>ULVD01100538.1_pt1 | contig 12923 bp, 6 predicted proteins | sample 1959101 | NCBI WGS metagenome assembly ULVD01 (sample SAMEA4835777, study PRJEB28245) | human gut metagenome | biome: gut microbiome; material: fecal sample | place: Denmark | collected 2008
GCCCTGCCGTGCCGGATAAAAAGATCGTGTTCCAGCTGACAAAATCCCATTACCCGGAACTGATTGCCAACGGTGTGAAGGTGTATTCGTACACGCCGGGCTTTCTCCACAGCAAGACCTTCCTTTCGGATGACCGGCTGGCGGTCGTGGGCAGTGTCAACATGGACTACCGCTCGCTGACCCTGCACTTTGAGAACGCCTGCCTGTTCGTGGATCATCCGATGGCAGAGGAGGTCAAACAGGACTTTCTGCAAACATTTGAAGTCAGTCAGCCGGTGGTGCCTGGAAAGAAGCAGGAGAATTTCCTGTATCGGTTCTGGCTGGGTATTTTGCGGCTGCTGTCGCCGCTGATGTAAGGAGGAGATGATTCTCATGACAAGAAAAGTACTTGCTTTCCTGCTCTCTCTAGCCATGCTCGGGCTGGCTCTGCCGGTCTCCGGAGTGGATGCCGACAATCAGCCGGACACGCTGAAGGACGGCTACGCCTACGTATCCGACCTTCCGTGGAAGTCCTCCAACGCCCTCGCCGGGACGCAGGTCACGCGTGACGGGAACAACAACGCCGGAGAGACCATATACTCCCCTGATTTGCTGGTGTATGCCAAAGGCGTCGGAATGCACGCCTGCGACAATAATTTCGGCAGTTATGTGGAGCTTGACATCTCCGGGTACGGTTTTACCAAGTTCGCCGCGCGAATCGGCATGGTCATCACGCTGAGCGCCTACGACATCACGATGGCGGACGCGATCTTTTCCGTGTCCGGTGACGGGCGCGAGCTGTTCCGCTCCGATTTGATGAAGTATATGCAGCCGTTCGCTATGATCGAGGTGGACGTGACCGGTATCAGCACACTGCGGCTGGCTGTCTCGGGTGCGGGAAGTATTGCCGGCGATTGGTGCGCGTGGGCAAACGCTGTGCTGAGTGTTTCCGGCGATGTGGAGCAGCTGTTCCGGGCGGACGGCGTGCTGATTTACGACGCCAATGCTGCGGAGCCGGCAGAAACCCACACGAGCGAGCCGCCCGTTACTACGGCGACAGAACCCGTCACGCAGACCGAACCCCCTGTGACTTCTGCGGCTACGGCGGAGTCGTCCATGCAGACGGAGACGCCGGAGACGGAACAGACTTCTGCCGTGCCGGAGGGGTCGGCGGCGGAGACCGAAGCATCCGCTACCGTTGGGGCGGACACAGGATGCGCTTCCGTGCTGGGTGCGGGAGCGGTCGGCATCGTGGTCGCCGCCGTGGCAGCAGGGGCTGCCTGCCGCAGAAAAAACAAGGAGGATGAGGACGCATGAACAGCAGACAGAGATAATTGAGCCGCATATGCCCGTCCGTACTGCTTGCCGTTTGTATGCTGATCGGGGCGGTTGCCTGTGCGGGGCAGGGAAGCACGGGGGACGCAACCTCCGGTAATGCAACGCAGTCTGCGACCGCGACCGCGACCGGGGAGATTGCCACGACAAGCGGATCTACTGAGACAGAACCCGAACAGACAACAACCGGAGAGGAAACCTCCGGGGCGGAGCAGGAGGAAACCATGAAACCTTTGGAAAGTATGTTGAATTCACCCGCTGAATTCCCCATCAGCTTTACCTATGGCGGCGTGCGGTATCAGGGCTTCGGCGATGGCTTTTCCGTTACCGAGCGCAAGGACAGCAAGGAGGCGGACGGCACCCGCACATTCCTGACGCTGGAAAATCCGGAAATCAATGCCGTATTCGTGTTGGAAGCCAAGGCGTATCCGCGCTATGGCGCATATGAGTACCGCGTGACGGTCGAGAACCGGAGCGACACCGATACCAAGGTCATCGACAATCTTTGCTACCGGGTGACTATCCCCGCGAAGAATGCCGTGCTGAAGGGAATCGATGGCGATGCCGGCTCCTCGTGGTATGAGCCGTATGAGACGAAACTCACCAGCCGGTGGATCCGGAAGGAATCCACCAGCGGCAGACCGTCCCACAACGTGTTCCCTTACTTCAATCTGCAGCATGACGACGGCGGTACCATGATAGCCATCGGCTGGCCGGGCACGTGGAAGGCGCATTTCCGTGCGGAGGGAGATGCCGTGACCATGCTGGCAGGACAGTACAAGTTCTCGTCTTACCTGAAGCCGGGTGAGTCGGCACGCACGCCTCTGTTGGCGTTCGTGGAGTATGAAGGCGGCGAGGATGCCGCGACCAACGCATGGCGGCACTGGTTCATCGACTGCAATATGGCGCGCGCGGGGGAGAAGCAGGAAGTCATCCCCACCATGATTGTCTCGTCCTCCATGTCTTCCGGCGTGACGACACCGGTCGTCAAGCTGAAGATGGCGGAATTCTACCGCCACGGAATCAATCTGGACGCTTTCTGGTTGGATGCGGGCTGGTACACGGGAATCGGAACCGAGCCGGTCGCGTGGCCCCTGACAGGTTCCCTGCGGATGGATGCCAACCGATTCCCGGACCGGATGGCGGACATCACCAAAATTCTGCGTTCCCGGAACGCGGGGCTGATCCTGTGGTTTGAGCCGGAGGTCGTGCGACTGGATTCGCAGGCATTCCTGGCGGATAACCCCGATTTTTCGGCTGACTGGCTCCTGGGGCGCGTGATGAAGGGTATTTGGCTGGAGGGAGACATTATCGACTTCGGCAACCCCGCGGCGGTCAACTGGGTGTTCGACAGGGTGTGCAAGGTGATAGACGATGCAGGCGGTATCCGCGTGTACCGGCAGGACTTCAACTGTGACCCTGCGGCGGCGTGGAAAGCCCATGATGACAAGGGGCGCACCGGCATGACCGAAAACCGGTATGTCTGCGGCTACCTGCAGTATTGGGATATGCTGTTGGAGCGCTACCCGGATATGTATATTGATTCCTGCGCATCGGGTGGCGGGCGGAACGACCTGGAGACCATGCGTCGGTCGGTACCGCTGCATTACTCCGATTTCTTTGACGGCACAATCACCGAAGAATCCTACGGCATGAAGCTGGGGATGACGCAGGAGCTGTTCAAATGGTTCCCGTATTTCAAGAATCAGAGCACGGGTCCCGACAACAGCATCCACCAGTTCCGGATCAACTACGCAGGACTGTTCAGCCTGACTTATACAAACGGTTCCGCGGAGATGTGGGGGCTGTTCAAACAGGCGCAGGACGAGTACAATCTGATACGCTCCTACCTGTACAGCGATTACTACCCGCTGACCGACAGTTCCAAGAAGCTGAGCGATGACAGCGGCTGGGAGTTTTTCGATCCGTCCCGCGGCGAGGGCTTTTTCCAGGTCTTCCGGATGAAGGAGGCGGCGCCTGCAACGCTGACGGTCAGGCTTCGCGGTCTTGACCCGGAGAAAAACTATCACCTGACCGATACCGATGGCAGAATCGATGAAGTCCGAACCGGCGCCGAGCTGATGGCTGGCTACGAGATCCGCTTTGACGGTGCGCCGGACAGCTACGTTGTGTTGGTCAAGGCACTGTAATACCGGCAAAAACGGGGGAGTGAAAAAACTCATTTTGAGTTTTTTCACTCCCCCGTTGACGTTGGTCAGCGCGTCAGATGAGGAAGAACCGTGCCAGCAGGCGCCGCAGAATCCCGCCGAAACCGATTCTGCCCACATCGGCATCGGCTGTGATCGTAACCTCGCCCAATGACACGCCCCGGCAGGTGAAGGTCAGCTTTCCGACCGTGTCTCCCGCTTTGACTGGAGCCGGGACGGCTTCCGGCAGTTCTATGTCCTTCTCGACCGATGAAAGGTCTGCACGCGGCAGGACGCAGGAGAACGCCGCATGGCGCACGCCGACAGTCGGCTGTATGCCGCCCGGGACGCGCACAGGGGTGGGATTGCCTGCCGGGCAGGTGTACAGTGCGTAGTTGGCAAAGCCCCAGTCCAGCAGGGAAGCCGCCGCCGCATTGCGCGTGTCACGGTTTGCCGCGCCCATGATGACGCAGATCAGTGTCATGCCGTCGCGCTCCGCCGTTGCCGACACGCAGAATCCGGCTTTGGCAGTGGAGCCGGTCTTCAGCCCGTTACAGCCCCGGTAAAAGCGCACCAATCGGTTTGTGTTGGTCAGACCGAAGGCGCCGTTCCGAACCGTATCCATCCACGTGGAGCTGAAAGTCAGAATCTCCTTGTGGCGGATCAGCTCCCGCGACATGATGGCAATATCCCGCGCTGAGGTGACGTGGTTTTTCGCCGTATCGTCCAGTCCGTTGGTGTTTTCAAACACGGTATTCTTCATGCCAAGCTCCGCGGCGCGTTGATTCATGTTCCGGACGAACGCTTCCTCACTGCCCGAGACCGCTTCGGCAAGCGCCAGCGCGGCGTCGTTGGCGGAGGCGATTACGACGCTTTTGACCAGATCGCGCACCGGCATCTGCTCGCCTTCCTTCAGAAATATCTGCGAGCCGCCCATGGAGGACGCACGGGTACTTGCCGTCACGCTGTCATCGCACTTCAGACTGCCTGCTTCTATCGCTTCCATGACCAGCAGGAGCGTCATGATCTTTGTGACGGATGCGGGGGGCATGGCTTCATCGGCGTTCTGCTCGTACAGAACCTGCCCGGTCGCCGCCTCCATCAGGATTGCCCCCCGGCAGTCAAACGGCTCCGGCTTCTGTACCTCGGTCAGCGCGGCAAGTACAGGGGTTCCCGACTGTCCCCCGGTCGCCGTAGGTTTGCCGTCTGCCGCGCACACGGGGGTTGGGCACAGGCACAGAAACAGCGCCAACCCTGCCGCAAGCCCCCGGCGCGGGAAATGCAGACGCTTTGCTTTATCCGGCATTCTCATTCTGTATACACCACCTTCCGGTGCATTGTATGCAGGGGAAGGATCTGTCATGACGGGGAAAGCGGTGCCGCGTCAAACTGTCAAAATGTCAAACTGTCAAAATGTCAAAATGTCAAAATGTCACCTCCAGAAAGCATCCTTGCCCGGCGCTCAGCGTCAAAGCATAGGTGCCGTCGGCGGCAGGCGTCAGAACAGTTGTTTCCGTGCCGATGCGTGCCGTAACGGACTGCGCACCGGAAAAAGTCAGGATTACTTCGGCGGCATTGCCTGTGTTCAGGTCGTTGTGATTGACCAGCATCAGCGCCATGCCGTCGCCGTTGGCCTCCTCAAACCAGCCGACCAGCACGTCCGAGGCAGACGTAATCGTGCAGGGCAGCCCCATATCGGCAACGGACTGTATTCCCGCGTTGCGCAGCATTCGTTTGATGCGCGGAGAGCTGGCAATCATGCCTGCATCCCGCCACAGGTAGCGCGGGAAAACCTCGGAGAGTGCCTTGATTTCGCGCGTTACCTGTGCACCGACTTCAAAGAGAGACGTGCGTTCGTGATTCTTGAGCATACCGAAGCTGTCGGATTTCGCGTAGGACGGCGGGCAGTCGAAGCAGTAGTAAGTGATGGAATTGCATCCGAACGCCAGAGCGGTATTTGCTTCAAAGCGCACATCGGCGAGCGTCGGCTCGTAGTCCTTGACGGCGTTGACCGTGTCGCGCATGGTGTAGATATACATCCATGCCTCCTTGCCTGCATCGCGTGCCGCACGACACATGACGGAAAGGCTGGCGTAATACTGCTCCGACACGTTTTTTCTGCCCCGCGCGTCTATGTCGATGGGGTAGAAATCCTGACTGACATAGGACAGCGGGAAATCAGTCAGGAATGCCCGGATGTATGCCTCATAGCTGCCGTTTATGAAGGCGGTAGGCGGTGCGATGTTCGGAAACAGATTGACGTACATTTCCCGCCCCGGCATCAGCTCCCGGAAATACGTGACTGCGCTTTGCAGGCTGTCGAAGGTATCCCCGGTCGGTTCGTCGGCGAGGTAGTTCCCACAGTATGCCGGGGAATCCTTGTAGACATTCAGCAGTGCCATGCATTCCTCGGCGGGGGCGCGGTTTTTCAGCAATTCGTTGAGTTTCCAGTCGTTTATCCATGACTGAATGCCGTACTTTTCCAGCCACCGGAGATACTGCACGGACTTCTCCAGCGTGTACACGCCGTCCTCGCTGTCGTCATGGAAAAAGGTGAAGTATATTTGGTCGATGCCGCAGTCGGCAAGTGCTTTGAAGTCTGCCTCGACGGCATCGGATTCGGTGATGCCGTTGAAGCCGCCGATGCGGATGCAGTTCCGGCTGCTCATATCCGTGTACGGCGCCCAGCAGGCATAGTAGGTCGCGTCCCCGGTCAGCGGAGACGCGCAGGTGATGCGTTCTCCCGCTCCGTTCTCTCCGGTGTACCAGCCCTTGAAGGCGTAGCCTGCCCGCACCGGGTCACCGGGCAGGGTGACGGCAGTATCTGTGACTGCAGCGTTGACGGTTACATCCTCCATTCCTGCAACGCCGGGTGAAAATGTCAGCCGGACGGTGGGGGTGTCTGTTCCGGTGAGTGTCTCCGCCCCGGCGTCCGTTCCGGTATCCGTGCCCGTTACCGGAACAGATGTCGGGGTTTCCCCTGTTTCCGTTCGAGTTGCGTTCCCCCCGGACGGGCGGCAGGCGGCGCAGCCGAGAGTCAGCAGTACCAGACTGAGCAGGAGGGATGAGTGTCTCAGGTATCTCATGGCGACTTCTCCTTTTTGCCGATATTGATTGGTTTGCTTTCGGTTCCGGGTTCTTCAGGGTTTGTCTCCGCGTTCCTTCTTCCTGCGGGAGTTGCGCACGCGCGTCCCGGTTTTTCCTGCGGCAGCCACCAACGGTACACCCGCCAGCGCCGCAAGCCCAGCCGCTGCCCCGACACCGACCGAGGATCGGCATCCGCCTGCGGCGGTCGTTTCGCTGCCCGTCGTGTCGGAATCCGGTGCGGTGACCGTGCCGCTGTTCGATGCTTCGCTGTCGGTTGCGGTGACAGGCGCCGGCTCCGTGACGGTTTCGGTATCGGTGCCGGTAGCCGGCTCCGCGCCTGCGTTGGCGGCAGTGGAGATGTAGCTGTACTTGAAGCGTCCGCCGGGCGCGACATCACCCGATACGTAAAATTCCATGATATCGCCGGAGAAGCGCGAGTACACATACTCGCTTTGCCCGTTCGGCGCCGCGTCATCCGCATCATGCACGTTGTCCGTCCAGGAGAAATTGATGGTAAAATCGTAGCCGGACAGACCCAGCGCGGACTTGGGCACCGCGATCTGAATCGTCTTTCCGTTTACGGAATACTTCACATCGGCGACCTTTTCGGAAGCGTAGCCGTTGCCGGTGAACTTCTCCAGGACGGCGGTGTCCGCCGATGCGGGCGATTTGTTGATGACGTAATCAAAGCTCTCCCAGCCCTGGTTGGACTGGTCGGAGTCAATGTACAGCACCATCCACAGCGGGTCGGTGTAGGGGGTGATCTCCTCGTTGCACTCCGCCAGGAAATACACGTAGTCGTCATCCCGTGCCACGCGTGCGCCGATGATGTCATTGCGCCCGGAGTACTCGGTGTAGTGCAGGCTGCCGTAGCCGTCCGCATCGCGGTCGCCCGTGTTCCCGATATAGGCGGCATAGTACGGGGCGACAGATGTCCACTGTTCGGTACCCTTGCCCAGGTCAATGGTAGCCGCCTGCGAAGGCGTGGGAATGGGGCGGGCACCCTTGTAGCGGCGGACGTAATTGACCAGCAGATAGTAGTAGTTGTCCCGGAGGTCGCCGCGTGTCGGCTCCAGGTCGCGCGAGAACTCATCGTTGCACTGGTCGGGGAAGGCATTTTCGACCGCGGCGGCGGAGCCTTCTATCCATGTCTTATAGCGTCCGGCTACCCACTCGTTCCATCCGGTGACGAACACGACCTTCGGATCGACCTTCAGTGCATAATCAAACTGTTCGGAGAAGTTGTAGCCCCACAGTGTTGCCGATGCGCCTTCCTTCTCGTACCGATCCTGATAGGAGGATGTATAGGAGCGTCCCATGATGTGATAGCCGTTCATGGCAGCCAGCAGACCGAGCTTGTAGTCATGGTTCATCGCCACGCCGACCGTGATCTGCTCCGGCTTCTGCTCCTTCTGGTTTCTGGAGGTGCCGTAGTAGACAGCCTGCGGATAGGTCGAAAGCCAGCCCCATGCGCCAAACCCGGGATTATTGTTGATGTAGCCCGGATAATTGGCACGGAAGGTAAAGAAATTTTTGATTTCCTTTTCGGTGTTGTCGGCGCTGTTCAGCAGATTACCGCCGCCGTGTGCCATCAGCATGGGCTTACCTTCCCAGTAGAACCACAGCTTCTGATTCACGTCTTTCCGGTAGATGTCAAGATACAGATCCTTCAACTGCGCCCGGGTATCCTCGTTGGCGCCGAAGGGAAGCATGAAGGACACCTTGGGCGTCCGGACACCGTCGTCCATGGCATCCGACCACGTCTGCATCAGCGGGCGGTAGGAATCGCGCCAGGTCAGAATCCCGTTGGTGTTGTCGGTGAAAATCGTATCCACGCCCGCATTGGCAAGCATTTCCGCCTGCCGCCGCAGAACCCATGTATCGGTGGTCTTGTAATAGCCGTAGACAGGCTGGTTCCAGAAGTGGTCGTATCCGGAGACCGGCCAGCCCGGATGATCGTAATCCCGCAGTGCATCGGGATTCTCCTCCAGAAATTTCTGATTGTTGAAGGGATCTCCCGCGCGCAGGAAGCCGTGCCATGTCCAGTAGAACAGCGCAAGGGTGCGGTCGGTGCGGGGATCGCCGACCTCTGCATTGGTCAGCGAAACGCGTCCCAGTCCGTCCGTGAAAACCCATGTGTCGGGCATGACCTCGTGCGTATAGATCTTGCTGTCCTCCGGAATGACGTACTCCGCCGGCGCGGTGTGGTTTCCGTCAACGGGGGGGACGGACGGCTCGCAGGCGCCGAACGGCTCGTTGAGGTTTTCGGTGAAGGTGATGTGCAGCTCCGGTTCCAGCGACTTGGATTCCGTGCCATCCTTGTATGCGTAGCCGAGCGAATCCGTCGGATTGACGTTTGCCCAGACGCCGACGCTTCCCTGCGGCTCCGAGACGTGGAAGAGGTACTCCCCTGCGGGTTGCGGATCAAAGGTGACGGTGTTGGTGGCATTGTCCCGCATGGGGTCAAAGACCTTGGTCGCAATCGGCTCCTGCTTCAGGGTGTCCTCGTAGGTGCCCGACCACAGGTACAGCGACAGGCGGCACACCGAGTCGTCCCGTGTCCATGTCGGCATGGCGAAGCCGAACGCGGTGAATTCACCGAGAACATTGACGCGGTAGGAAAACGGAGCGTATATGGATTCGGCACTCCGTGTTCCGGTGCCGTTCTGGATGCTTTTCACATAGGAAGCTGCGCCGGTCGGCAGTGCCAGCACGGAAAGGGCGCTTATAAGCAGAATCGCTGTCAGGCAAGCTGTCAGAATGTGCTTTCCTCGCATCGTTTTCATGTGTGAACCTCCTTTATTCTCCCGGGAACAGGGTTATACCCGGTGATGTTGATTTTTCGGTATTCGGTATCCTGAATCGGTACGCAGCAGCCGTCCGGAACAGAGGTTTACCGCAGGAAAAGCCGCAGAGCCCGCGCGGCTTTGCTTTCGTAGCCCGGCTCAACCAGCACGGGGCAATCCTCCCCGGCGCGGTAGGCGCGGATGTACTCGCAGAGCCAGCGGTAGTACTGGTCTCCGTGCCCGCCCTTCATCGGTTCGATGTCCCGGCTGTATTCCTGATTGAAGTTGTCGGTAAAGACGTAGCCGGGGGAATCAAAGTAGTACAGCTGTGCCGTCCATTCATTCCACCAGGTGACCGAAACGATCTTGGGATGGATTTTGAAGGCGGTCAGCCACTGGGAGTACCAGAACACACCGCCGGCTCTGCCATTGGCGGAATGCGGGTCGGACATATAGCTGAGCTGTGCAGCCACGCAGACGCTGACGTGTTCCGGATTGTCCCCGAAGTAGGATACGGTGCGCTTGTTGTTTGCCTGCAGGTAGCTCCACTGCGCCGTGGAAGCGCCATGCAGACCGGACATACCGCGTACCGTGAAATACTTGGTGTCGATATCGTCCAGCCCGGCGTTCCAGCGCATAATGAACGGCTTGTCATTCCAGAATACAAAGCAGTCCGTCCACTTTTCGACGCTGTAGAAGCTCTGATAGATGGCGTCAAACAGGGAATCGTCGTTCATCCACATGACGACATACGGCGTTCCCAGTCCTTCTGCACGCATCTGCATGATGGTGTCCAGCAGCGCGTTCATGGGCTTGCCGATGTAGTTTATCCACTCCCACGAGCCAAGCCTGTAACCGGCATGGGCATAGGTGTAGTCCAGGATCAGGAAATCCACGCCCGCGTTGTACAGCAGGGTCATGTTGTTGCGGATGGCATCGGTGTCGGTGCTGCGGTAGTAGCCCTGAGCCGGCTCGGACCAGTAGTGGAACTGGTGCAGGTGGTTGTGCTGTTCCTTCTCGTTGCCGAAACCGTACTTGGCGGAAAAGCCGTACTGCGCGATCAGCTCTTCAACATTGAGGCAGCCCTCCAGCTTGCCCTCCCCGTCGCCGTGAATGGCATTGAACCACATGGTGTAGCAGATGCCGATAAGGTCAGTCCGGTCGGTGATATCCAGTCCCAGACTGTACCCGTCCTGCGGGGTCGCAATCACGGTGCCGTCCACGATGGCGTAATCCACCTTGCCCTCGTTGAAGGAGGTCTCGGGTTCCGTGACGGTTTCCGTTGCGGTTTCTGTCTTGGTTTCGGTTTCCGTGGCGGGAGTGGTCTCACTCGCGGTTTCCGGCTCGGCTTTCGTTTCCGATCCTGTATCCGGCAGGGCGGAGGTCGCCCCGGCGGAAGCGGTGCCGTCCGGGACGTCCTGCTTGCCGGAGCAGCTCCAGATGCAGCAGGCAAGCAGGAGGATAAACAGGAGCAGGAGTTGGATGCGTATGAATCTCCGATTATTCATGGCGGTGCGGCTTCCTTTCATCATGTGAGGCAATGAAGTATTGTTTTTGTAGAGTCCTTTATTTATCCTTCAGGAAATCCCGCAGGGCGCGATATGCGCGCTGCTCGTAGCCGTCCTCGACCAGCACGGGGCAATCCTCCCCGGCGCGGTAGGCGCGGATGTATTCGCAGAGCCAGCGGTAGTACTGGTCGCCGTGCCCGCCCTTCATCGGTTCAATGTCCCGGCTGTACTCCTGGTTGAAGTTGTCGGTGAAGATGTAGCCGGCATCTGTATGGTACAGCTGAGCCGTCCACTCGTTCCACCAGGTGACCGAAACGATTTTGGGATGAACCTTGAAGGCATTCAGCCACTGGGAGTACCAGAACACACCGCCCGCACGTCCGTGTGCCGTGGGCAGGGACATATAGGTTTCCTGCGTGGCAACGGCGACGCCGACGTGCTCCGGCTTGCCGCCGTAGTAGGAAACAGTGTTCTTGTTGCTGACCTCCAGGTACGTCCACTGACCGGGTGCCGCCTGCCCGCGCAGACCGTACATCCCGCGCACGGTGAATTTGTCGGTGTCCAGGCAGGATTCGTCGGCGATCCAGCGCATGACGAACGGCTTGCCGTTCCAGAAAACGAAGCAGTCCTTCCATTTTTCAACGCCGTAGAAGTGTTGATAGATGACGTCAAAAAGGGAATCGTCATTCATCCACATGACAACATACGGTGTGCCTTCGCCCTCGGCACGCATCTGCATGATGGTGTCCAGCAGCGCGTTCATGGGCTTGCTGATGTAGTTCGTCCACTCCGACGAGCCGGGCTGGTAGCCGGCGCCGGCATAGGTGTAGTCCAGGATCAGGAAATCTACGCCAGCCTTGTACAGCAGACGCATATTGTTGCGGATGGCATCGGTGTCGGTACTGCGGTAGTAGCCCTGCGCAGGCTCGGACCAGTAGTGGAACTGCCCGAGGTTGTTGTGCTGTTCATCCTTTGTGCCGAAGCCGTACTCGGCAGAGAACCCGTACTTTTCTGTCATTTCCGGCACGTTCGGCATATTGGTCATCTTTCCGGTTCCGTCACCGAAAATTGCGTTGAACCACATAGTATAGCAGATACCGACAAGGTCGTTCCTGTTCGTAATATCCAGACCCAAAGCATATCCCTCCTTCGGTGTGGCAGTCACGACAACCTCCTCCACGGTGGAGCCGCGGGAGGCGCCGTACACCTGCATATCATCAATCATGAATCCGCCGCCATGACAGAATACGGAGTAGTGAGAGCCTTTGGCGGATGACATATTGTAATCTTCCTCGTAAACCTGTTCGTTTGCCATGTCGTAGACATGAATCCGGCTGTCCTCAATCCTGACGGACAGGGCGTAGATTCCGTTGATGAACATGGTAGTGGTCAGATCATCGGTGCAGACAAGATCCACTCTGAACTGCCCGGACAGTGCGCCGTCCCAAAGCTGCACCAGCACGTTGCCGCCTGGCCAGCCCCAGTGTGCCTGATCGCTTCCGAACACGGCGATCCTGTCATGTTGGCTCACGAAGGAGAACCAGATGCCGTCACCGGCGTTGTCCGCAATGCTGTATGTGTAGTTGGACAGGTAGCAGCCGATGAAGCCGGTCGCGGCAGGATTGCCGCCGCCTACGACCTCTATGTTGGCGGAGAGCTGTATCTGGCTGAAGTCCGTGAAATTGGTGTTGACTTCGGGGCACCAGGTCGTCCACCCGCCGCCTACGCCGTCCGTACCGTTGTAGGGGATGCACAGCTTCCCCTCGTGCACGCCGGTCGCGCCGGCGGAGCGGGAGGTCGCCTTGCCGCCGCAGTTGGGGTCTCCGTCCGAGAAATCCTCGTCAAACAGCGTCACCACGCCGGTTGCGCCCTTCTCCATGACCGTATTGCGCCCGTTCTCGTCAAAGGCTTCGTATACGGTGGTTTTCTTTTCGGTTTTGTAGTCCACTTTTCCCTCGTTGAAACGGGTGGGAACCGGTGCCGGCGCATCGGTTTCGGTCTCGGTTCCTCCACCAGTCGTGACGGTTTCCGAGCCGGGCTGGGTGTCGGTGTCCGGCTGAGTGGATGGCTCGGTCGCGGAG
>ULVD01086686.1_pt1 | contig 12921 bp, 9 predicted proteins | sample 1959101 | NCBI WGS metagenome assembly ULVD01 (sample SAMEA4835777, study PRJEB28245) | human gut metagenome | biome: gut microbiome; material: fecal sample | place: Denmark | collected 2008
ACTGCCGCGCGGCGATAAAAAAGCGGTAAAAGGCAGTCCAGACTGCTTGCCTCTGTAGCTCAGTTGGTAGAGCAGGGGACTGAAAATCCCCGTGTCGTTGGTTCAATTCCGACCGGAGGCACCATTTGCGGATTTAGCTCATTTGGTAGAGCGCGACCTTGCCAAGGTCGAGGTGGCGGGTTCGATCCCCGTAATCCGCTCCAAACACGGGTACGAATACAATTCGTACCCGTTATTATTAGGCGTCGTAGCCAAGCGGTAAGGCAGAGGTCTGCAAAACCTTTATTCCCCGGTCCGATTCCGGGCGACGCCTCCATGTATAAGCCTCTTAAAAGATATTTGAGGCAAAAAGCCCGATTCTACAAGGAATTTCGGGCTTTTTTCATGCCTCAAAAAGTCTCAAAACAAAAAGATATTTTTAGCCGATTTCGACCTACTGCACGGAATCGGACTGGTGGAACGCTATTTTAGGGCGGTTTTCAGAGAGTTTTTCTCTCCGAAAGCCGCCCTTTTTTCGTTTTTTCTCAAAAAACTTTGTTAAATTTCTATGTCTGAGAAAGATGGTGTTTCGGATCGCCTACATATATAAAAAAGAAGATTGCGACTGCCATTACTGCCTGTATTATTCCAAAGGAAAATGCAAACTGCAGTGGTGCTGTTGCTATCAGGACAAAGTACGCACGGGGTCCCCCTTTACCCCAAACATGAAAAAATAATAAAACGCAGAAAGGAACAACATGATCAACTTAAAAATCAAAACTAATGGTACTGTGCGAAACCTCACACTGCCTTATCCCGGTCAATCAATTCCCGACATTATCGAAAAGAATTCAGTCGTAACTGTATCCGAAGTCACTGAACCCGAGTCGCTCAAATACATGGAAGGACACGAATGGAACATCGATGAGATCAACTTCCTCGCCAAGCGCATGGAAAGCTTCGACAAGAGAGAAAAACGGCAGTTCGATGCGATCGCTTCCCAACTAAAACCGAGTACCGGACAGGACCTCATCAATCAGACTTTCAATCTATCGAGGTATACCCTAATCTCCGACTTCAGCAGTCTTACCGAGATCGGCAAGACACATGTCATCAACAGAAAACAGGCAATGAGTTTTGATGAAATGGCATCAACAGACTTTGCCAAAATCGGCAAAGACCTCATAGAGTCAGGCAAAGGCATCCCAACTGCATACGGTGTGATGTTTATTAATGAAGACATTCCTATGGACATAGTATACGACGGCAAGCATTTCCCCGAATACGATTATAAAGGATCGCTTGCCACCGTTGCCGTCACTTGTAAAGGCGAAACAGAGTATTTGTATCTGCCATGTTCAATTCAGGATATCAATCATGCACTGACAAAACTCCCGGCGAAGACGTGGGAAGAATGTAAATGCACCTTGGAATCGTCAAACTTCCCTGCCGAGGATTGGAGTGAGAACAGCAAATCAATTCTCGAAAATGAAGGTGTCTATTGCTTGAATAATGTCTGTGAAGCCGTTCGAAGACTACATGACGAGTCAGACTTCGAAAAACTGTCAGCTGCAATGCAAATGGCTGATGTGGATGACAGTGGGTCAATTGCTGTCATTGCAAATCAACTGAGTGACTTTATCTATATACCGGACGCTGAAGATAATGAGGATGTCGGTAGGTATTGGATTGAAAATATTTTCGGATATGAATATGATGAAGCCCTCGAAGACTATATCGATTTTGCTTCGTTCGGAGAAGATGTTATAAACGATCACGATTGCAGCTTCCTTGACACCGGAGGATTTATTGCACTTGAAGACGGTGTAAGCCTCGATCGAATGCTTGAGGCGGCAAAAGCAGAAAAGAAGTTTTGCGAAAATATCGCTCCACCAAAGCCAACGCCCGATGATCCCAATTTGATCACCGAGCGTTTTTTCTTTCCTTTGAAGTATTCGGTTGGCACGTATAACGAATACGGCGACATGGATTGGGAAGCTGATGCAGAAGACCTCAATGGCAGCTTTGGTTATCGCTACGAATCTGAAATTGTAAATAGTTTCATCAAGTATACCGAGCTTGATAGTTGCGACATGATCGAGTATTTCGACCAAAGTGAATCGGCAAGAGCTAAAATCGTGTCGGCAAAATGGGGATTCGATAACATTGACGGAACACTCTTCGGAGTCGTAACAGCAAAGCTCAAGGAACCTCTGACCGGAGACGAAGAAGAAGTGTTCAAAGACTGGATTCTCGGACAAAATTCAGACGGACTTGGTGAGGGCTTTGAGCAGCAGGATATCGAGATCGATGACGGTATTCTCAATGTTCACTTCTGGAATTCCTCCGATGAGTACTATGTCGAGAATGAAGATGACTTTTACAACCGTATGGATAACGGCATGGGAGGTATGATGTAATGTCCGAGGAAAAACACATCATCTGGTCGAACATCGATCTTGATCTCGATGACTGGTATGATGATCTTCATGAAGAATATATTGACAAATACATAATTGTGTGATATATTTGAAAAGGAGGTGATATTAGATATATGGCAATTATTTTGAAATGAATAAAAAATAAATATTTGTCAATAAACAGATGATACTATAAAAATGCAACGTTTACAAAACATTATATAGTATTAAAAACTGAAAAGTAAATAACCTTATGTTTTTCCAGACATTTGCTATAGCAAATCGCCCAGTGGAATGATTTATATTATTGATCTTCCTGCAATTGAATTAAAAGAGGAAGAGTGGACATCAATTAACGCTAACGCCATTTGATAGAGATCCACATTTGATACGGTGACAACAGTCTTATGTTTGGAAAAGTAGATGTGGACACCAGTGTATAGTGAACCAACCAGTTATTTTTTACAACTTTTTATTGATGGGAATAAATACAAATATAAATGGCAATCTTGAATACAATTCTTATGATTGGTATTAGTTATTAAGTGACATAAATACAACCCCAAAAGAACACACAATTTCAATTGTGTTGTTTCAAATAAAGCTAAAAAATAATCAGGGAAGGGGATGGTTATTAATGAATGTGCGTCATGTACACAGATCTTGTTCAGTTAGGCTGCATCTTTTCATTTTATTTGTATGTTTGGTTTTCATATAGCATAAATTGTTGAGATACATTAATACAAATATTATAAAACAAAAATTGAAAGAAGGAATTTGAAATGAAAAAATATTGTGCATGGCTGGTCTGTATTTGCTTGGTGTTCAGTTCATTAACATCAATGAGCGCACCGGTATACGCCGAACTATCGAATATATCCGAATTTGTAAATGAACCGAGAGAAGCGGGCGTTTATGCATTGATTAATTATCCGCAATGCCCCAATGATTCTTCCCATACAAGAAGAAAATTTTTGAACAGAGGTTCTTCTGGTCATTTGGCATATTGTGCAACATGTGGTGCAACTCTAATAGCTCTAACTGATCATATTTGGTCTGTTGAGACCCCAACATGTGAGATAGGCAAATATTGTATTTTGTGCAATTACAGTGTTCCGGGTCAGGAAAAATTAGGGCATGATGTATATCCAGTTGCTAGCGACGAATACTATGCTGTTAATTCAGATGTGCATGGTCACGTATGTATGAGAACTGAGTGCGATTATAATCCTGAACATGATTTCTATTATGAAACAATCGGATATTTAGAAGATGAACCGTATGGTATTCATATATACTATAACGTTAGAATAGAATCCTACATGGGAACGAACGGAAAATGGATGCATCATAAACTTAGGGACTGTGGCTATTGTGACTATACCGAAAGCTGTTCATACTTCCAATGTGCGTACAATAATTCGCAATGTAATGGAGGCTGCACACCTTGATCTTTTCATGCAGTAAAAAAATATGAACAAAATGTCCACATGGATGTAAACCATTTGTGTGGACAGATAAGGAACAAGGACTGATTAATTCTCGTAATATAATAAATAGGTCTAAATTTATTAATCAATTAATTAATTGAGTTAACGCAATAAATCAAATGTAATTATACATATTTTTGTGTACGTTATAATGCAATCGTGTCAATGCCTCTGTTGCCAAACGAACCCGAAAGGAAGAATAAGGATGAAAAAAAGAACAGCTTTGCTTTTATGTTTTATTTTGATTTTTTCCTTTATTTCATGCCGCCCTGATCCTGACGGTCCTTTTATTCCCTCCATCAGCGATGACCTGACTCCAACACCGGAATACAGTGCTCCCCAGACCTCCGATTTATCGGACGAGGAGAGTTATTATAGCTCGCTCGGTGTGATCATACTCCAACCGGGAGATGATATATCATCTTTTTACGCGATGAAGACCTACGACGGAGCGTATTCGTATCTATTTGATTGCATTTTTCGCCTTAGGCTTGACCTTGAAGCGCTTCAGAGTCTCGGATACGACGACGGTACATATAAAAGGTATTCCGAGCTTTGCGCAGAGTTTATTGTGGACAGGCTGCCATACTGCCTGCATCCCGGTTCGGATCTGACCGAAAATCCGAAGCTGTCCGCAGGAAAATGGCAGTCGGCTTTTATGATACTATATGATCTTGACGAGAGCCGCACACTTGCCAATGAAAAGCTTATAGACCTTTACCGCTTTGAATGCCGCAGAAGGATGGCTGCCGGAGGGGACGCCATCAAAGGTATTTCGGGGATGCCTCGGCTCACCGCTGCAATATTTCCGGAAACTCCAAAGGTAGAAGGACAGCATTACGACTCAGATACGGGCATGACTGTAATTGAAGCAGCTCCTTTCGGCGAGGGCGGGATCATCTATACCACTGCCTCAACCGAAATACGTGGGCGCTCCGGCGAATTTTACATTGCTTCACCGGGCGAAAAAATAACGCTTATGCCCGACTATTCGGGAACGATCTCCCTTGCGGCGATAGGAAAGGACGGCGTGATAGGTGAGACTGTACATTTTAACGTAAAGCAGGAAACCGGAAGCATAACCGCAGACCCAGTGAATCTGAGGTCGACCCGGCTTGACGCAGCGGTGCGTTCTCACCTTGGCAAAAGCGCCGGCGATGTGCTGACACGGCACGATCTGATCGCGATAAATGAAATATTCATTACCGGGGACAGGATCTTCATAAACGGCGAAGGGGTAACAGCTGAAGTTATGAATCTAAAAAAGCAGGCTGAATACGATGATTTTGATTTTTCAGACCTTGACTTTTTTCCCTGCCTGCACGCACTTACGGTGTGTCACAACCGCACCGGCGCCCCGCGCGGCGCGGGAGTATGCCGCGTTGAGCGGTTGTGGCTTCAGAATTGCGGCATCGAGGATATTTCCGGGCTTGAAGCGAGCCGTGCTTCTGTCATCTGGCTGGCGGACAATAAAATCACCGACGCCTCAGTGTTAGAAAATATCCGTAGCGCAACGGATATCTCTCTTGCCGGAAACCCGCTTGCTTCTCTTTCACTGCCTGACAGGTGTCTTTCCACTCTTGTTCTGCGCAGTACCGGCATACACTCGATTGATTTTCTTTCAGATCTGCCGGGACTTTTCAGCCTTGATCTTTCCGATACGGAGATCACCGATTTTTCGGTACTTCGCAGATTCGGAGCGCTTGATTCCGACAAAACGCTAAGTGATCTTTCACTTCCCGGCGCGGCAAATGCAGACGAAATAATACTGTGGCTGCCGCGCCTGCGGTCGCTCTCTGTCGGTGAAAGGCAGGTTAAATGAAAAAGCAAAAAATAATATGCACGGCGATCTTGCTTGCGGCGCTCTTTCTCCTCGGCGGATGCCGTGCAGCTCTTGGTGAAGCACCGGGCGCTTTCGGAAATTACGGTACTCCAACACCCGGAAGCTGTCCGCACTCCGAAAGATACGACCGCGCCACCCCGCACGACCCGTACGGACGTTATCCAAATGCAAAATACCACTATGTTTACTGCGAAAATGCCGGCTTTGACGGCGGATGCGACTTTTCGCCGCACTTTGAAGCACACAAGCAGGTGTTCTCGGAGTTCTACGGTGATCCCCAAAAGCTGTACAACGGGTATTTTTATCATACAGCAAGATATATTTGCGCAGTTTGCGGTGACAGCGCGGGGAGCGACTATATCCTGTGCTCCGATAATTCCGGCAAATGCCGGGGGAACTGCGAAAACGCAGTTCGTCACGCAGGAGGCATACCGTGAAGGCGCGACGTAATATTGTGCGGATGCCATTGCGCAGCGCAGTCATTTTGCTGATCTTCTTCACAGTGATAATGCTGCTTATCTCAATGCTTTCGGTGCGCGCGATACTCTCCGAGAATATTTCGGCGGCTGTCGGGCCTCTGGGAGGCTGTGCAACAGTCGGCTCTGATGACGGTGCGATCCACATAAATATGGAGGACGCGCGGTATATTTCCGGTAATTTCAGCGCGATAAAGACTTATCACGCCACAGCGGATGCCACAGCCGATGCACCAGAGATGAAGCATTTTTCGGTCAGCGGGCAAAGCGGAGACGAGGTAAACGGTCTTCGGTTCGACCCGCTTTGCATCTGCGCCGTGACATCTACCGACATCGCGCGGGATTTTTACTCCGGAGACGCCGTTATTTTGTCGGGTGTCGGCATTGACCGTGTATCAAACGACAGCGGAAAGCTTGCGGCAGTTGTACCGGAGGCGTTTGCCGAGCTGAACGGTCTTTCGATTGGCGACGCGGTGACGATCACTGTCGGAACGAATATGTCGGAAAGCAGAGCATCTGCAACCGTATATGTGTGCGGAATTTATCGTGCAACGGTGTCCGTCGACGGAGACGCGGTGTACGACTGTCAGCTTTCGGACAATAAGATATACATTCCGATGTCGGTATATGAACATATGCTAAAAGGCATCGGAGTCGAAATACTTCCGTCATCACTTTATTTTGAGTTCAACCGACCGCAGCGCGGTCTTGCCGAGGCGCTCGGAACGCGGTTGCGTGAAAGCGGAATGCCCGGAACATGGAATATTAAGCTTGAAACCTTTATACCGACGGATGAAGCGGCAGTGGCAAAGGAGCTTTACGGAACGCTTGACATAGCAATAGCTGCAATGGGGCTTTGTTTCGCCGCTGCGGCGGGAGCCGTCCTTGTATTCAACCTTCATACACGGCGGCGTGAAATGGGTACATACCGTGCAATGGGCTTTCCAAAACGCAGAATTGCCCTGCTTTTCCTGCGTGAAACAATGATCCTTTGCACAGCGGCGTTCTTACTTGCCGCTGCGGCGGTCAGTCTGATCGCAGCATTACGCGGCGGCGAGATATATGCCGCACTGTCTCCGGAATCGCTCGGCGGAGCGTTTTATGAGACGTCGCTTGACTCACTTATGCGCGGCGACGCAGTGAAGAGTGCGCGCGCCGAACGGTTTGCGGACGGCTCTTATGCGGTTTTTGGTTATGTTCTGCCTGCACTTCCGTCGGCAGCTTGCGTGATCTTGCCGGTAATTGCACTGTTTTATATCGCCGCACGGATATCCGTACGAAAGATCTCGGTAATGCGCGATATGGGCGGGAGGGCTGAAGAATGAAATTTGCAGTCAGACACGCCTTTATCAATGTCGTAAGAATGCCGGTGCGAACGGCTCTGTGCTTTCTTATTATATTTACAGTCACTGCGGTCTCGGCGGTATGTATACGCCTCAATAAGCTGACCGAATCAGCGCGTGAGCGCTTCGCCGATGAATACCCCGCCGTGGCTACCGTTTCGGTAAGAGTCACTACATCTCCGGACGGAGTCCGCAGCTATGCCTCAAAAAGACTTTATCTTGACGATGCAGCCATGCTTGCAAGGTCGGATACGGTGCGCTCATATGGAATATCCATTTTTGCAGGCAAGCTTGGCGAGGAGGAGTTTATGGGCAGATTGCCTGACAGCGGCATTTTCACATCGAATCCTCCTGAGGTGATACACGCAAGCGGCGCTCCCATCGTGTATGCCGTTACCGATTTGTCTCTTACAGAACAGTTCTTCAGCGGGGACAGCGAAATAATTTCAGGTCGTGCCTTCAATAAAGATGAGCTGCGCGGCGGCAGGCGGGCAATTGTTATCCCGGAAAGCGTATCTGCGGAGTACGGCATTTCTGTCGGTGACGGTGTGACATTTAATCTGAAAGGAACAAGAAGCTACGCGCTTTACCGTATTGTGGGCATTTACCGTTCACAACGCGGTATGACGAGATCGTTCATTCCCTTTGAGGACTTTTCACGCGAGTGTGCACTTTTTGCAGCTGCGGATCTTGAAGGAATGACGCGCCGCACGGACGAACTGTTCCGTATTGAATTTTTGCTTTGCAATGTTGCGTCAGCGGAGAAATTCATCAGGGATGCGGTACAGGAGGGCTTTGACACTCAAAGCTTCAACATTGCTGTCAACGACAAGCCATATAAGACAGTAGACGCGGGGCTTGAGAGCATATGCACCGTTTCACGTGTGATACTTTGGTCGTCTGTATCGGTAGGCACGGCAATTTTGTCGCTTATATGTATTTTCTATACACTTTCCCGTCGCCGTGAACGTGACATTCTTCGAGCTATGGGAGCAAAAAAAGCAACGATACGGGCAATGTTCGCGCTTGAAATCCTGATAATATCAGTTTTTGCTGTATCGGCGGGTATTGGCGTTGGACTCGGAGCGTCCGGGATTATCACTGAGAGAGTGGAGACCGGGAGTCTTGGGCATATAAAATCGGAAGCCACTGAAAGCATAGTCGCTGAGGCAGACGATATGTTTGCCGCGCGGTCACTGACCCTCCACGCGCCGCTGAGGGTGTCTCTTTTACCCTATGAAAAAAATACGATCGACAATTCCACCGACGGTACAGAGGGGCTTGAAATCCTTTACCTTGAAGACGGGACGGAGCTTTCGGTGCGTGCCGTTACGCAGCTTGATGCCGACGGTTTTTCCGACACGGCAAGCTATGGGCTTGAAATCTGCCGCGAGGGACACCGTATGGCTGGGTATGATTTTATCTGCTACGCAGATGCGGCGTCGGGATTGTCCGTCGGGGACACGGTGCTCTGCTATCCTCAGGACATCACACGGAGCGCAGTGCTGTACGGAGGAGAATGCACGCAAGGCGCAAGATGTGCGGTCTACCTGCGTGTGGCTGGGATATACGAATCAAATGAATTTTCCGGCATCGTCATGCCAAAGGCGGAGGCGGAAATAATGTTCGGATACATGGGACTTTCCTCAAACAGGTACACAAAGAAAATTACGTGAGGTCGGAATGATTGAACTTAAAAATGTAAGCTACGACTATACCTCAAAGGCTGGTGTAGTACACGCGGTGCGCGGAGTCAGCGCGGTATTTTCAGAAGGCAGAATGTACGCAATAACCGGACGCTCGGGGTCCGGCAAGACCACGCTTCTTTCGCTGATAGCGGGGCTTGATGTCCCGCTTTCGGGAAGCGTGATCGTAAACGGTGCAGATCTTGTCGCTGTCGACCGTGACAGATTCCGCCGCACAAATATCGGTATGATATTTCAGTCCTACTACCTTTTACCTCAGCTTACCGCCGCCGAAAACATAAAGCTTGCGTTCGAGCTGACCTCAAAAAAGTCCGGACGCAGCGCAGACGAGCTTTTGAATGCAGTCGGACTTACCGGACTACACGGCAAAAAACGCGTGACCGAGCTTTCGGGTGGAGAGCAGCAGCGTGTGGCGATAGCAAGAGCTATTGCCGCAGACCCTCCGATAATTCTTGCTGACGAGCCAACCGGAAACCTTGACAATGAAAACAGCCGGAACATCATCGGTCTGCTCGCGTCACTTGCTCATGACAAAGGGAAATGCGTAATTATTGTCACGCATTCAAATGAGGTAGCCGCCGCCGCAGACGAAAGACTTAATATGTCGGACGGCAGTTTTGTATAAACGGAATGCACTTCAAAACTTAGATGTTTTATGGCAAGCTCAAAAGGGTAAATGTGCAAAAATAACAAAAACAAATGATAATTTCTCTATATGATTAATTTATGATATGCTATAATTGGGGATCTTTAACCAATATTATTTTAAATATATAAAAATCACATAAGCACGGAGATTGAATCAATGGAAATGAGAATAATTGATTGCTGGTTCGCATATTTTGGTGAAAGTGATAAGGCTTACCGTTCGAGTGGTGGCAAAACGATTTGGCGTGAGAAGCTGAAAATGGAGATTACTGTGGTGTGTAGAAATAGCAGTATGGATAATTATTTACAAGTCAGATAGCATATCATTTTATATGTTCAGATTAAGAATGTTAATAACATCCAGCAATAACAAATAAATTAATGAATTATAGAGTTCGCATATTAATGCCTATATTTATTAATTAAAATATTACTAAAATGAAGATTTGCTAACGAAAATATGCTTTTAACTAACAGTGATAAGTCAGGGATAATATCTTCATCGCGAGTTAATATTTAATAATATCAACGTGCATTAATAAATAATAATAACATATAAATCCATAGGATTCCCGTGATTAATAATCGTAAATGGTATAGAAATATAAAATAGAAAATAACAAATATATAATTTGATACAACATTGCGCTAACCAAACTATAAATATATATAATGTTAGCTAAGTGATTGGAGAATTAATGAATAATTTTTATGGGCCGACATATGTTTTGCTGTTATAGGTAACTGATAACAAGATAAAACCTTCCTAAAATCAGATGGAGATATATGGAAATGCTATTTGCGGCTACGTCCTGTTTCTCCGTACTCAACTCAACGTCTTTTGAAAGACAGCATAGCATGAAAGGAAAAGAAAATGAAAGGTATAAAAAAGTACACATTCAAGACACTTGCGATTTTCTTGTCAATCCTTATGGTTATATACCTTGTCCCAACGTTTGTGTTTGCGGAATGGATTGACGAACTGACACCGGATACGACCGGTGATAATACCGATTATACGGGACACATATCGGAAACATACGAGCTGACCGAACTGCGCGAAGAAAATGTAAAGCACTTCAGACAGCCAGACGGCACGAATGTTGCCGTTGTTTACGAGTATCCGGTTCATGTTCTGGATGATGAGGATATATGGCAGGAAATAGATAACACGCTTTCTTCTGAAGGCAGCGAGATAAGCACGCCCAATGCGCGTATTAAATTCGCGAAAAAGATTACCGGCAACGAAAGTCTGTTTACCCTCCACGACGGAAGCAGCAAATTAGTTATGAGCCTTGATGGTGCAATCAAAAAGACATCTGGAGTCATTGAGAATACTGACGACAGAAATACATATTCCTCCGATCTTCAGAAGCTGATGACGCTAGAAAAGCTCACCTCAAAGATAATTTACCGGGATATACTTGATGGAGTTGACCTTGAATATGTCATTGTCTCCTCAAACGTAAAAGAGAATATTATAGTCAAAAAGCCGCTCAGCTGCTATACTTATACCTTTACAGTTAGTCTGAATAATCTTTCGGCGGTATTGCTTGACGATGGTTCTGTCAGCATATTTGATCCCCAAAGCGGAGAACAGGCATATTTTATTCCGCACGGGTATATGTACGATGCAGCGGGAGCATACTCGGATGCGGTAACATATTCGCTTTCGGATCTCGGAAGCGGTAAATACTCATTTACCGTTACAGCCGACGCAAGTTGGATAAACTCCGCTGTCCGGAGCTTTCCAGTAACAATAGACCCGACGGTCAATACAGCCGCAACGAATTATCTCGATGTTTATATTAACACTGAAACATCGGGCAATTCTGCAGTTGACAGCACTATACTGCGCGCCGGCGACTGTTACCGCACATATCTGAAGCTCCTTTCTCTTCCGGAGTTGCCGGAGTATGCATATCTGACAAACGCGGAGATCAAACTTCGCTGCAACTCATGTATGGCTATGGACGGTTATATAGCCGTATACAAGGTAACAAGCGATTGGACAGCTTCTCTTACCTCAGGTAGTGCCGCGGGTGCATTGTATTCGGATGCCGCGGATTTCCAATATATATACTGTGAGGAAGTGGATCCGGAGCACTCGTGGAATATAAGCGATATCGTGAAGGGTTGGTATTCCGGCGAGTCAAACTACGGAATATGCTTTACAAGCATGAGTGGGAGCGATGAATATTCTTATTTTGACTTTCTTTCATCGGAAAACAGCGATACTGCCAACCGTCCGCGGCTGCTTATTACATACCGCGACCAGTTCGGGCTTGAGGATTACTGGACATATATTTCTCAGAGTGCTGGAAGTGCAGGAACAGGCAGTATAAATCTTTCAAACGGTAATCTTGCTTTCAGTGTGGGGACACTTACCACTACCGATAGCCTTATGCCGTTTACACCTACGCTAATATATAACTCTTCGCTTACCAAGTGGTATTATACGCGTTTCAGCAGAAGCGTTCCTTACAGCAACGCTACGACCGGAGGAGGCTTCAAAACCAATATAAATCAATGTATAGTTCCGCGGACATATGTAAATGCGTCGGGTACAGAGGAAACATATTATGTCTACACCGATGCCGATGGGACCGAGCATGCATTTTTCCTCAGCACAAAGTCTGGAGAAAGCAATATTTATTATGATGAGGACGGACTTGGACTTAAGCTAACGGTCGGTACCTCTGACTTCACATTGACTGATTCGGGGTTCAATGTTTATACCTTTACCAAAAAGGACGCCAACGATTCATATACTTATGCCGGTGGATATCTCAGCCAGATAGCTGATGGCAACGGGAACATAGTTGCCTTTGACTGTAACGATTACGGCAGACCCACAAAGGTAAAGCTGAAACCTTGCGGAGCGTCGTCGTATATCACTCAGCTTGAGATAAATTATACGACCGGCGGGGTAATAAGCTATATCCTAAACCCGGTAACGCAGCAGGCGGTACATCTTTTCTATTCTGCGGATTACAACACCGAAATAGCGGTTGCG
>ULVD01060557.1_pt1 | contig 12913 bp, 11 predicted proteins | sample 1959101 | NCBI WGS metagenome assembly ULVD01 (sample SAMEA4835777, study PRJEB28245) | human gut metagenome | biome: gut microbiome; material: fecal sample | place: Denmark | collected 2008
ACAGCAAGGAGGCTGCGGCGTGAAGAAAACAAAGTATAAAGCCAAGCATAGCGACACGCCGCCAAAGAACGCCGAAAACGGCGTTCTTCCAAATTTGAATAAGGAGGCAGACAATGATTAAGACCCTTAAAAACCTGCTCAAACAGGACAAGGAGCGATACACCGTTCCCCGCAAGGTGCAGGATATAATCCCGATTCAGCGTATCTGGAAAGACGGCATTTTTCAGGTGGGAAACCGCTTTTCTAAGACCTATCAATTTTCCGATATAAATTATCTCGTGGCAAGCCGTGAAGATAAAGAAACTATGTTTCTTGCCTATTCCGAATTGCTCAACAGTTTGGATTCCGGGGCTACCACGAAAATCACGATCAATAACCGCAGGCTGAACAAAGCAAATTTTGAACAGTCGATTTTAATGCCTATGCGGGGAGATTCCCGTGATGTGTACCGCAAGGAATACAATCAAATGCTGCTTGACAAAGCCACCGGCGCCAACGGCATTATGCAGGAAAAATATATCACCATTTCGGTGAACCGAAAAGATATTGAGGAAGCCCGCACCTACTTTTCCCGTGTAGGCGCAGACCTCATTTCTCACTTTGCTGCCCTCGGTTCAAAGTGTTCGGAGCTCGACGCTGGCGAAAAGCTGCGGGTGCTTCACGATTTCTACCGGCAGGGCGAGGAAGCGGCGTTCCATTTCGACCCGCAGGATATGATGAAAAAGGGACACGATTTCAAGGACTATATCTGTCCTGATTCTATGGAAAAGAACAGCGATTATCTGAAACTCGGCGATAAATATTGCCGGGTTTTATTTTTGAAAGACTACGCTTCGTATATCAAGGACAGTATGGTTACGGAACTCACCGATTTTAACCGCAATATGATGTTGTCGATTGATATTGTTCCTGTTCCCACCGACGAGGCGGTGCGTGAGGTCGAGAATCGCTTATTAGGCGTGGAAACAAATATCACAAATTGGCAAAGACGCCAAAATGCAAACAACAATTTCTCTGCGGTCGTGCCCTATGATATGGAGCTCCAGCGTAAAGAATCCAAAGAATTTCTCGACGACCTTACCACGAGAGATCAGAGAATGATGTTTGCGGTTATCACTATGGTAATCACCGCCGACGATAAAAAGCAGCTTGACAGCGACACCGAAACGGTGCTCTCGGTTGCGAGAAAGCATATGTGCCAGCTTGCCACGCTGAAATTTCAGCAGTTCGACGGGCTGAATACCGTTCTTCCCATTGGTACGAGAAAAATCAACGCCTTTCGTACCCTTACCACCGAAAGCCTTGCGGTGTTTATGCCGTTCAAGGTGCAGGAGGTACAGGACAAGGGCGGTATCTATTTCGGAGAAAACGCTATCTCCCACAATCTGATTATGTGCAACAAGGCGAACCTTTTGAACCAGTCGGCTTTCCTGCTGGGTGTGCCGGGTTCGGGAAAATCTTTTAGCGCAAAAGAATTGATTGCCTTTTTGATTCTCAACACCGAGGACGATGTGCTGATCTGCGACCCTGAAAATGAGTTCGGCGCTTTGGCAGCGGCTTTGGGCGAAGAAACGGCGACCGTGATTCATATGGCGGCAGGCGGTAAAGACCGCTTGAACGCAATGTATATGGTAGACGGCTACGGCGAAAACAACCCCATTGTGGAGAAGTCGCAGTTCATTATGTCCCTTGTGGAGCAGATCGACAAGGCAGGCGTCGGCCCGCAGCAGAAATCTATTATCGACCGCTGTACCGCTCTTGTATATGCGGAAGCTGAAAAGACGGGCAAGCCCGCCACCCTCTATGCGCTCCGCAATAAACTATTGGAACAACCCGAAGAAAAGGCAAAGGAAATCGCCCTGTCGCTGGAACTGTTCACCACGGGTTCGCTTGACATTTTCGGCCACGAAAGCACCGTAGACCTCGACAAGCGGATTGTCGTATTTGATATTCACGGCTTGGGCGAGCAGTTAAAGCCTACGGGACTTCTTGTTATCACCGATACCATTCTGAACCGTGTTACGCTCAACTGGAAGAAAGGTAAAAGGACGCACGTGTTCATCGACGAGTTCCACGTAGTTTTTGAAAATGAACAGAGCGGCATTTTCTTCAATTCCGCTTGGCGGCAGTTCAGAAAGAGGAACGGCTATCCGACTGCCATTACGCAGAATGTGGAGTATCTCTTGGATTCCGTACAGGCGAGCACAATGCTCTCCAACTCGGAATTTGTCGTGATGTTAAATCAAGCCTATTCCGACCGAGCCAAACTCTCGAAGCTCCTGAACATTTCCGACGAGCAGATGAGCTATGTTACCAATGCGGACGCCGGGTGCGGGCTTATCAAATACGGCTCGGCGCTCGTTCCCTTTATCAACCGCTTTCCGAGAGATACGAAACTGTATCAGCTTATGACGACAAAACCCGGCGAGGGTGTATTCGGCGGCGGTGACGCTTCTTAAAATGCAAAGGAGGACAATAGACAATGAAAAGCAAATATCTGATGATCGGGGCGGCCGCTTGTGCCGCCCTTTTCCTTTTCTCCGGCTTTATGCTCTTTCGGCAGTACACCGACGAAAAGCAGAGCGCCGAAGCATTTGAAAATATCTCCGCACTTGTAGCGGACGAAACACCGCCCGCCGATGAACCGCAGGAAACCGAAGCCCCGGAGCAGACCGCTTTTGAAAAGTATGCGGCGGTCTATGAGCAGAACAGCGATTTTGTGGGTTGGATTTCTACCCCCGGCACAAACATCGACTATCCCGTTATGCAGACCGTAGACAACCCGAATTACTATCTTAAACGCAATTTTGAAAAGCAGTACAGCGATTACGGCGTTCCCTATGTGCAGGAAAACTGCGACTTTGAATTTTCCGACAACTGCGTGATCTACGGTCACCATATGAACAACGGGACAATGTTTGCCGACCTCTGCAAATATGCCGACGAGGATTTTTACAGAGAGCACAAAACAATCCGCTTTGATACGCTGTCCGGCTTTGGCGAATACGAGATTGTGGCAGCGTTCAAGACTATTGCTTATTCCGAACAGGGCTTTAAGTATTACCATTTCACCCGTGCGGATTCTGCGGAGGATTTCGACGCCTATATCGCCAAGTGCAAGGAACTCTCTTTCTACGATACAGGCGTGAGCACCGAGTACGGCGACAAGCTGATTACGCTTTCCACCTGTGAATACAGCCGTACAAACGGCCGAATGGTCGTTGTAGCGAAAAAGATTGTTTCGCCCTCTGCGGAGGTGGGCGAAAATGAAGCCTAAAAAATATGTGCTCTCTCTTTCGGGTGGTAAAGATTCGACGGCTATGCTCCTGCGGCTCTTGGAAGAAAAACGCCCTGTTGACCTGATTCTGTTCTGCGACACGGGGCTTGAATTTCCGCAGATGTACGAGCACCTTGACCGCTTGGAGGAGTATATTAAAAGACCCATTATCCGGCTGAAAGCCGAGCACGATTTTGAATACTACTTTTTTGATTACACCCCGAAAAGAAAAAATTCTGCTCTGGAGCAGCACAAAGGTTTGAGTTGGCCCGGACCCCGTGGGCGCTGGTGTACGGGGATTCTCAAAACCCGTGTGATCGACGCCTATCTGAAAGAGTTAAGAGAAAACTACACGCTCATTGAATATGTGGGAATTGCCGCCGACGAAACAAAGCGAATCAAGGACAAAAAATACCCGCTTGTAGAATGGGGAATGACGGAACAAGACTGTCTTTCCTATTGCTATGAGCGGGGTTTTGATTGGGGCGGTTTGTATGAGATATTCAGCCGTGTTTCCTGCTGGTGCTGCCCTCTGCAAAGTTTGGGGGAACTACGAAAGCTGTATCATCATTTCCCCGATTTGTGGCGGCAGCTTGAAGAATGGGACAACGCCACTTGGAGAACATTTCTCAAAAACTATTCCGTCCGTGAACTTGCCGCCCGTTTTGATTTTGAGGACAAATGGCAAGCTACAGGCGGCAATATCCGCAGCAGAGCGTTTTACTCTGCTCTGCGGCAGGAGCTTTCACGGCTCGAAACGGAGGTGACGCTATGCCGGAGATAAAGACAAGAGAAATTGCAGAAGGGACGGTTAAGGCGATTGATAAATCAGCGGTGGCCGCCGAGCGTATGAAATCAGCCTATATCCGTACCAAAGACAAAGCCGAACACAGCGTATATTCCGCAGAGGGTTCACCAGACGAATACGCTGCCGACCGTATATCGGGCGGGGCTGATTCTATCACCCGTGAAGCCATAGGGCAGTTTGACAAACAGGGACGCAAGGGTGTGAAAACCACCAAAGAGAATATTTCCAAAGTCAAGGAGCATTTTGGGCAGAAGCCCGCCGACATTCCGAAAAAGCAGGCTCGGCAAAGAGCGGCGAAAGGCGTTCGCCGTTCAGCCGATACCGCCAAGCAATCCATTAAGACGGTGGAACGCAGCGGTAAAACGATCAAGCAGACGGCGAAATCCACAGGCAGGGCGACGGTAAAAACTGCAAAGGGTTCGGTCAAGACTGCACAGAAAACCGTTAAGACCGCCGAGCGTACCGCCCGAACAACAATCAAAACCGCCCAGCAGACGGCAAAGGCGGCACAGAAAACAGCACAAGCTACGGCAAGAGCGGCGAGGGCTGCGGCTCACGCTGCCCGTGCTGCCGCCAAAGTCGCCGCAGTTACCGCAAAGGCGGTCGCAAAAGCGATAGCCCTTACGGTTAAAGCCGCTATTGCGGGAGTAAAGGCTCTGATTGCCGCTATTGCGGCCGGAGGCTGGATTGCAGTTGTGGTGATAATCATTATCTGCTTGATCGGTCTGATTGTCGGCTCGTGTTTCGGTATCTTCTTTTCAAATGAGGACAGCGGTTCGGGTATGACTATGCAGAGCGTGGTACAGGAAATTAACGACGATTACCAACAGCAGATTGATACAACAAAAGCGAATATTTCCTACGATGTTTTGGAAATGTCCGGCTCCCGTGCCGTCTGGCCGGAGGTGCTGGCGGTTTATGCGGTCAAGACGACCACCGACCCGGACAACTCACAGGAGGTCGCCACAATCGACGATTCCAAGAAAGCGATTTTGACCGATATTTTCTGGCAGATGAATCAAATATCTACCCGGACGGAAACCAAGACCGAAGAAGTTATCACCGAAACCGACGACGGCCACGGTAATATTGTTCAGACGGTGACTACCGTAACCCGCACCTATTTATATATCACGGTTACGCATAAGACCGCCGAGGAAATGGCGAATCAGTATAATTTCAACGCAGATCAGCGAGAACAGCTTGCCGAGTTACTGGCCGAAGAAAACCGCAGTATGTGGAGTGCTGTTCTTTACGGCATTTATACCGAGGACGGCGAGATTGTTTCCGTCGCTCTTACGCAGGTCGGCAATGTGGGAGGCGAACCCTATTGGTCGTGGTACGGCTTTGACGGCCGTGTGGAATGGTGCGCCTGCTTTGTTTCTTGGTGCGCCAATGAGTGCGGTTATATCGACGCCGGGGTTATCCCCAAATTTGCAGGTTGTATTCAAGGCTCTAACTGGTTCAAGGAAAGGGGTCTTTGGCAGGACGGCAGCTTTACGCCCTCTGCGGGACACATTATTTTCTTTGATTGGGAGGGCGACGGTCTAACCGACCACGTGGGAATTGTCGAGCGTGTGGAAAACGGAACGGTCTATACCGTTGAGGGCAATTCCGGCGACGCCTGCAAGCAAAACAGTTATTCAATCGGAAGCAGCGTTATTTACGGCTATGGTACGCCAGCTTATTAAAAACAGGCAAAAGAATACCAGAGGCTTTTATTTCTCTGGCTCTTTTGCTTTACATATTGCTTTGGCTGTTCCCTCGATGATTGTTAATTCCTTATCCTCGAAAGTATCAAGAATGGAATCAACTTGTCGGCGCAAGGTTGTTTTTTCTGCTCGTCTATCTGCGAATATGTATTGATCGACCGATATATTAAACATCGTGATTAAACGAACAAACAACTGAAAACTCGGATATTGTCCCTCGTTCTCAATGGACTGTATATGTCGGGGCGCAATATTCAGAATATCCGCCAACTGCTCTCTTGTTATCCCCCTTGCTTCACGGGCTTTTTTGATAGCCTGTCCTAACGCCATAAAGTCAAAAGTTTCGTTCATTCACCCACCACCTATGCGATTAGAATTTATATCTCTATTATACAGATGTATAGATGCTTGTTAAACGATGTGAAATCTCTTGTTTCAAGATATATATTATCTTGAATTTCGCCAAAAGTTCATATTGGCACGCTTGCTATTGTTCGTTTGACCGTATATAATATATTATAGTTAGTTATAATTTAGAAAAGACGGTGCAAATATGGAATATATATCTTGTGCAGAAGCGGCGGCAAAATGGGGCATTTCCGAAAGGCGGGTACAAAAACTTTGCGAAGCAGGTCGCATACTCGGCACGGTGAAGTTTAGCCGCATTTGGCTGATACCCAAAGACGCGGAAAAGCCTATTGATGGGCGAAAAAAAGAAAACAAATAAGATCAACTGTAACATTTCACGGACATTTGCCTGATATACTACCTGTAAAAGTAAAGGAAGTGAGGATATGAAACACATTTTAGTTGTTGAGGACGACAGCTTTTTGAATAAAATGCTTTCCTATAATCTAACAGCAGACGGTTATGAAATAACCTCTGTATTGAACGCAAAAATGGCTACGGAAGCCTTGTGTTCACGAGAATTTGATTTAGTTTTACTGGATATTAACCTGCCGGACGGAAACGGATATGACTTATGCAAGCTGATTAAGCCAGAACACCCTGATACTATCGTGATTTTTCTGACTGCGAACGATCAGGAAAGCGACCAGATACGAGGTTATGAAGTAGGTGCGGTAGATTACATTACCAAGCCCTTTGTCATAGGAGCTTTGCAAAGAAAAATCAAAGCTATGTTTTCTATGCTGGAGCATCATAAACCTGCAAGGGATATTTACGATGACGGCAGATTATTTCTTGATTTTTCGGAGCAAACAGCTTCTTTGAACGGAAAACCTCTGACTCTCTCTCCAATGGAATATAAAATGCTGAACCTATTTCGCAAGAATCCCAAACAGGTTTTGACCCGCGGACAACTTTTAGAAAAGCTATGGGATGTAGACGAAAAATTTGTTGACGAACATACGCTGACAACGACAATCAGCCGTATTCGCAGTAAAATTGAATCAGACGGTGGTATGCCCTATATTAAGACTATTTACGGTATGGGTTATCAGTGGACGGGAGGCGAAATAAAATGAAAACTAAAAATCTCTCTGTTAAGCACCTATTCCGATTGATTTGCATAGGGACTTTGCTTTCTATGGTAATTATTACCCTTATCTTATTTGCAATAACGCTTGAAATCGTAGTATTAGCAGCCGGGGGTGTACTCATTCTTTGCGCTCTCATATGGTTTTTTATACTTACACAGACTTTTGCAAAACGGCTCTCCCTATTTACTTCTGACTTATGCCAAATACTGGATAATATGATTGACAACGACAAAGAGCCTAAGCGAGCGGACGACAGCGAAACCCTTTTTGCCCGTATTAACCACCGCTTAACCCGCCTTTATCAGATTATGCAGGAGAACCAACGCAAAGTTGATGAAGAACGGCGGGAATTACAAACTCTTGTATCAGATATTTCTCATCAAGTAAAGACGCCTGTTAGCAATCTAAAAATGGTAACGGACACCTTGCTTACGAGAGCGGTTTCTGAAGCAGAACGCACTGATTTTATCCGGGGAATTCGGGTACAAACGGACAAGCTGGATTTTCTCTTTCAGGCTCTTGTTAAGACTTCACGATTGGAAACCGGCGTAATACGCTTGGAAAAGGAAACAGGACGAATATATGATACCGTGGCACAAGCTATGAGCGGAATTGTTTATACCGCCGAGAATAAACAGATTAGTGTTTCGGTAGATTGTTCCGAAACTCTAACGGTCGCTCACGACAGCAAATGGACGGCCGAGGCTCTTTTCAATTTATTGGATAATGCAGTAAAATACACGCCAGCGGGCGGAAAAATCACCGTAACAGTTGAAGAATGGGAAATGTATGTAGAAATCAAAGTAGCCGATACTGGCAAGGGTATTTCCGAGAGCAATCAGGCTGCCATATTCCGGCGTTTTTATCGAGAAGAAGAAGTACACGAACAGCAAGGCGTGGGTATTGGCTTGTATTTGGCCCGCGAGATTATTACACAGCAAGGCGGTTACATCAAAGTAGTATCGGAATCAAGAAAAGGCTCTGCTTTTTCTATTATGCTTCCTATGAGATAGACTACCACAGCAAAAAATTTTGAAATATCCGAGCTTTGTAACATTTCACCCCGTTTTTCAATCAAAATTATTGTACCCTCGGACATTTCTGTGACATTTGAGTTTTATACTATCCTTATCAACCGGCAAAAGCCGTGAAAGGAGTTTTGAAATATGAGTATTTTACAGACGATTGACCTCAAAAAATATTATGGTGAAGAGCCGAATATTACCCACGCCCTTGACGGAGTAAATTTTACCGTGGACGAGGGCGAGTTTGTAGCTGTTGTCGGTACATCTGGCAGCGGTAAGTCTACCTTGCTTCATATGATGGGCGGACTGGACACCCCTACTTCCGGTAATGTAATTGTTCGGGACAAAGAACTATCAAAAATGAACGACGAACAGCTTACCATTTTCCGACGCCGCAACATTGGCTTTATCTTTCAAAATTATAATCTTGTTCCTATTCTGAATGTATGTGAAAATATCGTACTTCCCGTAGAGTTAGACGGTGATACAGTAGATCAGCAATTTATGGCTAATGTTGTGAATATGCTCGGATTGGACGACAAATTGAAAAATATGCCGAACAATCTTTCTGGCGGTCAGCAACAGCGTGTGGCGATTGCACGTGCCTTGATTACTAAACCTGCGATTATTCTTGCCGATGAACCTACTGGCAACCTCGACAGCAAAACCAGCGCCGATGTACTCGGTCTTATAAAGCGTACCAGCGCCGAATTTCACCAAACTATTGTGATGATAACCCACAACAACGATATTGCCCGCCTTGCTGATCGGATTGTTCGCATTGAGGACGGGAAAATCGCAGATTAAAGGAGGTGGAACACTATGACATGGCCTTTTGAAAATGATACCAGCACCGTTGTTAAGCGCCTATCCAATAGAAATGTAGCAGCGAATCGAAAAAGAAATATATTTACTATTTTGACGATTGCACTTGCAAGTGCATTATTATCTACGATTGTCCTTTATGGGTTTGGAGTGCCGCAGGAAACACAAAATCTCAACAAAAAAACAGCACAGATTGTATATCACGCTATTTCTGAACAACAGGGACAGGAACTATATAATCAAGAAGAAATTGCGTGGATTGGTGAATTTTCTAATACATTTTCTGAACAGGTAAATCATTCAACCGTGAATTTTACTTATGCAAATGAAGATATGCTAAAATCACAAAGTATGTCTTATTCAGGGAACTTACCAACTACGAAAGACGAAATTTTAGTACAGGAATCCTTTTTAGATAGCTTAGGCTATTCAAATAAATTGGGACAGACTATCAAAATCCCATTTTCTGATGGGACTACCCATAATTTCAAATTAACGGGAATCTTAAATGTGAAAACGGGCGACATTGGACGCTATACAGCCATTATATCAAAAGAACTGGTAGAGCAGCAGTATGGAAATAATATAGCGATAGATTATTATATTGGCTTAAAGAACGCCCAAAATATGAGGGAAGAAGAAGCCACCAGCTATGCAAATACTCTGGCACAACAATTAGGAATCTCCGATGATAATGTTATTGTTCGTTCCACATATTTTAACTTAAAGGACGAAAATCGTGGAAGTGATATGCTGTTCTATTTCTTGATCGGCTTTATAACTTTCGTTGGATCCGGCATTGTTATTTATTCGATATTTTATATTTCAGTAGCAAGCAATGTCCGCAATTATGGGCAACTTCGCACTATTGGAACAACCAAACGACAAATCAAAAAGATGGTTTATCGAGAGGGGAAACTACTTGCTGCTATTGGCATTCCTATTGGTTTAATTGTAGGAAACATTATTGGTTATTTTTTGATTCCTAACGGCTGGTACTGGCTGACCACTTTATGTGTCACGGCTGGGGTTGGACTTTTTACATTTATTATTGTGATGCTTTCAATTCGTACACCTGTAAAAAAAGCCGCAACAATATCTCCAATGGAAGCTCTCCGCTACTCAGATTATCAAGGAAAACTAAAAGAGAGTTCTATGTTGCACCGTAAAATAACCCCGATGTCACTTGCTAAAATGAACCTATCCAGACAAAAATCAAAATCCATATTGACAGTGCTTTCTCTTTCGATTGGCGGGGGATTAGTGGTGCTGATTTCAACTATGTTAGTTTCTTACGATGGCGTTGCAGAGGCACGATACAAAGATTTTCCCGTTGGTGAATTTAACATTCAATTAAACGCAAATCAATCGTGGGAAACTGCCGATGTTTCTTTAGCTGGATTACAGCAAAAGGATTTTCTAAATACCGATTTTGTGAATGCAGTAGAATCCATTGATGGCGTTACAGGAACCAAACGCTGGTATTACACGGACGCAGAATATCGTGTAAATGATTATGATGACGACTGGATTTGCGGATTTGTCGAAGAAGATGTTTCTATATTGGAGGAAAACTTGATTGCCGGAACCGTTGATTACGACGAATTAGTGTCAAAAAACGGCATAATTCTTATAAATGATACAGCAGAAAACCTATCGCTATCTGCGCAACTCGGTGATGTTGTAGAGGTTGATTTTCTAACAAAATCAGGACAGACGATAACCCATCGCTATACGATTATGGGAATTATCAGCAATTTCAGTCACCCAGCGTTTAATATGTGTTTTACTATGCCAAAGGAGCTTATGAACGAAGCGTGTGGAATGGATTGTTCTGGAACTGTATCGGTAATGACCGAAACGGATAAATCTGATACGATTGAGGCTTCATTAAACCAACTAATAGATGGAAATAGTGATTTGGTTATGGATACGATAGAAGAAAGCATAACTTATTATAGCAAGAATCAACAACTTCCCTTTGGAGCATTGCTGATAGTAGCTATTATTGTCGTATGTTTTTCTTTAATCAATCTTGTTAATACGACAATTACAAATTTTCTATCTCGAAGGCAGGAAATTGGGATGTTACAGGCGATTGGTTTAAGTAAAAAACAACTTAATAGAATGCTGTGTTATGAAGGATTGACTTATTCCATCCTTGCTACGCTTGTAACATTGATTTTGGGAACTGGATTTGGTTTCCTATCCGTACAGATGGTTGTGAAAACGATGAATCCCTATTTCTATTATTCATTCCCGTGGCCGGTAGTATTGATATATTTAGCAATACTATTGATTGTGCAATTTATCTTGATTTCCTATACAACTGGAAGTTTGAAAAAGCAATCTCTTGTTGAGCAGATTAGAACAGCGGAATGACCTTTTGAGATTAGCGGGGTGGCGTGTGCTGCCCCGCTTTTTTGCATTTCTCAAAGAAATTTTTGAAATGTCCGAGCATTGTAACAATTCAGCCTGTTTTTCTGTCGAAAAATAGAATCATTCGGACATTTCTGTGACATTTCTATTGTAGCATTTTAACATAAACCGCTATAAGGCTCATATGTACATATAAGCCAAAGTATGACCCTGCCGAATAAAAAAAACGGAGCTTTGGCGGGCTGTTTTTTCACGCTCAAAATCCCCTCTAAACTCTGTTTTGAGTTTGGAGGGATTTTTATGTGCTGGTCTACTGTGACCGATCTGCTGCTTATACGAAGCAGCGATTATTTATAAAATTCCACATAACGGTAAGGGTAACTTATTAAAAAAATCCTTGCTTTTGTATGGCTCTTTTGCGCCCGTGATGTAGATGTTATATTTCTTCTGAAAGGAGTTTATTTCTCTTATAACCGTAAAGGTGTGACAACCTTTGCGGTTTTTTATTTGTCGTTTTTTAGCAGAACACGGCATAAGCCCGTATTTGGCGCGGGCTGCCGTTCACCGCCCCGATCAATCTGATTTTTCAAAATTCAGGTTGATTGGAGGTAAACGACTATGGACGAGAAGCGTCCAAAACGCAGAAAAGACAAATACAACCCGTACACACTTACCATAAAAGAGGACAAGCACTTTCTTTCCTTTCGGGACGGACAAGGCGTGTTGCGGGAGTTACAGATCACAAAAGAGTTGTTCGAGGTATTGAACCGCTTTGAACTGGACGACCTTTCCATACTCAACGAGTGGGACAGGCATTATGAACATTCGGAGCTTACCGAGATTTCACTATATAACCGGGCGGCCACGCCCCCGGAATCGGTTGAAGAAGCCGTTTTTCGGGACTTACGGTATGAAGCCCTGCACAGAGCCATTAAGCAACTGCCTGAAACACAAAGGCGGCGGCTCGTGCTGCACTACTTTGTGGGGCTTACATACGCACAAATCGCTGAAAAGGAGGGTTGCTCTTTTCAGGCCGTTGGAAAATCTATAGTAGCGGCAGAAAAAAGATTGAAAAAATTTCTTGAATAGGTGGTTGAAGAATCTTCGTTAATTGAGGAAACAGGTGGAGAGGCACGAAAAACTCTCTGCCTGTTTTCCTCTTTTGTGCGGAGAATGGGTGGCGTTCCTTGACAACCGAATACCCATTCACCAAACACATTCCTATTGCTATTGTGATGAGCATAAGCCACAGTAGCGGCTGCGCCACGATCTGCGGGAAACGAAAGCAACGAGATTACACCTACTTTGATTATTTGGTCTTTGGCTTTCCGTTTTCCGGCAAGGAGCGATCAACAGTAAGCTACAAGTATCGGGCGGCTCCCGAT
>ULVD01013751.1_pt1 | contig 12906 bp, 7 predicted proteins | sample 1959101 | NCBI WGS metagenome assembly ULVD01 (sample SAMEA4835777, study PRJEB28245) | human gut metagenome | biome: gut microbiome; material: fecal sample | place: Denmark | collected 2008
TGCCGAAGCCGCAGTCCAAGATGCTCCCAGAAGGCTTTCTGTGCCTCTGCGCCGCAGTGAGACAGCACATCCGCCGCGAACGCCGCATTTCCCGGATAGCGCGGCGCACCCGTGTTCATCAGGTTGCAGCGGCCGTTGCCCGTCGCGAGGATTTTTTTGCCAACGCGATCCATTTTTTCCGCCACCGTGACCGTATCGCCGCATTCCGCCGCCGCAATCGCCGCCGCCAATCCCGCCGCACCGCCGCCGATGACCAAAACGCTTCCCATAATCTGTGTTTCCTCCGCTTCTTTCCTGTATGCCGCGCTGCCTGATGACATAGGCTATCCGTGTCATAGGAGGCGATAACTTTGACGCAGCAAGGCAAAAAGGCCACTTGGCGCTCACTCGTCGCGCTGGAAGCCGCCACGCTTGGCGCAGGGGCGCTCGTCGGCTACATCACCCGCGACGGCATGGACTTCTTCCACGCTCTGAACAAACCCGGCTTTGCGCCGCCGGGCTGGCTCTTCCCCATCGTTTGGAGTATCCTCTATGCGTTGATGGCGTACTGCATGTGGCTCGTCCTGCGCGCGCAGGGGCGCGACCGTTTTCTGCTGCTGGGGCTGTATATCGCCCAGTTAGCCGTCAACCTGATGTGGCCCGTGCTGTTCTTTATCCTGAAAGCGCTTGGGCTTTCCTTCTTTTGGCTGATTCTGCTGCTCTGCCTGATTTTCATCATGGCGGTGCAGTTCGGGCGGCAGAAGCCCCTTGCCGGATGGCTGCTCGTGCCGTACCTGCTGTGGGTGACGTTCGCGGGCGTGCTGAATTTCGCCGTCGCCCGCATGAACCCCTGATGCACGCTCCATGGCGTAAATCTTCCGCAGCGGCGCGGTCAGTGTGCCGTCCGGCTCGTAAATCATCAGCGGCGGTTCAGGGTGCAGCATCGGGCGCGCATCCTTGAGCGCCTCAATCATCACCAGATTCGCCGCCTTTTGCGCCGAGGGGTAAATCAGCTGGAACCGCTTCGGCGCAAGCCCGGCTTTCTCCATGTCCTTCATCACTTCCAGCATCCGCGCCGCCGGGTAGATGACCGCCATCCGCCCCTTGCCGCGCAGCAGCTGATACGCCATCTTGAACCACGCCGTCAGCCCGCTTTTCTGCTGATGGCGCGCCAAGGACAGCGTCTGCGCCGGATTCGGCAGTGTCGTGCCATGATGCCCATACGGCGGATTGCACACAATTACGTCGATGCTTCCGGGCGCAAGCACCTCGTCGGCACTCTCCACCGGCAGAGCGTGAATGCGGATGATATGTTCCAGCCCGTTGAGCTGCACGCTCCGCCGCGCCATATCCGCCATATCCGGCTGAATTTCAAACGCATCGACGCTTTTCGCGCGCCCCATGCCCGCCAGCAGCAGCGGCAGGATACCCGTCCCCGTGCCAAAATCAGCACAGCGATCGCGGCTTTCCGCCCGCACGAAGCTCGACAGCAGCACGGCATCCATGCCGAAGCGGAAACCCTGCTCCTTTTGCAGGATGCGCAGCCCCGCTTGCTGCAATTCGTCCACCCGTTCGCCGGGCAGGATGGTCAGTTCTCCGGCGCAATCAGCGTCAATCGGCTTGTCAGACAATAGCCTTCCTCCCCTTCTTCTGTCCGCACACGGCACCAGATTTCGCCCTTTTCCAGCACGGTCAGCACCAAATCCGCTTCGACTTTCGCCGTTTCGGGCGCATCGGCGCTGCACCACTGGTAGAGCGTTTCTGCTTGGCGGATGCTCGCTGTCCACCCAGTCACTTTTTCCAGCGTCACGTCCAGAATCGGCGTATCGCTGATGACGACCGCACCGGGCGCGCTGTCGCTCAAATACTGCGACGCGCAGTAGCCCTCTTTGCCGCCGTAGCGGATGTAACTCCAGCCGTTTTCCTGCGAAATGAATGTCACCAGTGCGCCGCGTGGAAGCCACTGCACAATCGATGCGCCCGCATTGGGCGACTGCCGCATCGCCAGCGAATCCGACTTTGTGCTGACGTATTTTTGCCCCAGCGGCGCGTCCGGCTGCTCGCAGGAGAGCGCATCCGCCGTGAAATAGCCCGTCATCTGCCCGACCGAGGCATAGCACCAATTGCCGCTCTGTGCAAGCACCGTCACCTGCGTTCCTCGCGGGATTGTCGCCAGCACTGCCGCATCCGCAGCCATCGCCTGACGAAGCGGCGCATCGTCCGCGCTCACCCACGCAACGTAGCTGCCAGCTGACACGTCATCTTCCACCTTCGCGGGCGGTTCGGACGCAGCTGGGACAGGCGTTGGCGCTTCACTTGGTTCAGGGGATGCCGTCGGTTCGAGCGTTGCGCCCGGTGTGGGCGTCCCACTCGGTGTGGGCGTCCCACTCGGCACATCAAAGCGCAGGTACTGCGTCATGACGTACCCGGTCAGGCTGCCCCAGCGAACGGCACACCACGTTTCGCCGTATGCCGTGACGATGATGCTCGTTCCCTTCGGGATTTCCGCCAGCACGGGGTATTCTGTGCCCGCACCCTGCCGGAGGTTGAGCGTCGAGGCGGTGGAATTGACAATCGCGGTCTGTTCGCCGCTTGTCGTCGGCACAGGCGTCAATTCGATGCCGACGGCGCTGAAATCAAGGCTGCTTGCCAGCACATAGCCGTCAATGCCACCTGCCGTCACGCGGCACCAGCTGCCGTCGCTGCTCTGCACGGCAATTTGAACACCCTGCGGCAGGGTCATCAGCACCACCGCAGCAGTGGACGGGGTCGCCCGAAGCGCTGTCGCCGTCCTGACCATCGCAGAACGCCCGGTCTGGCTCGTTTTGCCCGGATAAGTATCGCTGAACGTGAGATACTCCGCCGCGCAGTAGCCTGTTTTCGCGCCATACTGTATGCTCGCCCAGCCGTTCTCCACCGCGAACACGCACAGCACCGCGCCGCCGGGGATGGTGGACTGCACCGCCGCATCGTAGCTGCCGGACGCACGCAGATTCAGTGAATTCGTGCCTGTCACGGTCGCCCAGCGGGTGATGGGTGTCGGGTTTTCGTCGCTCTGCGTCGGCGGCGTGCCGGTGAACGTCAGGTTTTCCGTGCGGACGTAGCCGACAATCCGCCCGAAGCGAATGAGCGTCCAATTATCGCCCTTTGCCAGCACAGTCACGGCTGTTCCGGCGGGCAGCGTCGTCAGCAGTGTGCCGTTGTCCGAGGCGGTCAGGCGCACGTTCAGCACGTCCTCCACATTCACCAGCGTCACCATGGCCTGATTAGGCGCGGCAGGCGAAATCGTCGCGGGGGCTTCAGTCGCCGTCACGGGCGCGTCGCCCACGGGCGGCAGAATCGTGTGCGTGAAGGTGTACTGCATTCGCACGCAGTTCTCGTAGTAGAATCCGAGAATCTGGTCGTAGGTATAGCCCAGGTTCGCCATCTGCTGCGCCCCACGCTGGCTCATGCCGATGCCGTGTCCGTAGCGCCTGACGGTCAGCACAAACGTCTCCCCATCTGCCTTGACCGACCAGAGTTCGTTTTTCGTCGTGTTAATGGACAGATTGAGGGCGCTTTCCAGCTCGCTGAAAATGTCGAACGTCAGCGTCAGGCGGCGCGTTTCGCCATCCACAAGCGCCGTCACGTCAAAATCCAGCTTCGTATATAAGCGGCTGGGTGCGGCATACTTCGGCGTGTGCGGCGTAACGGCCTCGATGCGCAGAATCGTTGCATTCGGCGCTTTCGCCTGCAACAGGCGCGTCAGGCTTTGATTCTGGCTTGCGTGGGCAAATGCAGCGTAAATCGTCATCTTGCGTGTGCTGCTGTACGGGTTCATGCGGTCGAACGGGTCGTCCTTAACCGTCAGGTAATTCACGCCGGATGAGCCCCACGCGTTGCGGGCGGATTCGGTCTGTCCGCCGTTGGACGCGGTGTAGTACGTCCCGGTCAGCTTGCCGTCGTTCATGGCGACGATGCCGCGCGTTGCGTCCACCGCCTCCGCCGCCCGGTCGCGCTCCGCCGGACTGCCGTTGTACACCTGGTCAGCGGTCGTGTCCACAACGTCGTAGACCTTCGATGCGTTCGCATTCATGGCGCGCACGGTGTACGTCCGCGCCGCAACCGCCTGTGCTTTCAGGGCTTCCAATGCCGAGGAGGACCCCATTTCATACGGCACGACGCCATAGAGGTACGATTCGATGTACACATTCGCCACGACGTACAGCCGGTACGTCCCGCTTTCCAGCTTCGACACAAGGTGCAGGTCACCGGGGTAGACATTCTGCGGTCTTCTTGCCTGTGCAATGCGGAATCCGCCGTCCGTCTGCCGCCGCCTGAGCGCCATCTCCCGCCCCATGCTGACCGTCTCGCTGCCCCGCGTCAGGCGGATTTCGCCCGTCGCGCTGCTGTGGCTGATGCTGACTTTCTCGCCATTCGCCAGCGCCATCGTCTGCCCGCCGCTGACCGCCATTGCGCCGACCGCCGTCACTGTGAGCGACGCGGGATTGCTGCCAATGGACAGCAGGCGCACACGCACCATGCCGTTGCGTGTGGCAGCGCTCCGCTCCAGCGGCGCGGACTGTACGGCAACATCCGCTGTATCCTCGGCGAGCGCAGCGGGTAAGCCGGACGTTCCGGGTACAGCCGACAAAATCTGGAAAAGCATCAGAAGCAGGCACAGCGCCCGCTGGTATCGAAATTGCACGGGAAAATCCTCCTTGTGGTGGTACTTCTCCTCCATTGTAGCAGAAAGCGCCCGGCGTGTCATGCAGATTGTAACAAACCGCGCTGGAAATTTCCGTCACGCACAAAAAGGCAGGCGCTCCGACCTGTTGGGTTCAGGTCAGAACGCCTGTCGGATGATGCGGATTATTCCTGCGTTTCCGCTTTCTTCGCGCGCGGCTTGCGGGCAGGTTTGTCTGCCGTTGCCGCTTCCTTCGCCGCCTTGTCCGCCTCGATTTCCGCCTTCGTGCGGCGCTTGCGGGCGGGCTTCACGGGAGCTTCCGCGGTCACTTCCGCCGCAGCAGCTTTTGCCGCCTTGTCAGCTTCAATTTCCGCCTTTGTGCGGCGCTTGCGGGCAGGCTTTGCAGGCGCTTCGGCGGCTTTCGCGGCTTCCTTGGCTGCCTTCTCCGCTTCCTTCGCCGCCTTGTCGGCCGCAATCTGCTCCTTCGTGCGGCGGACGCGCTTGGGCTTCACGGGTTCTTCCTTCTCATACGGATACGGGACGACCACTGGGTTTGCCTCCGCGTCGTCGTCAGAAGATGCCTTCTCCTGATTCGATGCGGAGTCATGGTCGAAACGCCCGCTCACCAAGCCTTCGTACAGTTCCATATATTTCTTAGAGGAGTTCGTCCAGCTGTAATCGCCAGTCATGCCGCGCTGCTGGAGCGTGTGCCACACATCCTTGTGGTTCTCGTAGTAGTCGATGGCGCGGTTGATGACATTGAGCATGTCATTGGCGTTGTAATTGAAGAACGTGAAGCCATTGCCGTCGCCGGTGTACTCGTTGTAGGACAGCACCGTGTCGCGCAGACCGCCCGTCTCGCGGACAATCGGCACTGTGCCGTAGCGCAGGGCAATCAGCTGGCTCAAGCCGCACGGCTCGAACTGGCTGGGCATAAGGAACATGTCGCAGCCCGCGTAGATTTGATGCGCCAGCGCGTGGTCCATCGCAAACCGCGCCGCGACCTTGCCCTTGAACTCGCCCTCTGCCCACGAGAACAGGTTGACATAGCGGCTCTCGCCCATGCCCAGCACAACCAGCTGCACGTTCTCGCTCATCAGGTCGCCGATGATGTAGTCCACAAGATCAAGCCCCTTCTGGCTGCTCAGGCGACCCACCATGCCGATAATCGGCACATTCGAGTCAACAGTCAGACCGAGCTTCTCCTGCAATTCTGCCTTGCACTTTGCCTTGCCGGACAGGTCATCCGCGGTATATTCCGCCGGAATGCGCGCGTCCGTCGCGGGATTGTAGTCCGCCATGTCGATGCCATTGAGCACGCCGAACACTTCACGCTTGCGCGCGCGGAGCAGACCATCCAGCCGCTCGCCGTAGTATGCCGTCTGAATTTCCTCGGCATAGGACGGGCTGACGGTGGTGATGATGTCGGAATACACCAGCGCAGCCTTCATGAAGTTCGCGCAGCCGTAGCACTCCAGCTTGTCGTCCGTCCACAGGCTGTCGCCCAGACCCAGCACGTCCTGCACTTCGCGGATGCCGAACACGCCCTGATACTGCAGGTTATGGATGGTGAACATGGTCTTGATGTTTGCGAAGAACGGCAGGTGGGCATACTGAATTTTCAGCAGTGCGGGCACCATGCCGGACTGCCAGTCATGCGCATGAATCACGTCGGGCTGGAAGTCCAGCAGCGGCAGGGCGTTCAGCGCCGCGCGGCAGAAGAAACCAAAGCGTTCGTACTCGTCGCCGCCCATGCCGTAGATATACGGACGGCCGAAATAGAACTTGTTGTCCACAAAGTAGAACTTCACGCCGTCCTTTTCCAGCAGTTCAATGCCGCAGTACTGACGGCGCCAGCCCAGCGCGACCTCAAAGTCGGTCACATGGGTCATCTGGTCAACATACTGCTTCGGCACCGCCGCATACAGGGGCAGCATCACGCGCACGTCGTGACCCTGCTTCGCCAGAACGGGCGCCAGCGCGCCGACAACATCCGCCAGACCGCCGGTCTTGATAAACGGGACGCACTCGCTCGCCGTAAAGAGAATCTTCATCGTTTCTATCCTCCATCAGAAATATTTCCTGCCGGGGGCAAGGGAAAAAATTACGGGAAATAACAAACCGCACCAATAGTATAGCACATATTGGCGCGGTTTGCAAATCCGAACCGCGTCAGTGATTCAGGCGATTCGTTTGTTAGATGACAACATTCTTCGCGATAACAATCGGGTATGCCGCCGGGCCGATGAGCCGAGCGCTGCGCTTGATGACCGTTTGCTTGTCCAGAATGCAGTTTTCGATGGAAGCGTCGTTGTGCACCTGACCATCCTGCATGATGATGCAGTTCTTCACATGCGCACCGGGGGCAATGCGCACGCCGCGCGCCAGCACAGAGTTTTCCACCGTGCCTTCGATAATGCAGCCATCCGCCACCAGCGAGTTGACGACGGTCACATTGTCGCCATAGCGGGCGGGCATCTCGTCGCGAACCTTGGTGTACACAGGCAGCTCCGCCGTGAACAGACGATGGCGAATCTGGGTGTCCAGCATATCCATATTGAACTTGAAGTAGCTCTGCACGGAGTCCATGCGCCAGCACAGACCAGTGTACGCCCACGCATTCACGCGCGCCGTGCCTTCCGTCACCAGACGGAGCAGCACATCACGGTTGAAGTCATGATAGCCGTGCGCCACGCCCTTGTCCACCAGCGTGCGCAGCAGCTCACGCTTCATCACGACGACCTCCATGCTCGTCAGCGGCAGGTTCGGATGCGTCGGATCAACTTCCATGTCCGTCACCATGCCGCTTTCGTCCACCGCCAGATAGCAGCCCAGTTCGTCGCGCTGCATGTTCGGATCAGCGGTGTACATGATGGTGATGTCCGCGCCGCTGTTCTGATGATACGCCACAAACTCCGCGATATTCGCGTTGTAGATGATGGTGGAGTTGCTCAGCACCAGATATTCCTGCTTGGAGCGGGAGAGATAGTTGGTGTTGGAGCGCAGCGCATCCAGCATACCAGAGTACACGCCAACATTCTCGCGCGTCAGGAACGGCGGCAGCACCTTGAGGCCGTCATTCTTCCCGTGAAGATCCCACTCCTTGCCGGAGCCGATGTGATCCATCAGGGAGTGATAATTCTTCTGCATGATAACGCCGACGTTCTTGATGCCGCCGTTGACCATCGAGGACAGCAGGAAGTCAATGACGCGGTAGCGGCCGCCCACAGGCAGCGCCGCGATGGCGCGGGTCAGGGTCAGCTCGCGCAGCTTGGCGTCATTTTCGCCGGTGTAGATAACACCCATTACGTTTTTCATTTTCTTACATCCTTTCCGCTGCTGTGATTATCAGAATTTGGTGTTTTCGTCCACCTGCTGACCCGCGGTCACGCTGACACCGGCGGGAAGGGTGACGCCCTGACCGACGACGGCGATATTGCCCGTCTCTTCGCCGACCATGCAGCCCGCACCAATCACGGCGTTCTCCGCCACAATCGCCCGACGGACAACCGCGCCGCGCTTGATGACCGCATAGGGCATGACAACCGAGTCAATGACGCTTGCACCCTCTTCAATGGTCACGCCTGCGAAAATCACGGAGTGCTGCACAGAGCCGTAGACTTCCGAGCCTTCCGTAACCAGCGAATCGCTCACGACAGCGCCCTTGGCGATGTAGTGCGGCGCAAGGCCCGGATTCTTGGCGTAGATGCGCCACTTCTTGTCATGCAGGTCAATCGGCATGGGCACGCTGAGCAAGTCCATGTTCGCTTCCCACAGGGACTCAATCGTGCCGACGTCCTTCCAGTAGCCCTCGAAGTTGTATGCCACCATGACCTGCTTGTCGTTCAGCATCGCGGGGATGATGTTCTTGCCGAAGTCGTTGGCGGATGTCTTGTCTGCCTCGTCCGCGGTCAGGTACGCGCGGAGCTTCGCCCACGAGAAGATGTAAATGCCCATAGACGCCTTGTTGGACTTGGGCTGCTTGGGCTTTTCTTCAAATTCAACAATGTTGTCGTCCGCGTCCGTATTCATGATGCCGAAGCGGCTCGCTTCTTCCCACGGCACAGGGCGCACAGCAATCGTCGCATCCGCGCCTTTGCGGATGTGGTACTGCAGCATGGCGTTGTAGTCCATCTTATAAATATGGTCGCCGGAGAGAATCAGGACGTAATCCGGGTCATACTGCTCGATAAACGCCATATTCTGATAGATGGCGTTTGCCGTGCCGCGGTACCAGTCGCCCGTCTTGCCCGTCTGATAGGGCGGCAGGACGAACACGCCGCCGGTGGACAAGTCCAAATCCCACGGTGCGCCGGAGCCGATATAGGAATTCAGTTCCAGCGGCATATACTGCGTCAGCACGCCCACGGTGTCAATGCCGCTGTTGGTGCAGTTGGACAGCGGGAAGTCAATGATGCGGTACTTGCCGCCGTAGGGAACAGCCGGCTTTGCCACCTTCTTAGTCAGGACACCCAGACGGCTGCCCTGTCCGCCTGCCAGCAGCATGGCAACACAGGTCTTCTTTTTCATGATGAGAACACGCTCCTTCATCCTTGTTTCTTGCGAAGCGCACCGACCGTGCAGGATTCGCGCCGCCCTCGGTGCATCAGGTGGCACGGTGATGTATGTGAAACAGCGCTTTCGCTCCTCCCCTGATTGCGGCGAGCGCCGATTCAGCCGATGGAAATGGAATTGGCTTTGCCGGCGGACTTTTCCGGCAGAGGCTTCGGTTTCTTTGCCGTTTGGGATGCTTTCTTTGGCGGCACATCCGCGATTTCCGGCACGACGCGCGCTTTCTTCGCCTTCTCCGGCAGCGGGTCGCGCTGGTAGGTGAAGTAGACCGTTGAGAGCGGCGGCACGCAGATATCGCAGCTGTATTGGAAGTCCTGAAGCTGCTCTTCTTCCGTGCGAATCGCCCAGTTGTTGTACTGATTCGAGCCGCCGTATTCCTTGCGGTCGGTGTTGAAGCACTCCGTCAGCGTCCCCATCTGCGGCAGCCCAATGCGGTACTGCGGATGGAACACAGGCGTGAAGTTCGTCACGCACAGGAGCGAGTTGCCCCGTTTATCCGTGCGCAGGAACGCAACGATGGAGTTGTCGCTGTCGTTCGCCTGAATCCACTGGAAGCCGTCCCAGCTGTCATCAATCTGGTAGAGCGCGGGCGTCGTGCGGTAGATTTCGTTCAGGCGCTTGCAGCACTGCTGCACCTGCGGATGATTCTCGTACAGCAGCAAGAACCAGTCCAGCTGGTCGTCGTACTTCCACTCGATGAAGTGCCCAAACTCGCCGCCCATGAACAGCAGCTTCTTGCCCGGATGCGCCATCGTGTAGCCGTACAGCGCGCGAAGTCCTGCGAACTTCTTCCACAAGTCGCCCGGCTGCTTGTCCAGCATCGAGTGCTTGCCGTGCACCACCTCGTCGTGGCTGAACGGCAGGATGTAATTCTCCGAAAAGGCGTACATCAGTGAGAACGTCAGCTTGTCGTGGTGATACTTGCGGTAGACCGGGTCGAGCTTGATATACGCCAGCATATCATTCATCCAGCCCATGTTCCACTTGAACCCGAAGCCCAGCCCGCCCAGATAAATCGGGCGCGTCACCATCGGATAGGCGCTGGATTCCTCCGCCACCATCATCACACCGGGAAAATCGCGGTAGACGGTTTCGTTCATCCGCCGCAGGAAGGCAATCGCATCAAGATTCTCGTGTCCGCCGTACTTGTTGGGCAGCCATTGCCCCGGCTCACGGCAGAAGTCGTACATCAGCATGGACGTGACCGCATCCACGCGCAGCCCATCGGCGTGATACCACTCCAGCCAGAAGCAGGCGTTGGAGAGCATGAACGAGTTGACCTCGCCGCGCGCATAGTCGAACATGTGCGTCCCCCACTGCGGCATATCGCCGCGCCGGGGGTCGGGATGCTCGTAGCAGGGCGTACCGTCAAAGCGGCGCAGTCCCATTGCGTCACGCGGGAAATGCGCGGGAACCCAGTCCAGCAGCACGCCGATGCCCGCCTGATGCAGCGCGTCAATGAGCGCCATCAGTTCCTTCGGTTCGCCGAAGCGCGCCGTCGCCGCATAGTAGCCGGACACCTGATAGCCCCACGACATATCCAGCGGATGCTCCATCACCGGCATGAACTCCACATGCGTGTAGCCCATTTCTTTGAGGTACGGCACGAGCTGTTCGGCAATTTCCGTGTACGTCAGGAACGTACCATCCTTGTGCCGCCGCCACGAGCCAAGGTGCATCTCGTAGATGTTCACTGGACTGTGGTACGGGTCGTAGGACTTGCGCGCCTCCATCCAGTCCGCGTCGCCCCAGCGGTAGCCGCTCAGGTCGTAAATACGGCTGGCAGTGTCGGGGCGCATCTGCATGGCGAACCCATAGGGGTCAGCCTTGTCCTGCCACGTCCCGTCCTGCGCCTGAATGCAATATTTGTAGGTTGTCAGTTTCTTTGCAGCGTCGGGATAATCATAGCGTTTCGGGTCGCTCTTCACGTCGAAGGTTCTCGCGGGCAGCCGCACTTCCCATGTACCGTCGTAGACCTTCTGCATGGGCGTTTTTTCCCTGTCCCACTGGTTGAATTCGCCAATGAGAGAAACCGCCCGCGCGTTCGGCGCCCAGACAGCGAAATGCCACATTTCCTGTCCGTCCTGCGTCACCGGGTGCGCGCCGAGCATCTCATAGGCTCTGCGGTTCGTTCCCTGATGGAACTGGTCCCGCACCGCGGCGGTCGGGCCGTTGTAGCGCATAGTTACACCTGCCTTTGCTTGCGTTGCGTTCCTCCGCCTGCAATCACGGAGAGCCGCGTTTGCGTTCTTCACTCTTTTCACTTACTATTGAATCACTTTTATGCATTTTCGTCAAGTCATATTCAGCATTTTCTCCTGCATTTTTTGTGATTTTCGGAAAGTGCGTTCATTTTGACCGTAGACGATGCGGTAAGTATTTCGCCATTGCCGACATAAATTCCTGCTCATGCACGAAATTTTCCGTGCATAAACTGGTTTTGCGCCGTCGGAGCGAAAACTGTTTCCCCCGTGCGGCGATTTGTGCAATCCGAACATTTCCCGAAATTTCTGCAAAAAGGTTGTGTGCCCATGAAACAAAAACAGCTGTTGTCGTTTCTTGTGTGTATCCTGATGCTTTCTTCCTGTGCCGCGCCGACCGATTCCGCGCATGACAGCGGCTTAACACTTCGGGTCTACTTCGCCGATGCGGAGGAAATCCGCCTGCTGCCGCTGGAAGACTACGTTTTCGGCGCATTGGCGGCAGAGATGCCCGCGAATTACGCGCCGGAAGCGCTCAAATGCCAAGCAGTTGCCGCCCGTACGCGTGCCGTCGCGCAGAGCCGCGCGTTCGGCGGAAACGGGTGCGTCCGCCACCCGGACTGCGATATCTGCACGGACAGCGCGTGCTGTCAGGCGTACCAGACGGATGCGCAGCTGCACGCCCGCTGGGGCAGCGAGTACGTCGTCCTCCGCGCGCGCATTGACCGCGCCGTCCGCGCAACAGACGGCTTGCTGCTCACCAGCGGCGGCTTGCCCATCGAGGTGCTGTACCACGCCTGTTCCGGCGGAAAAACCGAAGATGCCGCCGCCGTGTTCGCATCCGCCAAGCCGTATCTGGTCAGCGTAGACAGTCCCGGCGAAGAGGGGTACGCCGGATTCCGCGCTGACACGTCCTTCACCTGCGAAGAAGCGGCAGATCTGCTTCTGCGCGCTTTTCCCGGCTGCAGCGTGACAGCGGACACGCTGCCCAGCGCGATTCGTCTGCAATCCACGACCGCTTCCGGGCGCGTCGCGACGCTGCTGGTCGGCAGTCAAACTGTCCGCGGCGCTGATTTCCGCAAAGCGCTTTCCTTGCGAAGCACCTACTTCACATGGGAGGCGGATGGCGACCGCATCGTTTTCCACACCGTCGGATACGGGCACGGCGTCGGCTTATCGCAGGCAGGCGCACAGGCGATGGCGGCGGGCGGCGCGGATTTCGCGGAAATTTTGGCGCATTACTACCCCGGCACGCAGCTGACACGGTTGGATAAAACAGGTTTCTCCGGCTCATAATAGGAGAAAACGCCCCATGCGGCATGGTTGAGGTGATTTTCTCATGGCTGACCGTCATTTTCGTTCACTTTTCCGCGCGCTGCATCTGCGCCGGGAGCAGTGGACATTTCTGCTGATGGCGCTGTTGTGCGTCTCGGTGATTGTCGGCACGGCAGTGTGGACGCGGCAGGCGGAATTTGCACGCGTCACGCC
>ULVD01056309.1_pt1 | contig 12863 bp, 13 predicted proteins | sample 1959101 | NCBI WGS metagenome assembly ULVD01 (sample SAMEA4835777, study PRJEB28245) | human gut metagenome | biome: gut microbiome; material: fecal sample | place: Denmark | collected 2008
ACTAATAATCCGTGCCGGTTCGATTCCGGCCATCTGCACCAGAATAAAGAATAGAGTAGTTATAACTTTATTCTTTTTTCTTTTGAGAAAAAATGGCCGAATCGAAAAGGAGGTTGCCAAGCTCATTAGATTGCAACAGCAATCAATGAGCGAAGGCTAAAATAGTCCCTTTGGACTATTTTACCGACGCGGCTCGACGCATTCCGGCCATCTGCACCAAGAAAGAATAAGACCTTCTTATTCTTTCTTTTTTATTAATATAAAAAATGCCAGTCACATGTATTTACACGTGACCGGCTTGCAGTTTACGCAATAGCCGACAAGCATCCATACAAATCTAAAAGACTTGGGAATTTCTCTTGCAGTTCATCCAGCGTTTTGAATTCGCCAACAGTACTCATGTAAGAGCCTTCGTCATCATCTGTCTCCCAGTCTACTCCAACATACAAACTTCCATCAGGTAATTTCATAACAAAAGTTGCATTAACCAGAGCATTTTCAGGAAGAAGATCTCCATTTACCTGAAGATCTGGTACGTTCCAAAACCGAATTGTTTGCTTGAGATTCATTGTCATTGCGTCTTTGAGTTTAACACATTTGTTATAATAATAGCTCATATGTTTATCTCCTTTTCAAACTACTCATTAGATATACCAACATACCTATATAGTATATCATATGTTAACATAAAAATCAACAAAAATTAATGGAAGCAATATCTTCATTGCTCCCACTTTTTATTAATCAACAAAATTAAATTCATCTTTAAATTTATCTTTAAATATTGCAAATACTGCATTTAAGATTTCTTGGTCATCTACACCAACATAAGATTCTTCATCTTCTGAATCTGTATCTTCTACTTTTAGTATAACTACTTCATCAGCATCTTCTCCTTCTTCTGCTGGTAAAAGTACTACATACTCTTCTCCTCCATATTCAATTAAATCTAAGAACTCGAATTTTACTTCGTTTCCATCCTCATCATTTAATAGAATAATGTTATCTAATTCTTCATCCATTTCTGGGTTATTATTTTCTAAATCCATATTATTTCTCCTTTCAAAAATTATATCTAATTTATATCACATACTTTTATTATTTGCAATACTTTTAAAAAATATTTGCATAAAACATTAAAAAATTCCCCACCTTAGCCGTTTTTGATAGAAATTTTAAGGACCTGCTCTTACACAGGTGGGTGTCTGCCTTGGTACTCATGGGCTTCTTACTACTAAAATTAAAAGTGTAAGCATGCACGCCATACCAAGAGCTTTGGACTCCCTTTCCTTAACTGTTGGTTCTAAAATTTCTGACCGTTCGCACTATGCAGGGAAAAATTATTAACTTGTTTTGTATAAATATCTTACCATATTATATTCAAGTTAGCAATCACTTGTGCAGACATTTTAGATAGTTTAAATTATTTATTCTCTAGTTTGCTCTTTTTTCCTTTTGTTTATTCAATAAATTTATTTTTATAGCCATTGCATAATTCTTGACAAAAATGATATAATCTCTTTAATTGAATTTGAAAGGGTGTTTTTTATGGATAAAAGAGATTTAAGTTTAGTTACAGACTTTTATGAACTTACTATGTCTAATGGATATTTTAATAATAATATGAAAGATACCATTGCATATTTTGATGTATTTTTCAGACGCATTCCAGATGAACGGTGGTTATGCAATTTGTGCAGGTTTAGAGCAAGTTATAGATTATATTTGTAATTTAAAATTTGAAGATGATGATATTCAATATTTAAATAGTTTAAATAAATTTTCTGATGAATTTTTAGATTATCTAAAAACTTTTAAATTTACTGGAGACATTTGGGCTATTCCTGAAGGCACTGTTGTTTTTCCTAATGAACCTTTACTTACAGTTAGAGCACCTATTATTGAAGCACAAATTATTGAAACTATGGTTTTACTTCTTCTTAACCATCAAAGCTTAGTTGCAACAAAATCAACTAGAATTGTATCTGCTGCAAAGGGACGTCCAGTTATGGAATTTGGTGCAAGACGTGCACATTCTATTGATGCTGCTGTTTTAGGCGCAAGAGCTGCTGTTATTGGTGGTTGTATTGGAACATCTTGTACATCAACTGCTCAAAAGTTTGGAACTATTGCAAGTGGTACAATGGCACACAGCTTTGTGCAAAGTTTTGATTCTGAATATGATGCTTTTAAGGCTTATGCTGAAGTATACCCAGATGACTGCACTCTACTTATTGATACTTATGATACTATAAATTCTGGTGTTGTAAATGCCATTAAAGTTTTTAATGATGTTTTGCTTCCTAAAGGTTATAGACCTAAAGCTGTTAGATTAGATAGTGGAGATTTAGCTTATCTTTCTAAAAAAGTACGTAAAATTCTAGATGAAAATGGATTTGAAGATTGCAAAATCTGTGTTAGTAATTCTTTAGATGAAAATTTAATTTCTTCACTTTTAGACCAAGGTGCAAAAATTGATTCCTTTGGAGTTGGCGAAAATCTTATTACTGCTAAAAGTGACCCCGTATTTGGTGGTGTTTATAAATTAAGTGCTATTGAAAAAAATGGAGAAATTATTCCAAAAATTAAAATATCTGAAAATGTTGCAAAGATTATCAATCCAGGCTTTAAAAAGGTTTATAGGTTCTATTCAAAAGAAACTGAAAAAGCATTAGCAGATGTAATAACTTTACATGATGAGCAAATTCCAGATAACAATTATTCAATTTTCGACCCTGAAAACCCTTGGAGAAAAAAGGCTCTATTAAATTACTACTGTAAGCCTTTGCAAGAACAAATTTTTAAAAACGGAGAATTAGTTTATAGTTTACCTAATTTGGAGAGCATTTCTAAACATTGCAAAGATGAGTTAAATTCACTATGGGACGAAGTTAAACGTATTAACAACCCACATAAATACTATGTTGATTTATCTCAAAAACTTTGGGATTTAAAAAATGATATGCTTCATAAAGCATAAGTAAAAAGCAGTAGATTAAAAACCTACTGCTTAAAATTTTATTTATCATATTCGAATAAATCACCTAAAGGTTTAGATTCATTAATTCTCTTAATTGCTTCTGCAAATAGTGGTGCTATTGAAACCACCTTAATTTTATCTATTTGTTTTTCTGGTTCAATTGGAATAGTGTTTGTTACAACTAATTCTTTAATTGGAGAATTTTTAATTCTTTCTATTGCTGGTCCAACAAGTACACCATGTGCTGCACCTGCATAAATTTCCTTTGCTCCATTCTCTTTTAAAATATTAGCAGCTTCAACTAGAGTTCCTGCTGTACTAACTTCATCATCAAATATTAATGCAGTTTTTCCTTTAACGTCTCCTATTATGCTTGTAGCAACTGCTTTATCGTTATTATCTTCTCTTCTTTTATCTATTAATGCTAATGGGCAATCAAAGAAATGTGAATATTTATATGCTTTCTTTGAGCTTCCTGCATCTGTTGCAACAACTACTATATCTTCTAAGTGCTTAGCTTTGAAGTATCTTTCTAATAAATGTTTTGCAGTTAATCTATCACAATTAATATCAAAGTATGCTTGTATTGCTGCGTTATGTAAGTCACATGTGATTACTCTATCAACTCCTGCAGCTTCTAATAATGTTGCCATAAGTTTTGCTGTAACTGGTATTCTTGGTTGATCTTTTTTATCTGATCTTGAATACATAAAATATGGTAGAACTGCTGTTATTCTCTTAGCTGATGCTCTTCTTGCAGCTTCTACAGTTATTAATAATTCCATAATTCTTTCGTTTACTGGTGGCATTGTTGTTTGTACTATAAATACGTCCTGGTCTCTAACTGTTTCTAAAAATTGAACAAAATTGTTGTCATTTGCAAATTTAAATGACTTTTTTTTACCCATAGGTAATCCTAATGTATCGCATATTTCTTGTGTAAAACTCTCTGCTGAATTACAAGCGAAAATTTTAATATCTTTCATGATATTTCCCCCTAAAACAAATTTTTTGTCGAATTTTAGCGTCTTTTTAATTGTAGCACTTTTTTACGCAAATTTCAACGTTTTTTAAGGAATTAGTTAAATTTTGAGGCTTTTTAGTGCTCTTTCAGCCATTTTTGTGTATCTTTGAACCTTATCTTTAATCTTTTCCTCAAGTGGTGGTAGTATTCCAAAATTTGCATTCATTGGTTGAAATTTTGTATTTTCTGTTGATATGTAGCTTGATAATGCTCCTATAACTGTTTCATTTGGGAATGTTATTTTTTCAGTGTTATTAAATTTAGCAACAGCATTTAAACCTGCAACTAAGCCAGAGGCAATTGATTCTACATATCCTTCCACACCTGTTATTTGTCCTGCAAAGTATATATTTGATTTTGCTTTTAGGTTATATGTATTATCTAGTAATTCTGGAGAATTTATAAATGTATTTCTGTGCATTACTCCATATTTTACAAATTCAGCGTTTTCAAGTCCTGGTATTAATGAAAACACTCGTTTCTGCTCTCCAAATTTCAAATTTGTTTGAAACCCTACCATATTGTATAATGTTCCTGAAGTATTATCTTGCCTTAGTTGAACTATTGCATATGGTCTTGAGTTTGTTCTTGGATCTGTAAAACCTACTGGTTTTAGTGGTCCAAATCTTATTGTATCTTCTCCCCTTTTTGCCATAACTTCTATTGGCATGCAACCTTCAAAAATTTCCTTTTTTTCAAATTCGTGAAGAGTTACAATTTCAGCATTTACAAGTTCATTATAGAAAATCTCGTATTCCTCTTTATTCATAGGAAGGTTTATATAACTGCTATCTCCTTCTTTTCCATATCTATCGCCATAGAAAGCAATGTTAAAGTTTATGCTATCTTTTTCAATTATTGGTGCTGCTGCATCGTAAAATGCTAATCTATCTTTTCCTGTTATATTTATTATTTGTTCTGCCATTTTTTCAGATGTTAATGGACCTGTTGCAATTATAACTATTCCATCTTCTGCTTCTATATTTTCTACTTCTTCCCTTATAATCTCAATATTAGGGTTCTTCTCAATTTCCTCAGTAACCCTTTTTGAAAAAGTCTCTCTATCTACTGCTAATGCTTGTCCTGCAAGTACTTTTGTTTCGTCTGCAATTTGAATTAGTAATGAACCCAAGTTTCTTAGTTCTTCTTTTAAAAGGCCACAAGCATTTGTTACACTGTTTGATTTAAAAGAATTGCTACATACTATTTCTGCTAGCTCCTTACTTGAATGAGCAGGAGAAAACTTTTCTGGTTTCATTTCATATAGTTTAACTTTTATACCTCTTTTTGCAATTTGATATGCAGCCTCTGTTCCAGCTAGTCCTCCGTCCAATTACTGTTATATAATCTTTCATACATTCCTCCATACATATTAAAAAAGCGTTTCTTAAAAAATAGAAACGTTTTTTTATTATTTTTATGCATTTGCTTGTTTTACTAATGCTGTAAATGCTGCACTATCGTTTACAGCTAATTCAGCTAACATTTTTCTATTAATAGCAATATTGTTTTTCTTTAATCCTGCCATTAATTTGCTGTATGTTGTTCCATTCATTCTTGCAGCTGCATTAATTCTTGTTATCCATAGTCTTCTGAAATCGCTCTTTTTATCTTTTCTTCCAACATATGCATATGCCATTGATTTTAATACTGCTTGTTTTGCATTTCTAAATCTAATACTTTTTGCTCCAAAGTATCCTTTTGCTTGTTTTAATACTTTTTTATGTTTTTTTCTTGTAGCTATTGCTGATTTTACTCTTGCCATATTATTCTCCTCCTTCTAATTAGTTTCCATATGGTAACATTTTTTTGATTCCTGCTTCGCATGTTTTATCTGCATAAGCGTTTTGAATTTTTCCAGATTTCTTTTGTCTTGTTGTTTTATTTGCTAATAAGTGTCTTCTGTTTGATTTTGTTCTTTTTACTTTTCCGCTAGCTGTGTATGAATATCTTTTTGCAGCTGCTTTGTTTGTTTTTAGTTTTGGCATTTTAAATTCCTCCCTTAATTTTATTTATTAGGTGCTAATATTATAAACATGTTTTTACCCTCTAAGAACGGCTTTTTCTCAACTGTAGCAACATCTTTAAGTTCTTCAATAAATTGGTTTAAAACATCTTCACCCATTTTTACATAGTTAACTTCTCTACCTCTAAATCTAACTGTAATTCTTACTTTGTTTCCATCGCTTAAGAATTTTCTAGCATTTTTAGCTTTAAAAGTGAAGTCATGTATTTCAATGTTTGGTGTTACTCTTAATTCTTTACATTCAACTGTTTTTTGTTTTTTTCTAGATTCCTTTTCTCTTTTAGCTTGTTCGAATTTGTGCTTACCATAGTTCATTATTTTACAAACTGGATTATCACTATTTCCGGAAACTAAAACTAAATCTAAATCTTTAGAAGCAGCTAAATCTAAAGCTTCATTAATAGGTAACTTGCCAACTTTTTGACCTTGTTCATCAATTACTTGAACCTCTTTAAAACGAATTTGTTCATTAACTGGTAATTCTTGTTTTATGTGATTCACCCCCAAAAAAATAAAAACTTGTTTTTAAAAAACAAGTAATCCACATAATATATCTTTTTTTATTTAAAAGTATATAAACCTTTTCCTTTATAGTTAAGGTGAGAAGTGGATAACTTCTTCTTTAATACTTAAATATAATACTACAAATTTCCATAAATGTCAATAGTTTGGAGAAAAAATCTCCAAACTTTGCTATTTTACTATTCCTTTTTCTATCATTTTCTTCAAAGTTTCTATAAACATTGCATGTGACCAACCTAAGCCTATTACCCAGTCTGGTTGCATTGTGCTGTTATTTACCTGCTCTGCTAGGAAGCCATGTTCTGTGCTTGTTTTTATTACAAAGTCGAAGCATTCTTTTGCTTTTTGTTTTTCGCCTATTTCTAGGTAATATTCTGCTATCCATAGTGTTGCTATTATCCATGGTTTTCCTTCTCTATATGTGTCTGTTTCAAATCTTTTATAACCACCTGTGTATGTTCTTAATGTCATGTTTATTCTTTCAACTGTGTTTAGTATTTTCTTATCTTTTGGTGAGAATAATTCAAAAGGAATTACTGTTCCTAAAATGCTTATATCTAGTGTTTTATCTTCTAAGTTTCTAACTAGGCTCTTTTTACTTTCATCATAGAAATTTTTTAAAATGTATTCTCTTAATGTAACACTTAAATTTCTTAGCGTTTCTTTTTCTTTGTTTACATTTTCTTGTTTAACTCTATTTTTTGTAAATTCTTCTTTTAGTTCTTCATATATTTTTATCATTGCATTGAAACTTGCAAATATGCTTGATACTGCGTATAGGTTAACTCCTTCATATTCTTCCCATAAGTCATAGCTTATTCCACATTTATTTGTTTCTTGGAATATATCTTCTACGTATTTTTTCAAAAAGTTTATTGCTTTTTCACACATTTTTAAATTATCTTTTAAGAATTTTTTATCTTCTATTACTTTGTAATGGTTATATACTCCTACTATAACTGATGCTGTTTCATCTATTTGGTATCCCCAACAAGGTGCTAAACGTCCGTCTGTGAAGAAGCGTTGTTCCCACATTCCGTTTCTGCTTTGTGTATTTTTGCAAAAGCTTTTATAGAATTTTTCAACTTCTTTTTTCATTTTCAAAATGTCCATTGCTGTTGTAGTAAATACTGCATCTCTTGGCCAACAATATTGGTAACCTCCACATTGCTTTAAATTTTCATCAACTTCAACAGCAGCTGATATTCCACCTGTTTCGTGGTTTACAAGTAATGAATACAATAAAATCGTTCTTGTATAAATTTGCTTTATTTTTCTGTTTTTTGGAGTTTCGACTAGATCTAATTCTAGTCCATTATGATCCTTTACATATTTTTTCCAGTATTTCTTTACCGCTTCGTATTCAGTTCTAAAATCTATTTTTCTTATTCTATCTATTGTTTTTTCTAAATTATCTAGTCCAATTTTACTGTCTTCAATAAAAATATATAACTCAAATTCACGAGTTTCATTTGGTTTTAAAGTACCTAAATCATAACTTATGCTTGAATTTGCAGACATTCCTACATAATCTTTATCCCAAATTTTTCCGTCTTCAATATTTGCTTTGCTGTTATTAATTTGTGAACTTAATAACTTTTCTTTTGAAAATGTGCAAAGCATATATTCGTGATTGTATTGAATTAAAGCATCATTTCTGCACATTCCACTTACTCTGTTTTCTGGAGATGATGTAAGGCTTGAATGTACAAGAAAATTTAAATCTAAGTTTATTGTATTTTCATTTGTAAACTTATATTTTCTTATTAAAACATTTTCTTTAATTGATGCATAATCTGTTTGAACAACTTTTAAATTAAAATATGTGTTTAATACTTCAGTATTTAATATATTTGTATCTTCTTCATATTGTTGCATATAGATATTATTAATATCTTCATGTAAATATACAAGTCTTGAATCATTTATTTTTAATCCTACATGGAAGAAATCTATCATTTGCTTGTAGTCTCTTGTTGGATATAGTAATCTTAATATTTCTCCCTGTTTTGTAAAGCTTGCTAATATATTTTGGTTTCCTATTATTGCATCATTATAATACTTTTCCATTGCTGGTCTCCTTTATGAAATAACCTTAACTATTTGTTGCTCTAGTTCTTTTATTTTGTTGTTTATTTCTGCTATTTCTTCTTCTTTTTTATCTTCATCTGATATATCTTCTTTTATCATCTTAGACATATCTTCTAATTCTTCTTTTAATGTTGCTAATCTATCCATTACTTCTAGTCTTAAATATTTGTATTGGTCTGCTTGTTCAACCTTAGATACAACTTTTATTCTATCTGTTAGTTCGTAGTTTTCTCCATAATCTGGTATTGTTACTGGAATATCTGTTGTATCTTGAATTTTTCCTTTTAATACTACTTGTGCTTCTGGCTCTCCATGTACTAGGAATATGTGTTTTGGCTTTGTTATAAATGAATATACAAAGTTTAATAACCATTCTTGATCAGCATGACCAGAATATCCTTCAATATACTCAATTCTTGCATTTACTGCAATTTCTTCTCCAAATATCTTTACTTTTTTTTCACCTGATACAATTTTTGCTCCTAATGTTCCTGGTGCTTGGTAACCAACAAATAGAATTGTATTTTTTGGGTTCCATAGGTTATGTTTTAAATGATGTTTAATACGTCCAACTTCACACATACCACTTGCTGAAATTATAATATGTGGGTATGGATCATCATTTAATGCTTTTGATTCTTCAGCTGTTTGTGTAAATTTTAGTCCTGGAAATTCTAGTGGGTTATCTCCTTTTTCTATTTCTTTTCTAACTTCTTCTTCAAATAGGTTCATGTTTTGTTTGAATACTTCTGTTGCAGATATTGCTAAAGGGCTATCTACATAAACTGGTGCTTTCATTAATGTTTCATATTTTTTCATGAATTCTTCATCTGTTCTTTGCTCTTTTAATTTGTTTAGTTCGTATAAAATTTCTTGTGTTCTTCCTACTGCAAATGATGGTATGATAACATTTCCTCCATTATCTAATGTTTCAGAAACTATATTTAGAAACATTTCAGCTTTTTCATCATTTCTTATATGAAGTCTGTTTCCATATGTTGATTCCATAACTAGGTAGTCTGCTGTTTCTATCATTGTTGGAGAATCTAGTAATGGAATATCATTGTTTCCTAAATCACCTGAGAAAACTATTTTTTTAGTTTCTCCTTTTTCTTTTACCCATACTTCTATAATGCTTGAACCTAGCATGTGCCCAGCATCATTAAATCTTATACTTATATTTTCATCTATATCAATTATCTCATCATAGTTGGCTGGTTTAAATAGCTTTAAACAGTCTATTGCATCTTGTGCTGTATATAATGGTGGTAATTCTTGTTTTCCTGTTCTTGCTCTTTTTTTATTTTTCCAAACATTTTCCATTTCTTGAATATGACCACTATCTGGAAGCATTATTGTACATAAATCGCATGTTGCTTTTGTTGCAATAATTGGCCCACGGTATCCATCTACATATAATTTTGGAATTCTTCCTGAATGGTCTATGTGTGCATGTGTAAGTAGCATACAATCAATTTCGTTTACATTGAATGCAAAGTCTTCATAGTTTTCCATTTCTTCAGTTGCTTTTCCTTGGTGTAGACCACAGTCTACTAATATTTTTTTACCTGCCGCATCTAGCAAGAAGTTTGAGCCTGTTACTGTTTTTGTGGCTCCTAAAAAAGTAATATTCATAAGTTTCAAATCCTTTCTATATAAAAACTTTTATTTTTTTATTTTGTTTTACATTTGGCTCCTCAATATTTGGAATTTCCAAAGTGTTATACATGTTTTCCTCATCATAAATTTCTAATATTGTTTTGTTCGTCTTTGTATTAAAACGCAAATACATCTTTTCTAATTCTATTATATCTGTCTGCAAAATATTTTTAATAATTGTATAATTTTCTTTAATGTTTTTGCTAAATATAGTTATTATCCTCTGCTTGCAAGCTTTTGTTATTATTAATTTTTGTATTAAATTAATATCTATTTTGTCTTTAACTTGCTCTTTTTCTGAAATATATATTAATCCAAAATATCTAATAACATATACTAATCTAATAATTTCTTCTTTTTCTTCTGCATTATCTATTTGAATTTTAATTGCCTTACATACCAAGTTTAATAATTCATTAACTTTTGTAGAAAGTATTGCTTTATTTTGCTTTTCTAATTCTAGTTCTTTTAGTAAAACCAGTTTGTTTTCAATTTCTGTTTTTGTTTTAATGAAGTTTAGTGGTTCCATTTTTTTGCTACATTTGTTTAGATTATCTATTAACTCTTTTCGTTCATTTTCTAGTATTTCGGATAAATCGCTTAAACTAAATATTCTATGGTTCATATCTAGAACTTCGTTCCTTTTAATGAACTCCTTTTTTAATTTAATATCATTATTTAAAATGTCATCAATTTTTTTTATTTTTTCAATTATCTGTTTTTTAGTTCTTCCAAGTGTTTCTAGATATTCTTTTTTATTATCCAACTGATTAAACTCTTTTTGAAGTTCTTTTTGTTTTTCTATTAATCTTTTTCTTTCCTCTTCATCAGTTTGGGTTATATTTAAAATGCATATTTGTGCTATAGTTTTAAATAATTGCTCTCCAAGTTCTGTTTTATATCTATTTGTCAAAGTATCATTAATTATGGTTATATAATCATTTGAAGGTTCTTTTTTCCATGTTTCTAGCGCATTTTGCCCAACTAATATTTTCAAAACTTGATATATTAGGTTTGCTAAAATATTTTCAATTTCTCGAGGTTCTATATTCCAAGACCAGCCATCAAAATCACGTATAATCTCATCTGAAGATATACTATATCCTTGATTTAAAGTCTTTTCAAGTGCTGGCTTTATTATTTCATATTCGTTTGAAATTCTAAATTTGTTATGATTAATTTGATATATCTCATATAACATCTTTCTAACATTCAAGTATGTCGTAATCTTCTTTTTTTCAATATCACAAAAACTTTCTTTTGATTTTACTATTTCTATTGTTTCGCAATCATTTGATATAATATCTAGAATTTCCTCTAAAATTTCTCTTTTGGTTTTTGCATCTACACTTACTTTTTTATAGTCTTCGTAAGCATTTTCTATTTTGTATAACATGCTTAAGAGTAAGTTTTTAGTATCTTCTGTGAATGTTTTTTTAGACAAGATTTTTTCTAATTGATTATTATAATCTTTTATATTCAATTTTGAAATAAGCTTCTCTTTTTCCAATTTTATCCCCTCGTTAATTTATCAAGTATATTCTATATTATACTTATTTTTTTGTCAATATATTTACAAAATAATTTTTAAAGTAAAAAGAGACGAAAGTTTCTACTTCCGTCTCTTATTTGATTTAAATAAATAATCCTATTATTAAATCTACTAACCATATCATACCTTTTAAAACCCATGTTGTAATATATGGAATTATATCTGTATAAAACACTATGGCAAATACTATTATTGTAAGTATTGCTTGATTTTTTATTAACCATTCTTTTGCTTTGTATGGTAAAAAATTATTTAGAACTTTTGCTCCATCTAATGGATATATTGGTATTAAGTTAAATACTCCAAGCCCTAAGTTTATTGATATTATTGATATTAGTATGCTTGATATAACATTTGTTGTAGTTGTTATTGTTGTTACTGTCATTCCAAATATTGCATATATTATTAAAAATACAAATGCAAGTATAAAGTTCATTATTGGTCCTGCTGCAGCAACAATCGCTTCTGCTTTTGAGAGAGAATACTTCCCATCAAAATTCCTTGGGTTTATTTGTACTGGTTTGCCCCAGCCAAAGCCTAAAAGCATTAAACATATTAATCCTACTGGGTCTATATGGCTTATTGGGTTTAAACTAAGTCTTCCTTGTTGCCTTGGTGTTTCATCTCCAAGTTTTGTAGCCGCCCATGCATGTGCAAATTCATGGAATGTCATTGCTACTATTACCCCTGGTAAAGAAATTATTATTCCTTCAATACTTCTTTGTCCTAGCAAAACATTTACTAATACCATCACCCCAAGTATTATAAGCACTGTTTTTCTATCTATATTAAACATAAAACTTCCTTTCTTAATTAATTGTTTCGTTGTTTATATTTTTACTTTAGTTAAAAAATCCAAAGTAACTATTTTTTTCTCTTCATACTATACCATATTTTTTAAAAAATTTCAATTATTTACAAGTATCTTATCAAAATTTAAAACCTTATTTGAAAAGGCGGAATTTTTTATTGGCCTCTATTTTTCTTTATCAGCTAGTTCAAATACAGC
>ULVD01007931.1_pt1 | contig 12780 bp, 10 predicted proteins | sample 1959101 | NCBI WGS metagenome assembly ULVD01 (sample SAMEA4835777, study PRJEB28245) | human gut metagenome | biome: gut microbiome; material: fecal sample | place: Denmark | collected 2008
TTAACGATAGATAATGCAAATAAATACTTTTATGAACACATCGACCCAATCGTTGAAGGAAGAACAAATGATGATATTTTATATGAAATTCTATTAAAAGAAGGAATAACACTTTCATCACAAATCAAGGAAAAAAATATAAATACCAAAAAAATTTATCACTTAGAAGATGAAAAAATGGTTGTTTGTTTACAAGACGAAATTGACGTTGGATTAGTAAAGGAAATAGGAAAGCTAAATCCCACAATAATTATTTTTAAAGATTCTGGTTTTAAAGATGAAAATGCTAAAGTAAATGCATTACAAGAACTTAAGAAAATAGGAATCGATGAAGAAAAGATAAAAAGCATTTAGGAGGTAATAGTATGAAATTAAAATTTAGTATTCAGGAATATCAAACAGAAGCAGTTAACTCAATTGTACAAATTTTCAATGGCCAACAAATGAAAAAATCTAATTTCACTGTAGCTCCTAATTCTATTCTTACACAAGGCACAGGGAATTATTTAAATTTATCAGAGGAACAAATACTAGAAAATGTAAGAAACATACAACTAAATAATAAATTAACAAGAAGTACAGATCTTAGTAAAATGAATTTTACTATAGAAATGGAAACTGGTACTGGTAAAACATACGTATATACAAAAACAATACTTGAATTGAATAAAAAATATGGATTTACAAAATTTATTATTGTAGTTCCAAGCATAGCTATCAAAGAAGGAGTTTACAAGTCATTTAAAATAACTGAAGAGCATTTTAGAAGTTTATATGATAATGTTAGTTATAATTATTTTATTTACGATTCTAAAAAAGGAGGTCAAATAGCGACCTTTGCATTAAGCACAGATATACAAATTATGATTATTACAATAGGTGCATTCATTTCTGATTTTGGTAAAGACAGTAAGAAATCAAATTTAATGTATAGACCTAACGAAAGTATCAATGATCATACTCCGATAGATTTAATTAGTAATACAAACCCTATTGTAATTATAGATGAACCACAAAGTGTTGATAACACTGCGAAATCTAAAGAAGCAATTAGTAGACTAAATCCATTATGCCAATTAAGATATTCAGCTACACATAAAGAAAAATATGATTTAATGTATAAATTAGATGCTGTAGAAGCATATAACAAAAAATTAGTAAAACAGATATCTGTTAGTTCGGTACTAAGTGATGAAAATGCTGAAAACGCTTACATTAAATTGATTTCAGTTTCTGACAAAAAAGGTTATAGTGCAAAAGTCGAAGTTAAATCAAGAAAATCTGACGGAACACTTGAAAAGAAAGTAATAACTATAAAAACAGACGATAACTTAAAAGATAATACAAACTTAGAATGTTATTCTAATTATATTTTAGATGATATAGATACTACACCTGGAAATGAGTATATACAGTTTACAACAGGACAAATACTATACATTGGAGAGGTAATTGGAGATATTGATATGTCTTTAATAAAAAGAGCACAAATAAAAACAACAATAGCAACGCATCTAAAGAAAGAAAGACAATATACTAAAGAAGGAATAAAAGTATTAAGCTTATTTTTTATCGATGAAGTATCAAAGTATCGTAATTATGATAAAGATGGAAATGAAATACCTGGAGAATATTATAAAATGTTCGAAGAAGTGTATAATGAATTAATAAACACAAAATTTAAAGATTTAAGGGATTCAAATCCGGATTATTATGATGTTAAGAAAGTTCATGATGGCTATTTTTCAATAGATGGTAAGGGTAGAGTAAAAAATACAAATGGAGATACAATAGCAGATCAATCAGTTTATGAAAAAATTATGAAGAATAAAGAAACATTATTAAGTTTTGATGAGCCACTAAGATTCATTTTTTCACATTCTGCACTAAAAGAAGGTTGGGATAATCCAAATGTTTTTCAAGTTTGTACTCTTGTTGAAACCAAAGATAATATGACAAAAAGGCAAAAGATAGGAAGAGGTTTAAGATTATGTGTTAACCAATCAGGAGAAAGAGTGGAAAATTATATATATAATGAACTTACGGTAATCGCCAATGAATCCTATAAAACTTTTGCAGATGAACTTCAAAAAGAAATAGAACAAGAAACAAATGTTAGATTTGGAATAATAGAAAAAAATTATTTTGCAGATATTACAATAAAAAATCAATCTGGTGAATATGAAGAAATAGGAATAAAGGTTTCAGAAGAAATATATGACGCTTTACTTAAAAATGAAACAATAACACCTTCAGGAAAAATTACTGAAAAAGGTAAATCAGATATTAAATATAGAAGAATAGACTTTCCAGATGAAATGTCTTTATATTTAGATGATATATATTTCAAGTTAGATAAAGTAAATACGAAAGTTACAATAAAAGATGCAAATAAAGAAGTATCTGTAAAACTTAATAAAGAGGTTTATCTTAATGATGATTTTAAAGAATTGTGGAATAAAATCAAGCATAAAACAACATACTCAGTAAATATGAACACTGATGAATTTATACAAGATTGTATTGATGATATAAAAAGTATGCCTCAAATAAAAAAACAAAGAATTAGAGCTGAAAATGTAAAACTAAATATATCTAAAAATGGTATAGGTACAACTGTACAAACAATAAAACCTGTTTCTTTATTAGAACAAAACACTTCTTATCCTGATCCAATGAGATACATTCAAGATACAACTAATATAAAAAGAGAAACAGCTTATAAAATTATAACTTTATCTGAAAGACTAAATGATTTCTTTGATAATCCTCAAAAATATCTTGAAGAAGTAAGTAGAATTATATTAAAAAATAAAAAAATGCAATTGGTAAAGGGTATACAATATATAAAAGTAAATGATTGTTACGAACAAAGTTTGTTTGAAATTGATAATTTAAAAGCATATTTAGATTCAAATGCAATTGAATCGCAAAAAGGAGTATATAACTATACTATATATGATTCAGGAATAGAAAAAGATTTTGCAAAAGACATGGAAGAGGATGAAGATTGCAAAATGTATATTAAATTACCTAGTTGGTTTACTATAGACACACCATTAGGTAATCATATCCCTGACTGGGCAATAGTAATGAACGAAGATGGAGAAGATAAATTATATTTTATAGTTGAAACAAAAGGTAGTATGCATAAATCGGATAGAAGAGGAACTGAAAATGGCAAAATAGAATGTGCAAGAAAACATTTTGATGCACTCGATACAAATATAGGATATCAAGTCGCAACCAATTATTTTTCAGATTTTAAAAATTGATTAAGAATGTAGCAAAAGAAGCCTTTGGCTTCTTTTAATTTAAAAAAGATATATTAAGATTAGCATAACTGGTAATTTTTCTTTTGATTATGCTATAATATTACCTGGTGGTTATATGAAAATTGTAGTTTTAGGAAGTAGTAGTAGTGGAAACTCTACTTTTGTTAATATTGATAATGTTAAATTTTTAATAGATGCAGGACTTCAATTCGGAAAACTAAAAGATGCACTTTATAGTATTAATGAACGTCCTGAAGATATAGATTTTATAATCGTAACACATGCTCACTCAGATCACGTCAAAAGTGTTCATTCATTTAATAGAGTTTATAATACTAAAATATATATTTCTATTGAAACATTAAATGAATATAGCAAAAAAGATTATATAAAAAACTATGAATTATTTGATGAACTAGATAATATTATGGGAATCAAATTTACTAAAATACCTATAAGTCATGATAAAAAAGGTTTTGGATTTGTATTTGAAAAAGATGGTAAATCACTAGTATACATGACTGATACTGGTATGATACATTCAAGATATCATGAGAAAATGAAAAATAAAACAGTATACTTATTAGAAAGTAATCACGATGTAGAAATGGAAATGAATGGTAATAAGTTTGAATACATAAAATATAGAAATATAGGTGATGAAGGCCACTTATCAAATGAAGACTGTGCTAAATATTTAAATCATTTTATAGGACCAAATACTAAAGATATAATGTTAGTACATATAAGTGAAAACGATAACACTTATGAAAAAGCATACGAAGTAAATAGAGAATCAATAGATCCAAACATTCCAATATATGTAGCATATAAAGATAAAATAAGTGAAACTATAGAGATATAACTAAAATATCTCTTTTTAATTGTTTATAAAATTTAAAAAATATAGTACAATAATAAAAGGTGAGGATTATGAAGAAAAGAGCAATTTTAATAGATGGAAACAACTTATTATTTAGAAGTTACTATGCAACTGCATACAATGGAAACTTAATGAAAAATAGTAAAGGATTCCCAACAAACGCATTATATGGATTTATCAACATGTTAAATAAAATAATTAATGAAGAAAATCCTGAATATATAATGGTAGCATTCGATAAAGGACACAACTTTAGACAAGATATGTATGATAACTATAAAGATGGTCGTATCGAAACACCACAAGATTTAAAAGTACAATTCAAAGAAGCTAAAGAAATATGTACACTCCTTGGTATCAAATATATCGAATGTGATAACTATGAAGCTGATGATATCATTGGTACATTCGCAAGAATGGCAGACGAAGACAAAAACTATAATGCAACTATCATAAGTAGTGATAAAGATTTACTACAATTAATTAGTGATGAAGTAAACGTAAAACTTCTAAAACAAAAAGACTACATAATGATGGATGAAAATAAATTTATGGAAGTATATGGTATTAAACCTATTAGAATGATTGATCTAAAATCATTAATGGGAGATGCTAGTGACAACATACCTGGTGTTAAAGGAATAGGAGAGAAAACAGCACTTTCACTTCTTCAAAAATATGAAACTTTAGATGGAATCTATAATCATTTAGATGACATAGGTGGTAAAACAAAAGAAAAACTAGAAAATGATAAAGAAAATGCATACTTCTCATATAAACTAGCAACTATCTATAAAACAATAGACTTCGAATATACTTTTGACAGTATCAAATACTTAAAACCAAATACAAAAGCATTAATAGAAAAATACAAGGAACTAGAATTCAATTCATTCTTAAAATCTATTCCAACTAAAGTAGATAAAAAAGACGTAGCTTACACTATCGTAAAAGGTAAAGTAGAAATAGAAGGTAAAAAAAGTCTTTACATAGAACTAGATAACGCTAACTATAACAAAGCAAACTTCATAGGTGCATCTATCTATGATGGAAAGAATGCATATTATTTTGATGAAGCAAGCCTACTTCTAAATAGAGATTTACTAAAAGATATATTAGTAACTTTTGACTATAAAAAGAACATAGTATTCTTAAATAAACTAGGTATCGAAACACATACATCATTTGACACACTAATAGCTTCATACTTACTTGAATACAATGTTAAAGATGATGTTTCATACATAAGTACAACATATGGAATAGAAATACCTTACTATGACACAATTATTTCAAAGAAAAATCCACTTAGTGAAGAAGAAATAATTACTTCAATAGTTAAAAAATCTAAATTCTTATATGATACATACGAAGACTTCAATAACAAGTTAAAGAATGAAAATCTTTATAATCTCTATACTAATATAGAGCATCCACTAATAGAAGTACTATCTACTATGGAAATAAATGGTATAAGTGTAAGACCAAATATTATAGAAGATTTATCAAAAGAATTAAAAGAAAGATTAACTATAATAGAAAATAAAATATATGAACTAGCTGGTGAAACATTTAATATAGGAAGTCCTAAACAACTAGGAGACATCCTTTATGAAAAGATTGGTCTTCCAAAAGGTAAAGGTAAAAATGCAACATCAACAGCTCACGATGTATTAATTAAATATAAAGATAAATTTCCAATCATAAATGAAATATTAGAATATAGAAACCTATCTAAATTAGTAAGTACATACTTAGATACATTCAATAGTTACATCTTAGAAGATGGCAAAATACATACTATATATAAACAGACTGGTACACGTACTGGAAGACTATCATCAGTTGAACCAAACCTTCAAAATATACCTGTAAGAAGTGAAGAAGGAAAAAAGATTAGAAAAGCATTCATTCCAAGTACAAATGGATACCTTCTATCAAGCGATTACTCACAAATCGAACTAAGAGTACTTGCTCATATAAGTTCTTCTGATAGCCTTAAAAATGCATTCATTCATGGTGAAGATATACATACACATGTAGCTAGTGATATATTTGGTATAAGAGAAAATGAAGTAACACCAAATCAAAGACGTACAGCTAAAGCAGTAATATTTGGTATAGTCTATGGTATAAGTGGTTATGGACTAGGTGAAAACCTTGATATAAGTGCTAGTGAAGCAAAAAAATATATAGATAAATATTTAACACTATATCCAGAAGTAAATAATTATATGAAAAATATTGTTGAAGAAGCAAAGAAAACTGGAGAAGTAAGAACTCTATTTAATAGAAAAAGAGAAATAGAAGAATTAAAGAATACAAACTATATGATTAGAGCTATGGGAGAAAGAATGGCACTTAATACTCCAATACAAGGAACAGCTGCTGATATACTTAAAATGGCTATGGTTAAACTTCATAATATATTAAAAGAGAAGAATTTAAAAACTAAAATGTTATTACAAGTTCACGATGAATTAATATTTGATGTACCAGAAGAAGAAATAGAAGAAGTAAAAGAAATAGTTAAAGATACTATGGAAAATATATATAAATTAGATGTACCACTAAAAGTAGAAATAAACTACGGTAAAGACTGGTACGAAGCAAAATAAAAGTGACCCCAAAAGTCACTTTTTAACTGGTATATTTTTAATTTCTTTATCCATTATGTCAGACATTATCATAGAATATATACTACTAACTCTTTTTTCAATATCTAAAGCTTTGTAGCTAGTATCAAACTTATTAAGTATTTTAATTTCAATCTTATCTTTAAAACTATTTAAATGTTTTTGACCAACTTTATCAAATCCAAGTACTCTTATATATTCTATATCTTTAGTTTGATCTCTCTCATCCTTAGTAAATGAACAAAGTATATGATTAAGCATTCTAGATATTTTATTATAAGTATATCTTTTAGTCTTAATATTTAAAATTAACTCATCAAGACTATTAGATTTACCAATAGAATTTCTAATTCTTGTACTTAGTCCTTCATCTACATCTAAATATTTTTCTAAATCATTTTCAGAATATATCTTATATTTTAAAAATTCAAAATACTTATCATTAAGTTTTATATCTTTAAGTTTCAAATATACATCATTTGGTACATAATCTTTAATATCAATATTATTCATTATCTTATTTCTAACATTAGATGCAGAAATAATACTATCGTTAGATTCTATATCATGAAAATCATTAGTTCTTTTTATATTGAATATTTCTATGTTATATTCATTTTTTATTATTTCTTTTACATAACTTAAAGCAAGTAAATCATTAGGTTCAGTTATTTCTATATCTATAAGTTTCATTAATGCTTTATTTAAAGCAGTAGGGTAGTTAACGCCAAGATCTAATTGTTCTTTTACGATTTTCTCATACCTTGGATCATTTAACTGTGTAATAGCACATTTCTTTATATCACCAATACTATCTCTTTCAGTACCAAAACATATAGTATCAACTTTTAAATAGTTAAGTATCTTTATAGCAGCGCTAGCAAATATATCACTACTTTGAGTACTATAAACATAAGGAAGTTCAACTACTAAATTAACTCCATTATTAAGAGCAACTTCTGCTTTATCAAACTTATTAAGTACTGATGTGTCTCCTCTTTGGGTAAATGATGAAGAACATACTACTATAATAGTTGAGTCTTTATATTTTTCTCTTATTTTATCTATTTGATACTTGTGTCCATTATGAAATGGATTATATTCAGCAACTATACCAATTACTTTATTCATGACTATTCCTTTCTATCTTTCTAATCAAACTCTTAACTGACCTTACAATTCTTGCTTCACTAAACATTATCTCAGGATATGAGTAGGGCATTTTAAAACCATTGAATTCTTCAAGCATACCTCTATCATTAGAAGCATCTCCTATAGTATAAATATCTTCTTTTCCTATTCCTTCTATACCACTTACCACATATATACCATCTTTTTTATCAAGTTCTTCTTTAAACATAATTACATTCATAAAAGAAAAACTATTTAAAAAAGCAATTTCTTCTCTTACCATTCTTGCATCTAAAGAATTTTTAAACTTCAAAGTACAAACTATTTCACATACATTATTATAGTCACTAGTACTTCTACCATAAGCATCACGAAGTTCTAAACTCTTTACAAATCCTAATTTATTTAAGTATCTTAGTGTCTTTTTAACAGTGTCTACTAAAATAGTGTTTTGAAATAACACTCTATCTTTATGATCAAATACTATACTACCATTACTACATATTAGATAATTATATGGTATATGATACTTAGTAATTTCTTTTTTAATTGAATCATAATTTCTACCAGTCGCAAAAGCAAATATATTACCACTATCCATAAATCTTTTAACAGCTTCTATATTCTTATTAATTTTAGAAAGTTTATTATCTTCATTAAAAGTGCCATCATAATCACTAACTAATAGTTTCATAGAGTATTCCCCCTCATAAAAATTATAACAAAATACTAATAATTATACAAATTTTATAAGAAAATACTAAAATTCTCTTGATATTTTCATCTTTTTATGAGAAAATACTTTAGCGAAGTGAAAAAGATATATTTTTACGACCTGATACAAAAGGAGGAATAAAAATGAGATTAGACATTACTTTATTTGGTGCTTTACCATTTAGAAGAATTAGTAAAACTGCTAAAAGACAAAGAAGAACACATTTAAAGAAGACTGCTCCAACAGTTACTACTTGTACTAATTGTGGTGCTGTAGTTGCTCCTCATAGAGCTTGTACAAAATGTGGTTATTACAAAGGTAAAGAAGCTATCAAAGTTACTAAAGAAGAAACAAAGTAGTCAACTAATGTTGGCTTTTTTTGTTGTCTTATGTTATACTTCTTTTAGGATGGTGAATAAATGAATAACGTAGTAGAAGCTATAATAGAAATTCCTTATAGAAGTAGAAACAAATTTGAAATCAAGAATGGCAAGATCAAATTAGATAGAGTTTTATATTCAGCAATGGCTTATCCAGCAGAATATGGTTTTATTGATAATACACTTGCTAAAGATGGAGACCCATTAGATATATTAGTTATTGGTACTGAGCCTACTTATCCAGGCTGTATTATACCAGCAAGAGTAGTAGGATGCTTAAAATTAATTGATAATGGTTTTGAAGATTATAAAATCATTTCAGTAGTAGACGTAGATCCAAGATATAATGAAATAAACGAGCTTAAAGACTTATCTGAATTTATTCTAGAAGAAATTAAAAACTTCTTTGAAAACTATAAATCACTACAAAATATAAAAGTTGAAGTTGGAGAATACTACAATAAAGATGAAGCTTTAAAAGTTATAGAAGATTCTATAAGAAGATATAAAGAACAAAGCAATTAGAAGTTATTAAACTTCTTTTTTTATTTAACATAAAAGTTGAAATTTAATAAGTAATATGTTATAATATTGAAGTTTTTTATAAGGGGGAAATTATGGCTACAAAAGAAACAAAAATAAAAATGATAGAAGAATTCGCTGATTCAACTTTTTTAGTTGGTAAATCTAATCAATTAAAAAATTGTAGAAACTTAGCAAAATTTCTTCAAGCAAATAGAATATCTTTAACAATAGATGATACTAGTGATTTAGTAAAAAATTCACTATCTTTAAAAGAAATGTTAGATGGTATTATGGATACTGAAGGTATTATGGATATAGTTAGTAATACAACTATACAAGCAATGATAACATCACATTCTATGTTTACTGGTAAAGAAATTAAAGAAATAAAGATAGAAGAACCAGAAGAAAAAAAAGAAGAAAAAAAATTAGACTTTAGTTATAATACTTTAGCATACGTAGATAATACACATGTTTATTTAAGAGAATTACCAAGTGAATTATTAACAGGTGAAGAAGAAATAGAATTAGGTAAAAGAATAGCCGAAGGCGATGAAGAAGCAGAAAAGATACTAGCAGAATCTAACTTACGTTTAGTTGTATCAATAGCCAAACATTATAAAGGAAAAAATCTATCATTTTTAGATTTAATACAAGAAGGAAATCTAGGACTTCTAACAGCTGTTAAAAAATTTGATTATACTAAGGGATATAAATTCAGTACTTATGCTACATGGTGGATACGTCAAGCAATAACAAGATCAATTGCTGATAAATCAAGAACAATAAGAATACCTGTTCATCTTCATGATCAAGTTCAAAAAGTAAAAAAAGCAATAGATATTTATGAACCAGAAAATGGAGTTACACCAAATGCAGAGACAATTTCAAATATAACAGGAATTTCAAAATATAAAGTAGAACAACTATTACAAATACTAGCAAGTACACCAGTTTCTCTATCTACTCCAATAAAAGCTACAGGTGATGATTCAAATGAAACAGAATTGGGAGAAATGATTGAAGATCCAAATTCTAGTGATATAGACTATTCAGAAGGTATATTCTATGAAGAATTCAGAAAAGCAGTATTTGAAAGTGGAGCATTAACAGATCGTGAGTGCTTCGTTATATCATTAAGAAATGGATTTAGAGATGGTAAACTATATACATTAGAAGATGTAGGAAAAGAATTAGGAATAACTCGTGAAAGAGTAAGACAAATAGAAGCAAAAGCATTAAGAAAATTAAGACATAATAGAGAACTTAAATCTTTTGATCCAAAAGCATCAGATTCTCAAACTACACTAAAACTAAAACCAAATAACAAATATAATTAGTAAAACTTGCAAAGAACATAACAATGTGCTATAATATTGGCACTTTTTTAAGGGGTGAAATATATGTTATCAATTGAAGAACAAACAAAAATGATAAATGATTTCGTAAATACTAACTTTGTCACTGGAAAAAACAATCAATTAAAGAATTGTAGAAATCTAGTAAAATTTATAATGGACAAGAAAATATTACTAAGTGTAGATGATACAAATGAATTAGTTAAAAATTCAAAACAACTAAAAGAAATGTTAGATGAAATTATAAATTTTGATGGAATACTAGACATAGTAGGTGATGAAACAGTAGGAGCAATGCTAACTTCATACTCAATGATATCAGGAAAAGAAATAAAAGAATCTAAAGTAATCAACGAAGATGAAGATAAATCAGAGTCAGAAAAAGAATTAGATTATAGTTATGATACACTGGCTCCGACTGATGATGTAAAAGCATATTTAAAAGAATTAAGTAGTGAATTATTAACACCAGAACAAGAAGTGGAACTAGGAAAAAGAATTATGGAAGGTGATGAAGAAGCTAAGAAAACTTTAGTAGAACATAACCTTCGTCTTGTAGTCGCACATGCTAAACGTTATCAAGGAAGAAATATTTCATTTTTAGACTTAATTCAAGAAGGAAATATTGGCTTAATGAAAGCAGCAGAAAAATTTGATTATACTAAAGGATATAAGTTTAGTACATATGCAACTTGGTGGATCCGTCAAGCAATAACAAGATCAATCGCAGATACATCAAGAACAATAAGAATACCAGTTCATCTACATGAACAAGTTCAAAAAGTAAAAAGAGCAATAGATAAATATGAACAACAATACGGTAAAACACCTAATGCGAAAACAATATCAGAAATATTAGATATGCCAGTTGATAAAGTAGAACAATGTTTACAAATTTTAATAAGTAACCCAGTATCACTTGCAACGCCATTAAAAGGAACAGGATCAGAACCAGAAGATACTGAATTAGGAGACATGATTGAAGACCCAAGTACTAGAAACATAGATTATACAGATGTAACATTCTATAGAGAATTTAGAAAAGCTGTTTTTGAAGGAGATGTATTAACACAACGTGAAGCACAAGTTATAGCTTTAAGATTTGGCTTTGTTGATGGAAAAGAATATACATTAGAAGAAGTAGGTAAAAGATTTAATGTTACTCGTGAAAGAATTAGACAAATCGAATCGAAAGCACTTAGAAAGTTAAAACGTAATAGAATTATTAAAACATATAATCTAAGTTCAAAAGAATCAGAAGCAACACTTGTACCTACGAAAAAACCACATTTTATATATAAATAAAGTAAAAAAAGAACGTAATTCTTTAATAATTAATATAAAACTAAAGAATTGTAGTTCTTTTTTTTTAATATTTGTTTTGACTTCTTGTATCATTTATGATATAATATATGCGTTAATGGGGGTTATATGGTAAAGAGAGAAAATATTCGTTCTTCTTTAGAAGACATAAAAGATTATAAAATGCCATCTAGAGAAGAAGAAACTTTACTATTTGAAAAAATAAGAAGTGGTGATATTGAAGCAAGAAATGAACTTATAAAAAGATATCAAAACTTATTAATAGAATAGAAACTCCGAAGAAGAATTAATAAATAAAATATATAGTAAAGAATTAGCAAAAAGAGTTTTAGAAATGAAAAAATTAACTCAAAAAGAAAGATTCTTTCTAATGTACTTCTTTGGTTTTGATGGGTATCCACCAATGAGTTTTACAGAATTATCAAGATTAACTAATAAGTCAAAACAATACTATCATGAATTACTAAGTAAAATAATGAAAAAAATAAATAATGACGAAGTAGTTAATGAATTTAAAGAAATAAAAGAAAAATCAGACGAAGATAAAGAAATAA
>ULVD01039424.1_pt1 | contig 12768 bp, 10 predicted proteins | sample 1959101 | NCBI WGS metagenome assembly ULVD01 (sample SAMEA4835777, study PRJEB28245) | human gut metagenome | biome: gut microbiome; material: fecal sample | place: Denmark | collected 2008
CCGTTTCCGATTTGACTATACTGAACTGCAATCCTATCTTCACATGTACAAAGATAGCGAAAGGGGAGTGTAGTGGCAAATGAAAACGTAGTTTTCAATTTGACAATACCGAACCGCAGCCTATCTTATCCAAAGATAATGAAAGTCGAAAGCAAAAAACTCGATCGAGCTTATCTTTTTGTGAACAAGATAAGCTCTGCGGGACTAGTCTCGCATTTTTCGGAGCGAAAAAGCACTCATATATTTTCTCTTTTCGTAATTTCGCATCCGAAAACAGTTGTGTCAAACAATTTTAAAGGCTATTTTCAGTTATTATAAATATCCGGACTTCGGTGTGCACCCCCCGAAAAGTCTGGAAAAGAGAGTATGCAGATTGTAAGAATCGTTATTCTAACCCTGTGTTGTTTGGTCTTTGCCACAGCAAAGGCTCAGATCGATACGCAGTTCAGCCAATACTGGGCTCTGCCCGGCTATTACAATCCGGCAGCGGCGGGAAGTTCCGACAAACTCAACATACTCACCTCCACCCGGCAACAATGGATAGGTATGCCGGGAGCCCCTCAAACCTATTTCGTAACAGGCGACATGCCTTTCAAATTCTTGAAACAGAACCACGGAGTAGGACTGGTCGTCACTTCCGAAACCGAAGGGCTATACTCCCATCTGATTTTAGGAGCGCAATATGCCTTCAAAATCAAATTATGGAAAGGAGTACTCAGCCTCGGCATACAACTGGGAATGCTCGACGAACGTTTCGACGGCACACAAGTCAGCATACCCACGAGCGATTACCATCAAGCCACCGACGACGGAATCCCCACTACCGAGTTACAAGGCATGTCGTTCGATATGTCTTTCGGGGCATGGTACACCCACCCGTGGTTCTATGCGGGAATTTCGGTCTCACACCTCAACGAGCCATCGATCACCTTTGAAGACAAATACGAAACATACATCGGCAGATCCTATTATTTTATCGCTGGGAGCAATATTCCCATTAAAAACACGTTATATGAAGTGCAGCCCTCCATGATGGTGAAAAGCAACCTCAACATCACGCAGTACGAGTTATCCTGCCGTGTAAAATACAACAAACTGTTCTGGGGAGGCCTTTCATATCGCTGGAAAGACGCATGTATATTTATGATAGGTGCGGAATATAAAAACTTTATAGCGGGATATGCCTACGACTACCCGGTATCGGCCATTGTAAAAGCCAGTAGCGGAAGCCACGAAGTATTTCTCGGATACAGTTTGAAACTCGACCTGTCCGATAAAAATAAAAATAAACACAAAAGCATACGCATAATGTAGCCTATGAAAAAGATAATCGTGTATATCACCCTTGCCATTCTCGTCGCAGCATGCGCACCTTCGTCGCGCCATAGCGGTGAAGTTACAGGTGTCGGAGGTACGGCATGGAATGAGCCTACACCCTACGGTATGGTTCTCATTTCTCGTGGATCCTATAAAATGGGACCGGCCGAGAAGGACAGTATTTGGGGAACACAACAAGAACCGAGGGCTGTCTCTATCGATGCCTTCTGGATGGACGAAACGGAAATCACCAACTCAAAATACAAACAATTTGTATTCTGGGTACGCGACTCTATCATTCGGGAACGCCTCGCCGATCCCGCCTATGGAGGTAACGAAGTGTTCAAAATCGAAGAAGACCGGGAGGGAAACCCCATCAAGCCTCGGTTGAATTGGGATAAAGCCATTCCGTGGAGAAATCCCAATGAAGACGAAGCGCGAGCCATCGAAAGCGTGTACAGAATCAACCCCATTACGGGAGAGCGCCAACTCGATGCCACCCAAATGAACTACCGCTACGAGATCTTCGACCACACCGAGGCATCCAAACGGAAGAATCGTCTCGACCCGGCACGCCGTGACCTCAACACCGACCATACCCCCGACTACGATGAAATCGTAATGATATCCAAAGATACCGCATATATCGACGAAGACGGGCGTATCATTCGCGAGACCATCACACGGCCATTAGGCAGCGAGTTTGACTTCCTCAATACCTACATCGTCAATATCTACCCCGATACCACCGTGTGGGTAAACGACTTCGAGAATGCCTACAACGAGCCATACGTGAGACTTTATTTCTCCCATGCCGGCTATAACGACTATCCGGTCGTAGGGGTTTCGTGGGAACAAGCAAACGCATTCTGCGCTTGGCGCACCGCGCTCTTGAAAGGTTCGGTGGGACGTAACGCCGTTGTTATCGAACCTTACAGACTTCCCACCGAAGCCGAATGGGAATATGCGGCAAGAGCCGGGAAAAACGAAAATAAATTCCCGTGGACGGGTAACCTGCCTATGGCCGAAAAAGGGTGTTTCTATGCCAACTTCAAGCCCGATGACGGAAATTACGTGAAGGACGGAAACCTCATCACTTCACCGGTAGGCTCCTATTCCCCGAACGAGTTCGGATTATACGACATGGCCGGTAACGTATCGGAATGGACTTCGACAGCCTATACCGAAGCCGTATCGCAAAACACCAGCGACCTTAACCCCGAATACAAATATAATGCGGCCAAAGAAGACCCCTACCGCATGAAACGCAAAGTAGTCCGGGGCGGTTCGTGGAAAGACGTTTCCAACTTCATTCGTTCCGATATCCGCATGTGGGAATACCAAAACGAACAACGATCCTATATCGGATTCCGTTGCGTTCGCTCTCAAATCGGATTCGCAAAAGCAAAAAGATAATATCAAAACCCGATAAAACCAATCATCAAGGATCATGGGAAAATACAAAAGATATAAAAACAGTATTGAAAAGTTCTTATCCAGCGATAAAGGACAACGATTTTTCAATTTCGCATACAGTATAGGTGCTGCGATTGTAATCTGGGGTGCTCTGTTCAAAATCCTGCACCTCCCCGGAGGCAGTCTCTTGCTTTCTATCGGTATGGGAACAGAAGTGCTCATGTTCATTCTATCCGCCTTCGACACTCCCCCGAAAACATATCATTGGGAAGAAGTTTTTCCCGTACTAAATAGTAAAAACCCCGAAGACCGACCCGAATTTTCAGGAGGGAAAGGAACCGTCATCATCGGTGGAAACAACAAAGGCGGAGGTAGCAACGGAGGGAACTACTCCGATGTCACCCCGTCCGATGCCAAAAGAGCTGTGGGAATACCCGAAGGCCTCAATTTAAGCGATGCCGACACGCAAAGCCTCACCGATAGTATTCAAAAAATGTCGGCTGGCGCCGATCAACTCTCGCGTATGGCAGAACTGACCGATGCAACCCAACAATACCTCACCCAACTCTCCGGTATAGCCGAACAGATGGAACAATTAAGGAGTGCGACCGAAAGCCTCCCCGCCGTATCGAACACCCTCTTGCAATCCTACCGCAACATCACGGAAAACTCCGAAGGAATATCCGACACCTCGCAAGGATATGTTTCGGGTATGGAAACGCTCAACCGCAACATCAGTGGGTTGAACACCATCTATGAGATACAGTTGAAGAGCATCAGTTCGCAACTCGATAATATAGACCGTGTAAACAACGGGCTGAAAAACATTCGCGACATGTACGAACGCTCCGCTTCCGATAGCTCCCGTTATTGCGAAGCAACCGAAAAAATGACACAGTATATACAGCAACTCAATTCGGTTTACGAAAAGATGATCACGGCAATGACCATCAATATGTACAGACCCATGGGAGGAGCTCCCGTGGAAATGCCCGAAAAACCAAAAGACGACACCGAACAAAAATAACACATGGCATCGAATAACAACAGACTTACACCCCGGCAGAAGATGATAAACCTCATGTATATCGTCCTCACTGCCATGCTGGCCCTCAACGTGTCGTCCGATGTACTCAACGGATTCAAGCAAGTTGAAGACGGATTGGAAAGGTCTACCTCGAATGCTTCGCTGCAAAACGATGTCCTCTACCAAAAACTGGCCGACTTCAACAGTCAGAATCCCGAAAAAGGAGGATCGTGGTACAAAAAATCGCTGGAAGTAAAAAAACAGACCGCCCTCTTGTACGACTACATCGACTCCCTGAAAAACGTAATCGTCAAGAAAGCCGACGGTAAAGACGGCGATGTAAATAATATCGAACATCAGGACGACCTCGAAGCAGCTTCATACATCATGCTGTCCCCCGCCCAGAAGCAAGGAATGAAATTGAGAAAGGAAATAGACGACTACCGCAATCTCATCGGCAGTCTCATGACCGACTCCATCAAAAGAGCAGCGATCGAAAACTACCTTTCGACCACCATTCACTCGGGCAACAGAACCCAAGCCCCCTCCATGTGGGAAACGACACTGTTCGAAAATATGCCGGTAATCGCCGCCGTAACCATTCTGACGAAAATACAGAGCGACGTGCGGTATGCCGAAAGCGAAGCGCTGCACACCCTCATCAATAACATCGACGAAGGAGACGTTCGTGTCAACCAGCTGAACGCGTTCGTTATTCCCAATTCGAAAAACATTATGAGAGGCGGGAAATATAGTGCCAACATCGTTCTGGCAGCCATCGATACGACCCAGCGACCGGCCATATACATCAACGGGAAACAACTCCCTCCCGAAAACAACGGCCTATATGAATTCGTCTGTGGAAGCACCGGCATATTCGATTTTCAAGGCTATCTCGAAGTCCCGCGCGGCGACGGCTCCATGACCCGTCACGAATTCTCTTCGTCATACACCGTGGTAGAGCCGAGTGCGACCATATCGGCAACCTTGATGAACGTTCTGTATGCAGGTATCGGTAACCCTATCAGCATATCGGTTCCCGGCATCCCCAATCACGCCATTCAAGCTACGATGACGAACGGCTCTCTCACCCGGCAAGGTGACAGCTGGATAGCAAAACCGGCGAAAGTAGGACAAGATGCGGTAATAACCGTAACCGCCACAATGGACGGGCGGGCGCAAACAGTCGCCAACACCCAGTTCCGGGTACGGCAACTTCCCGACCCTATGCCTTTCATCGCCTATAAAGATGAAAACGGTTACGAACAAAAATACAAAGGAGGGAAACCTTTCCCAAAAACACGACTGCTTTCTGCGCCCGGTATTCAAGCCGCAATCGACGACGACCTGTTGAACGTCTCCTATCGGGTGCTGCGATTCGAAACGGTCTTTTTCGACTCTATGGGAAATGCGATTCCCGAAGTTTCCGACGGAGCCAATTTCTCTCAACGACAGAAAGATTCGTTCCGCAGACTATCGAGAGGGAAACGGTTCTATATATCGAGAGTCCGCGCCGTCGGCCCCGATGGTATAGAACGGGATCTGTCACCTATCGAAGTAATTGTAAACTAAGGCCAATATGAAATATAATTCAGCAAATATGAATACCCTGATAAAAAGCTGTTTGACCCTCTGCCTGCTATGGTCGGCAATAGGGAGTCATGCACAAGTAATCAAAAAAAGCGATACCGACGACTCGAAAAAGACAAACAACCAACTCAGCGTACGGGCTCAATCGCTTTATGACACTCAGGATGCATCGGATGCCGACATTCCGTGGATGAGGGTAATCTATCGGCAAATCGACTTGAACAAAGAAAAAAACATGCCGCTCTATTATCCCGAAGAGTCCACCGAAAATCAGGAGAATCTTTTCAGAATTGTCATGAAACTTTTGGCGAACAACCAGATACCGGCATACGAATACCTCGATGGACGAGAAATATTCACCGACGAATATCGCATCAAAGTAAAAGAAATGTTCGACCGCTTCCATATCCTGTATGCCCCGGCAAAAGGATACTCCGAAAAGAATCCCCGCTTCACGGTAGAGGAAAGCGATATACCCTCCAACGAGGTACTCTCCTACTATATCTTGGAAAAATGGATATTCGACCGCCGCACCTCGCAGGTAAAACCGTCCATCGAGGCCATCTGCCCGGTACTTCACCGTACGGGCGACTTCGGAGGCGAAGCAGTCAAATACCCCATGTTCTGGGTTAAATACAACGACATACGCCCCTACATCGCACGCCAATACATCTTGGCGAGCAACGAAAACAACGTACAGCAATACAACTACGACGATTACTTCCAAATGCGAATGTACGAAGGGGAAATCTACAAAACCCAAAACCTGCGGAACCAGTCGCTCATGCAAATGTATCCCAATGACTCCATTCGGAAACAAGCACAAGACAGCATAGAAAAACAACTGAAAAACTTTAATGAAAATCTATGGGTTCCCTCCCCCGAAGAAATAGCGAAAGCCAAAGAAGAGCAAGCGGCCAAAGAAGCAAAAGAAAACGGAGAAACGCTCGACAATGACAAACAAAAGAAAGAGAAAAGCCGCACCGCTCGTTCTTCACGGGCAAAAAAACAAAAAGAGGCGAAAGTAAAAAAGCAAAAACAGCCGAAACAGCAAAAATCATCTGCTGCCCCCGTACGCTCCGTTCGCCGAACCCGTTAAACGACACTAAACTATAACCGAATTGAGCTGCTGTATATAAAGAAAGAGTTTCCTGAAATTCAGGAAACTCTTTCTTTTATGTCTCTCAAATTCTTAATATTAATTTAAGCGAATCGCCCATATCAGGTTGTCCGATTCAGATAAAATTTTTATCTTTGTCCGTATTGACTTTATGAAGGATACCATATGCAAATGCCTCCAAAATCTACGGATACGAATCTAAATCCGCAAACGCAGGAACATTTTCTACTTTCTTTTGAAAGGCCCGCTTCCTCTTCCGAGGATAATACATTACTCACATCTTCCGACAAACTTACGATCGTATTATGTACCCGAGGTTGTAAAACCGTGCAACTGAACTTTACAGAATATGTACTCGAACCCGGTAGTATCGCGTTCCTCTACCCCAACACGATTTGGAAACCGATAAAAACGAGCAGCGACTTTCAGGCACGTTATCTCTCGATGAGAGAACATTCGCCCAAAGAAAGAAATGCTTTTTTGGACTTGGAAACCATTTTCTCGTTAAGTACCTATATCGCCAGACACCCGCATACGTCCCTTTCAGCGAATGAGTCGATAGTGGTCGAAGGCTATTTTCGTCTGATACAAAACAGATACGAGGCCCACGTAAACTATGCGATCATACGTTCTCTTATTTCTGCTTTCATCTTGGAGTTAAACCAAATGTTTGCCATACGGGTAGAACGCAAGAAATTGAAAATATCCCGTAAAGAAGATATTCTATGGAGGTTTCTCTCCTTGCTTACCCAGCATTATAAAGAAAATCGCAGCGTCGATTTTTATGCCGATAAACTTTGTATATCGCCCAAGCATTTATCCTCGGTCATCAAGCAATTAAGTCACAAGACCGCTCACGAGATCATTTCCGACGTCGTTATTATGGCCGCCAAACAACTCCTAAAAACCACGACGCTAAGTATCCAAGAAATTTCGGAAGAACTGAACTTTGCCAATCAATCTTTCTTCGGCAAATTTTTTAAACAAAATACCGGACAATCTCCGTCCTCATATCGAGGTGAATGACCGTCTATAATAAATAACACACTATTCACAAATAAAAACGATAAACGACATGAAGAACATTGTGCTATTTCTATCGGCCGCTTGCCTGTTATCCGCACCTATCTTCGGACAACAGCAAGAAAATCGATTTGCCGAAATTACCGACCCGCAATTACTCAGTATCAACAAGCTGCCGCCTCATGCCAGTTTCACCTCTTACATCGACGAGACATCGGCTTTGAACAAAGACAAGGCGAACGGAAGTTTCTACCTACCTTTGAACGGGATATGGAAATTCCATTATACCGAAAAATTCAAAGAAAGACCCATGAATTTCATGGAGCCCGATTTTAACACCGCCGATTGGAAAGAGATAAAAGTCCCCGGAAACTGGGAGCTGCAAGGATTCGGCGACCCCATCTACGTAAACGTAGGGTATGAATTCGTATCTCCGGGATTCGACAAATATCTCCAAGAGCCCAATCCTCCTATGGTTCCCGAAGCGTGGAACCCGACCGGTACATACCGCCGGGATTTTGCCCTCCCCGCAAACTGGAAAGGAAAAAGAATCTTTCTAAGCGCCGATGCGGTAAAAGGTGCTGCTTACTTCTATCTGAACGGTGAATTCATAGGTATGTCGAAAGCAGGGAAAGTTCCGGTACAATTCGATATAACTCCTGTCGTAAAACCCGGGGAAAATACCTTAGCCGTACAAATGCACAGATTCTCCGATGCCAATTATTTCGAGGGACAGGACTTTTGGAGGCTGACCGGATTTGAAAGAGACGTATATCTCTATGCCCAGCCGCAAAGCCGAATCGCTGATTTCGAAGTACAAACACCTCTCGACTCATCATTCAAGAACGGGGTATTCAAACTCGATGTAAAAGTACAAAACGACGAGGTTAAGGCGCGTTCCATTTCCGTTTCGTATCGACTCATCGACCACGCCGAACAAACCGTAGCCCACGGGGAAAAAGCGATAAAACTCGACAAGAACAGTTCACAATCCGTCTCTTTTGCAGAAACGATAAACGACGTAAAAGCATGGACCGCCGAGACTCCGAATCTATACACACTACTTATTTCGACTGCCGATGAAACAGGGAAAATCGAAGAATGCATTCCTTCCCGTATAGGGTTCCGCACCGTCGAAATCAAGAACAAACAACTGTTAGTCAACGGGCAACCTATCCTTGTAAAGGGGGTTAACGTACACGAGCACGACCCGCTTACCGGTCATTACATAACCGAAGAAACCATGCTCAAAGATTTCGAGCTTTGGAAAAAATACAATGTAAATACGGTTCGTACTTGTCACTATCCTCAACAAAAAAGATTTTATGAACTATGCGACGAATACGGATTCTATGTCATCGACGAAGCCAACATAGAGTCTCATGGTATGGGATATAGCTTACAAACCGGAGGAAGTCTCGGTAACAATCCTCTCTATTTACCAGCTCATTTAGACCGTCTTAAAGACATGGTAGAACGGGATAAAAACCACCCGTCTATCATCACATGGTCTCTGGGGAACGAGGCGGGGAACGGTTACTGTTTTTATGAAACTTATTTGTGGCTGAAACAACGGGATCCGTCTCGTCCGGTTCAATACGAACGTGCCGAACATGAATGGAATACGGATATCGTTTGCCCCATGTATATTTCCCCGAAAGGAATCGAAGCATATGCTCTTAACCCCAAATCGCATCGGCCTCTTATCCTCTGTGAATATGCCCACGCTATGGGGAACAGTTTGGGAAACTTCCAAGATTATTGGGATATCATCGAAAAATACGATCTTCTTCAAGGCGGCTGTATATGGGACTGGGTAGATCAAGGACTCGAAAAGACAAATGAAAAAGGCGAAAAATTCTGGGCTTACGGCGGTGATTACGGAGATACCGGAACTCCCTCCGATGGAGATTTCTGCATCAATGGTATCGTATATCCCGACCGGAAAATAAAACCACAGACCATTGAAATGGGCAAGGTTTATCAAAATATCAAATTCAAAAACTTCGACCGAACGAAAGGAACGATCGAAGTTCAAAACGAATTTTTCTTCACAGACCTCGACAAATACGATTTCGCTTATGCGGTAAAAGGGAATGGGAAAGTATTGAAAACCGGGAAATTCACCGTCTCGTTGCGTCCGCGTCAGAAATGTACGGTTACATTGAACGGGCTGCCGAATATGGATAAAGAAACCGTAGACTATCAAATCGAATTCGAGGCCAGACAGAAAAAAGCGGAACCTTTCCTTCCGCAAGGTTATGTCGTAGCACGCGAACAAATCTCGGTCAAACCGGCCGTCAAGCCAGTTGCAAAACCCGATCAAGGAGTCGTCTCACAAACCGATAATGGTGACGAGACGATTTTCTCCGGCAAGAATTTCAGCGTTACATTCGACAAAAACAGCGGCTTGATCACCTCGTACCGGTATAAAGGAACCGAATATATCCTCGACGGATTCGGACTCCGCCCCGCTTTTTGGAGAGCTCCGTTAGACAACGACTACGGCTATAACTCACCCAAGCTATTGGGTAAATGGAAAGAAGCCTCCCAACAGCCCCCTGTCGCCCGTTCATTCTCCATCGATAAAAAAGAGAACGATAACGTTCGTGTCGTTTGCCGATACCTTTACCCGCAAACCCGGTCGGAATGGGAAATCTCCTATACGATATTCGGTAACGGGGTTATCAAAGTAGACAACACGTTCGAGGTATCCGATCCCCAAGCGCCCATGATTCCCCGCGTAGGATTGCGTATGCAGTTACCCGACTCATTCACCCGGTTGGAATACTATGGCCGAGGACCGTGGGAAAACTACATAGACCGCCGTACCAGTTGTTTTATCGGGCGATACGAAGCCAACATAGCCGACCTTTACGAGCCGTATGTACGTCCGCAAGAAAATAACCATCGCACCGATGTGAGCTGGTTTGCTCTTACAGGCAAAAAGAACGCTTTGCTAATCGTCGCCGACAGCTTGTTGGAATTCAATGTTTCGAACTATCCCCTCGAATCGTTCGATAGCGGAGACCATCGTGACGACGGTCGTCAGCGTCCCGAAAATCCCCGGCAACGTCACAACTGCGATCCCAAGCCGGCCGAACTGGTCGACCTGTTCATCGATTACCGTATGATGGGACTCGGCGGAGACGATTCTTGGGGCGCTCAGCCTCATGAGGAATACCAAATCAATTTAGCTCCCGGAAAAATTTCTTACGGATTCAGCTTAATTCCTTTGGATAAAAACGCTAACTTTGAGAAAGCCATCAAACAATACTAAAATTGCCGAATATATCCCGGAAGTCATTCCGGGATATATTTATAAATAAACATTTTATGAGTCGATTACCCAAACTGTCTTTACTCGTTTCGCTCCTGTTTCTCTCCTCTTGCAGTTTATTCAAAGAACTATCTTCCGACGATGTTACCCGAATTACATCGGAATATTTCGACGAAAACCACGACATGGTATTCTATTCGACCTTATCGCTTCTACAAGCCGAGCAGTTCACTATCGTGCAAGCCGACAAAGAGAGCGGAATCATACGAGGCACACGACACACCGAGCGGGACGATGTAGAAAGGAATTTAAAAACCTTCGGTACAGCTACCGAAAGGGAATCGACCGAAGCCGTATTCCTCATTCTACCGCTTTCCGACAAACGTACGGAGGTAAAGCTCTCTCTTTACCGGAACGAACTGACCGTTACCCGCAAAAACGAAGTCAATCAAAAGCAAACTTCCCATACCATGCTCTTGAAGGAATCGACCTACGACAAATGGCTGAACAAATTAAAAGCCGAAGTGAAAAGAAGAAAAAAGCTCGTTTAATCGCCACCGAGAGTCTCTTGTTTTTCAAACGGCATTCGATATGCCTATCGATGTCTCCGGCGTCTATCTCTTTCGACGAACTTTTTTAGAAGATTGTTTTTTCAGCTTGATAATGGGATCGACCGCCCGATGCGAAACATGATTTATCGTCGAAAGGTCTGAATGCTCCTGATTGTTTCGCAAAAGAGAAGCAGGTGCGACAAGCGGGACTTGCGACTGCTCACGGTCTTCTATATCCGGCAATTCGCATTCCTCCCTGTCCATATCGATGTCCGCCACCCGATTCGCCTCTTTCGGAGAGTCCGACTCCGACACAGCAACTTCGGGCATAGCCTCTTTTTGATTCGCGAACAACTCCTCGAACTTCTTTTCATATTTGCGGGCATAGCGTTCGAGCGTGTTGATACAAGTCATGATACTCTTCACTTCGTCACGATCGTTTATCACATCTAAACCGAGCAACCGTTCGTAGTACCGGAACAATACTTCACACCTCAACATCTCTATCTCCATACGGCGCATCGACAGCCGTTCCACCATTTTTTGTTCTTGTGTTTCCATCGTTTTTTTCGACAAAGTAAAAACAAGTCACACACTCATTTATGGCATGATGATACAAAAACAAGATAGAAAAACCTGGTTAAAATATTGCAAAATTTATTTTTTTATTTATCTTGCAAACGTTAATCTATAAATCATAAAACCATGAAAACAAACAGCCGAAATCATTCAATATATTATAAGATATATCGGAGGATATTTATCCTTAGCATGGGCTGTTTAGGATTAACCAAATAGACACTAAGGCCATTTATAAGCTATCGACTAAAATTACTATTAACAAGAGTTCATATCAGCAACATATGTTCGAATTAAATAAATACGAAAAACAAGTGGAAACTAATATCTCTATTTGTTTTATCTTGATGCTCATGAGCGATTTGGGTACAGCAGTAGCGTGGATAGGACTGACAGCCTGTGCGACACTATTCGGCCAATTGGTCTATTATCCCTTTCGGTGCAAGAAAAAAGACGAATATTTATTTGTGCCGTGGTGGATTCTTTATCTGCTTTATTGGTGTATATTTACTTATTGGACTGTTCATAATTTAGTTGCCGCATCATGAAAAAGAAAAGCAAATCGGTTATCCGCTTGAAATACATCGAGCTAATCGCGTTCGTGGAAACATGGCTTGCGGGGCTTTGTTTCGTTGTAGGCATCAAGTGGCTCATCGGGCTGTCGATAGCCTTGTTTGCCATACCGCAGTGGGGGCTAATCTCCCATCGACGTTGGTGCAGAGCTCACAACGAACCGTATGCCAACTGGGAGTTGTTCTACACCGTTATCGCTTGGATTGTATATATATTTATAACGCTTGTCATCTATTTCCATTTCTTTACGTAAAGTTACACAGAGTACTCCGTAATGCTACGGGACACGGTA
>ULVD01061656.1_pt1 | contig 12762 bp, 10 predicted proteins | sample 1959101 | NCBI WGS metagenome assembly ULVD01 (sample SAMEA4835777, study PRJEB28245) | human gut metagenome | biome: gut microbiome; material: fecal sample | place: Denmark | collected 2008
TTGAAATTTTAACTACTATTGTGCTTTTCTACACCTTTTCAAACAAAAAAACTACCATAAAGCAAAAAATTTTGCCAAGTGTCGTTATTTTGCTAGTTTTAGTTTATAGCATTTTGTATGTTGTTACAGATATTGCTGTTCCATATCTTTCGGATATGACGCTCGTCTATACAATTTTAGGAACAGTGCTTGTGTATATTTCACTAAAATGTGGACTTGTCAAAAACAGCGGAGCATATTTTGAGTTCTTTGAAACCTGTAATGTGCCACTTGCAATAGAAAACGAAAAGCAAGATATTGAATATCAAAACGCACAATACACAAACAAAAAACAAATAGCAATATGCTACTAGAAAAACAAAAATTAAATTCTGGCACACTTTTGGTGCTTGATGATGTTGAAAAACTTAAATCTTTGCAAAAAGAACTTAAAACCGAAAATGAAAAACTTGAATATATAAACAAAATTTTGGAAAACAAAAAAGAAGTTTTGCAAAAAGAAAAACAAATTAAACAACACGCTTTGCTTTTAGATAAAGTGGAAAAACAAATAAAAAACAAGAAAAATGTGCTTGAAAAATTGTTAAACAATTTGCCAGAAACCATAACCACTGAAAACAAAGAACAGACAAAAGAAACTTTAAATGAAATAAAAATCATTGTGGGCTACTTAAAACGAAAAACAAGCCTTATTCTTCTTGCTGAACAAAAGCAAGAAATCACAAAAGACGAATTAAAACTTTTGTTTAACGAGAGTTTTAATGACATTAAATGTCTTAATATAAACGCTGGCATTGGGCTTGATGAAAAACCCATTCCAGTTAGCATTGCCAACAAATTTTATGATATATACAACGAATTACTTACAAAAATTAAAAAAGAGAACCTAGATATTTGGCTAACAATCAAAAAGAGAGATGTTTGGGAATTTGAAATTACTTTTGATGATATAAGGCTTGAAAAACCAGAACTAAATTTGCCTAATGAATATAATATGGAATATATTTTCACTTTGGAAGATGACAGCACAATCGTTTGTTTTAAGGAGGAATGCTTATGAGTTATTTATCCATTTTAAACAACGAAATGCAGTCTCTTATGGTCGTTTTGCTGTTTGTTTCTATCACATTTTTAACAATTACATTACTTTGTGAAATGTTTTCTAATAGAAAACTTAAAATTGATCTTTTTGTTGTTTGCAGAGTTTTAAATATTGCTCTTTGCGTTATTTGGGCGTTTATAATCTTTAACTTTAAAAACACGCCAGTTTGCGAGATTTTAGCGTATTACAGTGCTTTGGTTTTGGTGTTTGAGTTATCGCTAATGCTAGCAAAAAAAGATTATAAATTGGCAATAGATTTCCCATTTTTGATTATGCTTTTACCATTTTGGAAATGTGCAAATGAAACACTTTCGGTTGTGTTTATCGTTATAAGTGTCGTTTATCTATTTGCAAAATCGCTGACAAGTTTATTAAACTCTTTAATCAAACTAAAAAGCAATATAAATTATTATTCCCTTAAAGAAGCACTAGATGAGCTTAAAACCGCTGTGATGTTTGAAAGTGAGTTTAATGTGGTTTATGAAAACCTTGCAATGAAAACATTGCTTGAAAAACTAAACATCAAACAAAATCAAAGTTCTTTTGAAATTTGGCAAAGTCTTAAGTCAAGAGAAAATTCCAAAATTATAGACGAGCAAAATATTTTGGTGTTTTCAGATAAAAAAGTATATTCATTTTCAATAATTAAGCAATCAAAAACTCAAATTTATGCGTTTGATATAACAAAAGAATATTCAACAACCATTGAGATTGAAAACAAACAAAACGAACTTAAAACAAAACGAACAGAAATTTTGCAAATGATTGAAAATCTTGACGAAATTGAAAAACAAAAAGAAGTTTTGACACTTAAAAGCAAATTGCACGACATAATTGGACAAAGATTGTTTATTTTACACCATATTTTAGATGTGATAGACGAAAAAACTTTTGACCTAAACAGCGTTAAAAGTTTGCTTAAAACAATGCTTGACGAAATTGATAATGAGGATATTTCCGAGGCTCAAAATTTGCAAAATTCCATTGTAACAGCCTTTGAAATGATTGGCTTTAATATTGAAATTTCAGGTGAAATACCAAAAGAAACACCAAAAGCAAAAGCACTTGTTAAAATTATAAGAGAATGTGCAACAAACGCGATTCGTCATGCCAACGCAACAAAACTGTTCGTAAATATTTCAGATAACAAAATTGAAATTTACGATAACGGCAAATTTGCAAATAAATCAATAATCGAAGGCACAGGAATAAAAGGTATGCGATTAAATGCCGAAACTCTTGGCGGAGAATTGATTATATCCAAAGATATTGGATTTAAAGTTGTTATTGAAATGCAAAGATAAACAATCTAAATTATCTATATTCTTCTGGATTGATTATTCTAACCTTGCAACCATTTTCTTTTGCAAAACGAATTGTATTTCCAGTTCCACTTGGTTTTCCATTATAGCAAGCAATAACTACGCTAGAATTTTCTACCATATATTTGTTTCGTTTGTTCATACAATCAGCAGTATAATAGTCTTGTAAAACAATCACTTCATCACATTTTTTAAGTAAATTTGAGTATTTTTTTTGTTGCTCAGGTTTCCATTTCAGTTCTTGGCCTTTGCAAGGCACTATTGCCATAACTTGAATATCTTTATGTTTCTTCCTTAATTCAAGCAATGTTTCGCAACCAATCATGTCAAAGCCTTCTGCCATACCAACTAAAAAGCATTTTAATCCATATTCGATTACACCAGTAAAAATAGCGAATAAGTCCTTCTTAAAGGCTTTACAACTCTCTTTGTTTTCATCATAACCCCATGGTAAACTTTTAGGTCTATGACCAGTTAAGCAAGCAGTTTTTTCTTTTGATAACATAAATACTCCTTTCTATATATTATATGTCATCAAACTAGGCAGTAGCAAGTGTTTTGTCATCAAAATAGGCAATAATATCTTTGAATAATTATAAATTCGGAGATATTAAAATGGTTGACTTTATAAAACTGGTAGAAAATATACTTGAAGAACAAGGCAAAACAAAGCAAGATTTGTTTGAAAATAATGTTGTATCAGAAAACACTTTTTATAAATATAGACAGCGTTATCCTAGCATAAAAACTGTTGTTAAAATTGCTAATTATCTAAATGTTTCGTTAGATTATTTGTTTGAGTTTAATAGCGAAAATCACTTTAATGAATACAATGCAGATAGCCTTAATTTCTACAGTAATTTAACATCTATGATAAATAGTAATAAAATTTCATATCGTAAGTTTTGCAAAGATTTGGGTTATGCAAAAGACAACATTCTTCGCTGGAAAAGTGGCATACAACCAACTATTTTGAGAGTGTTAGAAATTGCTAATTATTTTGGTTGCTCGATTGATGACTTATTGAGATGAGAAAAGCCGAGAGTTTTTGCTTCCGGCTTGTTTCTATTCCAATAATTTTTTCCATTTACATCTGCAACCAAACATTGCTACGATAGGGGCAACGAATGGCACAGATAAAGAGGAGAGATAAATAAAAAACTCAGCAAAACCACATATTTCTATGGGTTCAACTGAGTTTTTTTTGGTGCGCCCAAAGAGGTTCGAACTCCCAACCTTTGGTTCCGTAGACCAACGCTCTATCCAGTTGAGCTATGGGCGCAAATATAAAATGATATTGTTCTTTTGTTAAACCAAAAAGGAACCAAAGGTTTTGTGGGGACCCCGAAAATTGACAAAATTTTTGGGGAGCGGAGCCATTGTGCGAAAACGCATGTTTTGCCAACGGCGAAACGTGCCAAAGAGCACAAACAGGCGAGCAGGTTCCGTAGACCAACGCTCTATCCAGTTGAGCTATGGGCGCATATATAAAATGATATTGTTCTTTTATTAGACCAAAAAGGAACCAAAGGTTTTGTCATTTTTTTAAGACGGGTATAAGTTTATTACAAAATATGTATTTTGTCAACTTGTTTTCAAAAAAATGTAAATTTACAAAAAAACATTTGCGTTTTGTTTTTTTGGGTTGACATTTTGGATTTGTTGATATAAAATTTGCTGTCATAAAAATAAAGCACACAAAAGGAGAGAGAAATGACAAAAATTGAAGATTTAAGAATAGTAAAAGTGTACAACGTGGTGCATGCAAAAAAAGATGTTTATGGAGATATTATCGAACTTGAAATTTCAAAAGTGCCAAATTTTGTACTTGTAAAAAAGGTCGGAAACAAACTCAAAGCCATTCCTACACAAAAATTTGCAGTAAATTGCGATATTTTGATAAACCAAATTGTTGAACATGGCTTTTTTGTAAACAAAGTAAGAAAAAACAATCGTTACAGAAAGCCACATCACCTTTATGGCGGATTGAGAGGCGTAAAACTGGATAATGAACAACTTTCAGTGTTTGCAGAAATGGTTGAAAAAGTAAGTTCTGATTTGTCCGAAGAAAGAGCGCAAGAAATTTTGAAAAATGTATGTCGCAGTTTTTCACGCAGACTTGAGAAACAAAATTCAATCGAAATGTAAATATTCATAAACTAACAAAAAAAACACATCAAGATATTGGTTTACACTCATTCTTGATGTATTTTTTGTTTTGGATTATTCAACAATAGTTGACCAAAGGCCATGTTTGTTGCAAAAAGCGTATACTTTGCTGTTTTTTTGATAAGGAAAGATAGCAATTGCTTTTTGATTTGGCAAAAGCTGTTTTTTTCCAAGGGTGCTGTCGCTTTCGTATGCTATCCATTCGATGTAATGGTCTGGCTCCATAACGTGATTTACGGTTACAACGATATAACTTCCGCAAATTTCAACAACGGGTTTATGCTTTTCGACCGCTCCGTCGTTTGTGTTTTCGATTTGTTTTGTCATTGGCTGACCGCAACAAGTCGATTTTATCCCACAGTCGTGGCACTTGCAAGGCTTGAATGTTTGAGTCATTGCGCCACATTTTGTACATCTGTAAAGTTCCATAAAAATCTCCTTTTGTTCACAATTGTGACAACAAGAGTATACAACAAAATTCAAAAAAACAAAAATATTTTGTCACGTTTTTGCCCACAAATGCCATATAAAGATACGATGAAACTTTCGGTTTGTTTGATTGTAAAAAATGAAGAAAAGGTCATTGAAAGATGCCTTGATTGTGTCAAAAAGTTTGCTGACGAAATAGTTGTCGTTGACACGGGTTCGACCGACAAAACAAAAACGCTTGCACAAAAATACACCGACAAGGTTTTTGATTTTGTTTGGTGCAACGATTTTTCAAAAGCACGCAACTTTGCCTTCGAAAAGGCTACTTGCGATTATGTAATGTGGGTTGATGCCGACGACGTTATATCTGACGTCAACGCAAAAAAAATAACAAGTCTGAAACCAAGACTTTGTGGCGTAGACGTTGTTATGGCAAAGTACGTGATTGGCTTTGACGAAAATGACAAACCAAATTATTCATATTTTCGTGAAAGAATATTGAAACGTGGAAAGTTTTTTTGGCAAGGTTTTGTGCACGAAGTCATTGTTCCCAGTGGAAAGATAATTTTTGAAGATTTTGAAGTTTGGCACAAAAAGTTGTCTTCTTCTGACCCAAAGCGAAATTTAAAAATATATTTGACGCACAAAAGGGCGGGTGAGATATTTGATACACGCAGTCAATATTATTTTGCAAAAGAATATTTTTATTTGGGCAAATACAAAAGTGCGATAAAAAATTTGAAAAAATATTTGAAGATGCCAAACAAGTTTTTGCCAAATCAAATTGATGCCATGTACACGATTGCACGATGTTTTTACTTTTTGCAACAAGACCAAAAAGCACTGGATATGTTGTTTGAAATAATCAAAAACTTTCAGCCCAGTTCCGAAACCTTGTGCCTTGTCGGTCAAATATATTTCGACCAACAAAAATACACGCAAGCAATAAATTTTTACAAGTTTGCAACCACCATTGATGCAGATTTTGAATGTGGCAATTTTGTGGATATGGAATATTATTATTTTGTGCCATATTTGCAACTTGTTTGCCTGTACTATCATGTGGGCGATTTGCAAAGTGCGTACGTGTATCATCAAAAACTCAAAAAAATTTATCCCGACCGCAAGCAGGTTTTGTACAACCAAAAGTTCTTTGATTGAATATTTGCATAAACAAAAAAACCTTTTGAAAAATTTGCCGTGTAGCATTTTCAAAAGACTTTTTTAAGTTTGGTCTGAGTGAGAAGATTTGAACTTCCGGCCTCTTGAACCCCATTCAAGCACGCTACCGAACTGCGCCACACCCAGACAAAATGAAGGGCGCTTTGTCATTTGTTTGGATACTTTTGTATCACTTTTAATATATTAACATTTTTTTCAAAAAAACACAAGATATTTGTCAAAAACGAATTTCCAGCAAGTAAATTGATATCAAATTTTGTTTTTATGGTCAAAAAGGCACAAATTTTGCATATTTGGGTATTGAAATTTGCTTTTTTTTATGCTATCATAATCACAAGAAATCAAAGGAGATAAAAAAATGAACAAATATCAAATTGACAAACTTTTTGTAGCAGATGTTGTAAGGGTTGGAGAAACCTACAACAAAAGATTGTACAAATCAATCTTTATTTTGAAAGACAACGAATTTTTCAACGTTGTAACAGGACAAGAGATGCCTCATTCGTCAGATTGTGACACCGACCAAATTGGATGTGAAAATGTGTACAATTTGCTTAAAAAATATCCAGACATTTTGCCACACAAAAATATGCTTTCCGAGTATGAAGTTTTTGAAATTGAAACAAAAATCAATGGAAAACTTTTGGAAAACGACAAAGATGATTTTGAATTTTAAAAAATATTAAAACAAATTGACGCCGAAAAGAATTTTGATTGTTTTCGGCGTTTTCAAAGCCTGTTAAAGGAGAAATATGAAAAATTACAACGAACCCGAATATGTATCAAGACTCAAAGAACATTCAAAACTTATCAAAAAATATTTTTACAAGTATTATCAATGCGCCGATTTTTTAAATATTTTTCAAGACAATATATATGAACAAGACTTTGCGTTTTTCAAGGACATAAATCGTGATGTTATGCTCAATCAAAGATTGCTTGACCAAATTGTTGCCAATCCACAAACAAAAGCAAAAAGAATGCAAATATATCAAAATTATTTTTATGAAAAACTTGCCAGGCTGAATAACAACGATGGCACATTTTGTTTTGTGTTGCCAAGTGGCAAGGTTATCTCTGACAAGTTTGTTGCGTTTGGATCCGAAGAAGAAATGTGTCCCGAAGTATCAAGGTTTGAAACTGTTGACCTGAAAGAAGAAGTGCTTGGCACGGGCAGGGCAAAACTTGTCAAAAACGATTATGTAGCAGTTGTAAATTTTGTAAACAAATTTGGCATTTATCTTTTGGACCAATCAAAAATAAGAACAATAAAGGACGTGCTTGCAATAATCGCAATTCATCCAGCATATCTTAAACAAATTCCTGCAACCTTGTTCAAAGACAAAAACATCTCAGCAATCAAAAACGAAATTGAAATGTACTACAAAATCAATTACACAAATTTAAGGCAAGTATATTTTATGGAGCCTTATATAAAAAGCAAACTTTTCGCTGTGGACGATTTGATTGCCGAAAAAGTAAAATTGCTTGAAAAAATCGAAAATTCAAAACTGCAAAAAGAACAAGAAGAAGAATACGTTTATCCAAGTTACAAACAACAAATACAACGTGAAAAAACAAAATACAGCGAAGCGTTCAAAAGACAAGCATTTCCAACTCTTTACAAATATTTTGACTTGCTTGACAAAAGGTACGCAAAATTCATGCGTGGAAAAAACAACTTTGAAAAAATGCAACTTCGCAGTGAACTTTTGGAAAAGAAAACCGAAATAGTTGAAAAATATCGTGAAAGCCTTTGTGCAAAACGCAGATATGTTCCAACCAACGCTGACCCATTCAACAGATTTTTGGACGACGACCAAAAGTGGAAAGAATTGGAAGAACAAAACAGCAGGATTGAAGAAAAAATCAAACTTTTGGATATGGCTGTTGTTCAAAGTGTAAACGACAAACTGTATATACACCAAGACAAGGTTGCGCAAAACATGGCACTTGAAGGTGATGTTGTGGCAAAAACAATAAGGTCATTTTTGCAACAAAAATATCCCGAAACCTTTTGGAAAATTGACACAGTTTACGTGCCAGATATGCAAAATATAAAACCCATCGAAAGGATGGGCAAGTGGATTGACGTTGAGCACGAAAGTTTGAAATATATCGCAGTAGTCAATTCTTCATATCCCAAATCACTGAAAATCGAAAGCGTGAGCGAATATGAAACAGCCGAAAAGATTATGAAGAGAATTGAACGACAAATCAAAAACGGAAATATTGTCTTTGTTTGTCAAGAAAACAAACCCGAATGCGACCTTTCAAAAAATATTGCAGAAGTTGAATACAACAATCAAACGCATCTGCCAACTGCATCAATTGAACCAAATGGCGCATACGGACATTTTGAAGGCATAGAAGACGTTTTGCTCGAAAAAATAGTCCAAAAAATTACTCCAAAACGCAAAACGAAAAAATTGCAGGCGGAAGATACACAAAATATGTAACAAAAAGCACTGAAATTTCAGTGTTTTTTTGTAATAAATTGACTTTGAACAATCAAAGATGTTATTCTTATCAAAACGGAGTAAATTTTATGGACAACAAATTTTATATCACAACACCAATTTATTACCCAAGCAACAAATTTACATTGGGAAATTGTTATACAACAGTTATTTGTGACGCTATCGCAAGGCACAATCGTGCTTTGGGAAAAAACGTTTTCTTTTTGACGGGAACAGATGAACATGGTCAAAAAATCGCCAAAAAAGCCGAAAGTGTTGGAAAGACCGAAATGCAATATCTGGACGAGATGATTGCCGACAGCAAAGCACTTTGGAAAAAACTTGACATAAGTTATGACAGGTTTATCCGAACCACCGAACCAGAGCATGAAAGGGCTGTTCAAATCGCATTCAAAAAATTGTATGATGACGGATATATTTACAAAGGACAATACGTTGGCAATTATTGTTTGCCATGCGAATCTTTTTGGACGGATGCACAACTTGTCGATGGCAAATGCCCAGACTGTGGAAGGGAAGTAACAAAACAATCCGAAGAAGCGTACTTTTTCAAACTCAGTCAATTTGCCGACAAACTTTTGGATTTGTACAAACAAAACCCAGAATTTTTGTTGCCAACCAGTCGTGTAAATGAAATGGTCAACAACTTTATAAAACCTGGTCTTCAAGATTTGTGCGTGTCACGTACAAGCGTGAAATGGGGCGTAAAAGTTGACTTTGACCCAAATCACACGGTTTACGTTTGGATTGATGCACTTTTAAACTATCTTACCGCACTTGGATACAATGGTGACGAAAAATTGATGGATTTTTGGCCCGCAGACGTGCAAATCATGGGCAAGGAAATTGTAAGATTTCACGCAATTATCTGGCCAGCAATTTTGATGGCATTGAATCTTCCTTTGCCAAAAAGACTGTTTGGACACGGATGGCTTTTGTTTGGCGGTGACAAACTCAGCAAAAGCAAGGAAACAAACAACAACGAAGTACTTGACCCACGCATTTTGATTGACTTGTACGGCGCTGACCCAGTCAGATACATTTTGCTTCGTGAAATTCCATTTGGAAGTGACGGCGTTTATACAACCGAAAAGTTTTTGACAAGGTTCAATTCTGACCTTTGCAACGATTATGGCAATTTGATAAACCGCACACTTGCTATGACAAAAAAATATTTTGATGGCGTGGTTCCACAAAAGAGCGTGCAAACTGAACAAGACAAACAATTTGAAGATTATTGCTTTGAACGCTTTGAAAATACACTTGCTTTTATGCAAGACTTCAACGTAAGCAAAGCCTTGGAAGAAATTTTTGCAATATTTGTTCGTGCAAACAAATACATCGACCAAAGTATGCCATGGCAACTTTTCAAAGACCAAAATACAGCACAACTTGCAACTGTTTTGTACAATCTCCTTGACGCAATATATTTGGGAACATTGCTTTTGCAAGCATTTTTGCCAGAATGCACTCAAAAAGTTTTGAACGTGTTTGGACAAAACATAACATTGGACAAAATAAAACAATTTGACATACTGGAAAAAGTTACTCTTGGCGAACTTGCTCCACTTTTCCCAAGACTTGATATCCCAGCCGAAATAGAAAAACTTGCAAAAATTGCAAGCGAAACAAAAGGATAATTATGGATTTTAAAAAAGAAATAGCAAAAAGAATAAAAATAGAAGGCATCTCGCCCGAACAAATTGAAACCTGTTTTTCAGCACCACCATCCACACAAATGGGTGACTTGGCATTGCCATGTTTCAACTTTGCAAAAGTTTTGAAAAAGGCACCACAAATGATTGCACAAGACCTGGGGCAAGATTTGCAAGAACTGCCATTTGTTGAAAAAACCGAAGCAATCAATGGATATTTGAATATCTATTTTGACCGCAAATATTTTTGCGAAGATTTGATGCCAAACCTTTCAAAAAGTGATTTTTATCACCAAAATATCGGTCAAGGCAAAAAGGCGTGTGTGGAATATTCGTCTGTGAACCTTGCAAAGTTTATGCACATTGGTCATTACAACTGCACAATTTTGGGCGAAAGCATTGCAAGAATGTACGAATTTTTTGGCTATGACGTTGTGCGTATAAACTACATCGGTGACTATGGAACTCCATTTGGGAAAATGGTTGTTGCATACAAACTTTGGGGCGACAAGCAAAGGGTTGAACAAAACGGCATTGACGAAATACAAAACCTTTATGTAAAATTCAACAGGGAAGAAAACGACGAACTTATGACACTTGCTCGTCAAGCGTCAAAAAATATCGAAGACAAACATGGCGAAGATTATCAAATTTATCAATGGTTTATCCAAATTTCAAAACAAAAAGTCGAAGATATAATTTCAAGACTTGGCATCAAATTTGATGATTGGCGTGGTGAAAGTTATTACAACGACAAAATGCAAAATGTCAAAGACGAACTTGAAAATGCTGGACTTTTAAAACAAAGCGAAGGCGCAAAAATCGTTGACCTTTCTGACATGGGACTTGGCATTTGCGTTGTTGAACGCAGTGACGGCGGAAGTTTGTATATAACAAGGGATTTGGCGGCGGTTGAAGACCGCTTTGAAAGATACAACTTTGACAAACTTGTTTATATAACCGCTGTTCAGCAAGACAGTCACTTTGAAAAACTGTTCACACTTTGCAAACTTTTGAACAAGCCTTACAGCGACAAGTTGCTTCACGTAGGTTATGGAATGTTCTCAACTCCCGAAGGAAAAATCGCCAGCCGTAAAGGAAAGCAAGCGGTTTTGGAAGATATTTTGGCGGAAGCGAAACAAAAAGCATTGGATATTATAAAAGACAGGGGATTTGAACCCGAACAAATGGACAAGGTTGCCGAAACTATCGCACAAGGCGCAATGGCATTTTCAATTTTCAAGGTTGAAACCACAAAAGACAAAGTTTTTGATTTGCAAACGGCAATTTCGTTTGACGGTGAAACCGCACCATATATCCAATATACTTACGCACGTATTTTGAGCGTTATCAAAAAAAGCGGATGTGTTGCAGATTATCAAAATTTTGATATATATTCCGACGACATCGCTTATGACCTTTTGAAAGATTTGCAAGATTTGAAAAACTGTATTTACAACGCATTTTTGGGCAGTGAACCAAGCATAATTGCACGCAAAGTGCTTCATATCTGCTCACTTTTCAATCAATACTACAACAAAGAAAAAATCGTTGGCGGAAATTTTGAAAGCCAAAAGATTGCTCTTTGCACAATGATAAACAAAGCAATCAAAACTTCACTCAATTTGCTTTGCATAAACGTAGTTGACGCTATGTAAATATTTGCACCAAAAAAATCTGACAGTTTTATCTTGTCAGATTTTTTTGTTTCAAAGATTTAATGAGTGGCTTGCATTGCAATATCGACTTTAAGTTTCAAAATTCAAATTTTGATTCGTCGTATTTTGGTTCGGTTTTAACTTTGTTAAGTTCTTTTTGCTTGTCTGCTTCAACCTTGTTTAATTCTCTTTCAAGTGCAACCTTGTATTTTGCATAACTCTCTTCAATGAATGTTTTGATTTGCATGTGGTTTTGTTTTGCTTGCTTTGTCCTTGCCAAAATTTCGTTTGGAAGTTCTTCTGCAAGTTGTTTCAAATATACGGTTACAAAATTTGGATAAATTTGTTGTATACTTTCAAGATAAGTATTGAATTCGTCTTTTCTTGGTGTTTTATTCCAACTGCAAAAACACTCGAACTGGTTTAAATCGAGTTCTTTTTCTTCAAGGCGTGTTCCAGCAGGAATTGTGATATTTCGTGGATTTTTCGTATACTCTTCAGTAAGAGTTATTTTGTTTGCCGTTTTGGCGATGCCTGATTTGAATTTGATTTGAGAGCATCCTGATGGGTAGAGGTCGCAATATATTTTGTTTGAAAATCTTTCAAGACTCAAAAGAAATATTTTTTTTGCCTTCGCCAATTCCAAGATTTCTTTTTGTGAATATTTTCTTTTGTCGTCAAAGCCAGATGGGCATATAACGTGTACGAGTATGCGTTTGACTTTATAATAATAATCTTGTTCATAATCGCACACTTCATAATCTT
>ULVD01075985.1_pt1 | contig 12749 bp, 18 predicted proteins | sample 1959101 | NCBI WGS metagenome assembly ULVD01 (sample SAMEA4835777, study PRJEB28245) | human gut metagenome | biome: gut microbiome; material: fecal sample | place: Denmark | collected 2008
TCTAGGAATGTGCCCGAAAATTTCTGTTGTATCCAAAAATTACCCTTGCTTTTCTTCAACTTTTGTATATACTATAAGTGTATGAAAAATATTATCAATGGTATTCTTGATGGCAGTATTTCACTTGTTGCCATATCAGAACTCAATGTGACTGATGTCATACAAAAACTTTTAATTGTTTTAGGAACAGTTCTTATTCATATTATAATCGAGCCTATTATTTCATATTTATTCACACTTATAAAAAATAAAATTAAGTCAAAACAAAAGACACCTGAAAACGATGGTGAACTTGCAGATAAAGTGCTTGAAAAAGTTGAAGAATTAGAAAATAAAGTTGAGGATAAATTAAATGGAAGAAACAAAAAATAATGAAGATATTAAAACGGTCGAAGATTTAGAACCAAAAGAAGATGAAAAACCACAAATAAATTACGAAGAAGAATATAGTAAACTATTAGAAGAAAACAAACAACTCAAAGAAAGAGAACATAAACTCTTGGTTGAGAATAACAGATTGTTTCTTAAACTCACATCAGACGATAAACCTGAAAAAAGTGAGTTGGAAAATATAATTTCAAATTTTAATTAAGGAGATGTAAAATGAGTGTAGCAACAAACGAACAATACCTAAAAGCATTTAATGATTATTTGCAAAACCACAATTTGGTTCAAGCAAAAACTGATGGTAGAATACTTGCAGGTCAAACAGTTGTTCCTGTCAACTTTGATATGTTTTTTCAATTCTTGGTTGACAAAATCGTTTTGTCAGTAATTAATTCACATTCTTTTATTGACAAACTTGATGGTCTTTATAGTGGCAATCTTGATGTTGGTGCTGTTATTGAAGACAAACTCACAGTTTTGAAAGGAAAAAACTATGAGTATGACACACAAGATTTTGAGGCAGATGTCACAAACCCTTACAGAAAATCAAAGAAAGGTCTTTCTGTATGTTTCCACAAACTTAATGCATTTAAGAAAATCAGATTGACAATTTCTTATGACCAATTAAGAACAGGTTGTTTGACAGAGGGTGGCATTAATGATATTGTTTCTAATATGATTAATGATGTCCAAGTTGAATATTCTGCATGGGCATATGATGAAAAGAAAAAACTTCTCACAAATAAAGATTATGCAGAGGTTGTTTACTTTGATGATTATGCTGATTTTACACTTAAACTCAAAGGTGTTAAAATTGATTTGACTAACTACGATGACAGTTGGAAACATAATGCATCACTTTTATTCACACCAACAAACCAACAAAATTTGCGTATTGTTATGAGTGAAAGATGGAAGAACAAAGTTGATGTTAATTTCTTCACAGGTTTGTTCAATGTTTCATATGCTGAAATTAAAGACAATATTATTTACATTGACCAATTTGATGACCCTGATGTTGTTTGTGGTGTTTATGACAGACGAGGTTTCTTCATGAAGAGAGCACTCGATACATCAAGAGAACTTGAAAATGGTGAAGACCTTACAAGAAATAGATTTTTGCATTTTTGGAGAATGCACAGTGTATCACCTCACTATGCAGCTGTTGTATTCAAACAAACACCTGCAACTGCTATTGCAAAAGGTCAAAACATTTTGGTTAAGTCTGAAACAACTGATGTTCAAGGTTCTATCACTTTTGATAAGAATGTTATTTATACCCTTGATGGTTCAACACCAAGTGCAACAAATGGAACATTCCTTGCAAAAGAAACTGCATTGACAATTACTAACCCTAAAACAATTGCTCCTGTTGTAATTAAAACAATAACTCTTGTTGATGATGCAACAGATGTTAATGGAACACAAGTTGCAAATTCATTGTCAGTTTCTCATGTTCGTTTTGAATATCCTGCTGATATTGATGCAACACTTGGAATGAAAGGTCAGCAATAATATAATACAAAAGGTTTGCTATGATTGGAAATATAAGACTATATAAATCATTAGGTTTGAAACAAGATAATACAATGTATTTTGCTAGTCTCCAAGACCAGCAAACCTTTTTTAATGCACCACCAAATGTTCAATTTACAGATTATGAAAATGTTTCATATAATGGTGCAAGAGCATTCAAGATTAATATAAACTTTGTTAGTTTTATGTTTCTTGAATATGATTATCTTCGTTTTGAATTTCCTAATGGTGATGGAACAACACGAACAATATACGCATTTATTGATGATATAACATATGTCAATGATAATTGTTGTGCTATACAATCTACTATTGATTTAATGCAAACATTTATGTTTGAAATTTTTGATAGTTATCAATATGGTGTTGTTAAGAATTATACATTGAAACAAAATGCTTTTAACACATATATTCCTTATGTTAATAAATATCCTGTTTCTGATTACAAAATTGAAGAGGGTATTGAGTTAACACCTAAAAAAGAAGATGGTTTGATAAATTGTGGGTGGGTTCTTATTACTGTTGACCCTGCTTTTAACATCGGAGAAAATACTGCTAAATATTGCTATGACAATGGTATGCGTATTCCATTTATTAAACTTGCAATACCTATTGTTTTAAGTCATTACATTGATGATGAATATTCGTTTGAAACTCTTAATAATGGTGCATCCACTAGTTTAGTTAAATATTCCTCATTTGTCACTAGTGCTCTTTATAAACAAATTGCACCTTATATTCTCGATATCTCTCTTTGCACTACACAAATTGCTGATGAATATTTTTCATCTTCATCAGTTGCAAATGTTATTAATCTTTCATTTACTGACGCATCTGAAAAATATTTTGAAATTTTAACTATATCGGGACTTAATGGTTCAATATTGCAGGTTTTATCTAATACATCTAATGAATATCTATATGAAATACCAGAAAGTATTAGAAACAATTTTAATCTTGCAAGACTACCATATTCATATATCAAAATTGGTAATGCTTTTTCATCTGTTGATATTAACTTGCTTGACTTCGTTGGTGATATGGCATTAATTAATTTTGATAATTATTTACACATAGAGTTGTTAACATCTTTAACTTTTCCTACACAAGCATCATTAACATTAAACTTATATAATGGAAATGATTTCATACCTATCAATACTCCATTGATTATTGGTGCTAGTGAAAATGTTATTTATTCAACAAGTGCATGGTCAACATATGTTTCACAAAATAGACAATATGCAAACATGGGTTTAGCAACTCAACAGAATTATGAGAAACAAGCATTTGATAGACAAATTAGTTCTGAAAAGGCACAACTTGGAATAAATACATATATGGGTGTTGCAGGTGAAATTGCAGGTATTTTCACTGGTGTTGGAAACTTTACAAAAGCAGGAAAATTAACTGCAAGACGAGGTCAGTCTGCTGTCGGAAAAGCAGCAACTGGAATTTTTGAAACAGCAGGTGATTTAGCAAATGGTTTGATAGCCATTAATACAAAACAAGATGTATTTGCAATAGAGCAAGCAAAAGACAGAGCAATGCAACGAATACAATTTAATGATATTAAAACATCACCATCTGCATATGATAATTTAACATCACCTGTGACATCAAGATTTAATGCTGTATATTATCCACTTTGTGTTTATTTATATACTGCTAGAAATATTAATGATGTTAAAAAATATCATGAATTATATGGTTATGAAATTAATAAAACACTTGATAGTTTTTCTTTTTCATCAATTAGAAATCATGAAAACTTTGATTATATTTCTTTTGTTTCTTTATTTATCAAGGCAAACATTCCGAGAGATATGGAAGAAACAATTGAACAAATTTTAACTAATGGTGTTAGGTTTTGGTATGATTATACAAAATTCCTTGATTATTCACTACCTAACAATGAGGTGACATAATGGCAAAATTACCTGTTAATAAATGGATAAAAGAAATTAGAGATTTGTTGAGATGTCAAACACTCGAAGAGTGCTATTCTGAATATCAATTCAATCTTCATACTATTGACTTAATCAATAAAGGTTTGAGATTTCTTAAAATTGAAAACTTACCTGATGAGATTGATACAAGGGTTTTCCTTTATCTAATATTCTTTCGTGGTAGATTGCTTTTCTTCAAAGATGATACAAAAGGATACTTTTGTTTACCATATGTAAGAAAGGGTGGCATAAATGCATACGGAAGACAAGTCGAGGCAAGTCCTGTTGCCCTTGGAAATATGGGTAATGAACTGAATAATAAAACATACACTATCAACGAAAATTGTGTTGAAATTCGTGCTAATGATATTGGTATTGCACCTGTGTTGTATGCTATATATTACGGTGAAAAAATTTCAAACTTGTATGACTTGCGTGATAATACAAATAACTGGTTGAAATTTCCTGTCATTCTGAAATCAAGTGGTGATGTTGATAAGGATAAGAAAAATGCTATTGTTCTCAAATCTATATTTGAAGAAGATGGTGTTAAATTCCCTGTTATTAGTGATGCATTTAGTGGACTTGAATTATTTAATATCAAACAACAATATTTCGGTATGGAAATTCAAGAACAAATAAAATGCTTGCAAAATGACTATTATGAGTTTCTTGGTGTTGCTCATCATGAAGAAAAGAAAGAACGATTGACAAATGATGAGGTTGCAACTAACCAACAAGAAAATGATTTGAACACTGCTAAAATGGTTGATTGCTTGCGTGAAAGTTTTGATAAAGTTAATAAAATGTTTGGTCTTAATATTAAAGTATCAGTTAATAAGAATGCAAATGTTATGAATGATACAAACATAGAAAGCACTCTTGCATCAAAAGGTGGTTATAATGGTTGATACACTTACACTTAATTATATAGTTAATGAATACGGTGAAGACATTTTTGATTTCAATTATGTCTTCCCTGACATAACTATTGATAATGTCCTTATTAACAAACAAACTTTACAAGACCAATTCATTGATTATTTCCTGTATTATCAGATAGGTTATTCAACTATTGATGAATTCAAGTGGAGATTGAAACGCAAGTGGCATGAAAATATCAGACAACTTACTAAACAACTTGAACTCGAAAATAAAATTACATATGACCTTAATAATGAAACTGAAAAACTTACACGAAACAAAACAACAGATGAGGCAGGTGAAACAAACATCACAAGAGGACGCACTGGAAATACTGCTGTCAATGGAACACAAACTAATGACAACAGGTTTAGTGATACACCAAACCAAAACATGGGAACAATTGAAAACCCTAATTTCCTAACAGAGCGAACACTTGATGATTTGACTACAACAAATACAACTGATTTTAGTGAGAATGAAACAAACAAAAATCAGAATACAAAGAATGTTGGTGAAGAAGAAACAATCACTAAAACATTATCCAAAAATAACATAATGAAATTTGATAATCTTTCGGATAAATTTCACAATATTATTTTTGAGTTTTATAAAAAATTTGAGGGTCTGTTTATTACAGATTGCTTAATTTACGGAGGTATTCTTTATGTCTAAATTAAATGATAGCACACTTAAAATCTTTAAGAAATATAAACCTGATACAAATGGAATATATCAAAATTGTAGAGGTATAATATGACATTTGATAACACATTCTCAACACCGATTTCTGTCCTAAAATTTATGTATGATAAAGAAAAGGAAATAAATGATTTGCTCACAGAAAGTCTTTTTAATTCAAAAGGTATGTGGGTTAGTGGAAATAAATACCAACTGACTGACCTTGTTCAAGATGGAAATGCTTTGTATATTTGTGTAAAAGAAATTCAAAACTCAATAACAAAACCTAGTGAAGACACAGAACATTTTAGTGTATTCTTCTCTGGTATTGGTGGCATTAAATCTGTCAGTTATGACAATACTAATCTATATCAACATGAAGATGAAATACTTTCACATGTAAATGGTGGTGCCCTTCAAAGTATCAATTTCAAACCATCTGTAAATGTCACTATGACTAGAAATAAATTAACAATTAATGCTGATGGTTCTAGTTTTTCAAGTGATAATGATACAATAATATTTCTTTCAACGAGTTATACCTTTATTCCAAGTGAAAGTAATTCAAATTTTATTAATTTTGTTGGAAAGATTGGTAATTATTCTGCAACACTTTCATATTATAAAACACTTGGAACATGGAAACTAAAACTATTTTCAGGTAATATTTCAAATACAGGGTTTTTTGTATCGTGCACAGAAGATATAACAAATCTTAAATTGGAACATCTTACAATAAATTATAAGGAGTAAATATGTATCTTGACAGAGGAAATGTCTTATCTTATAATGCTAGTTTGAATTTCATAGTCTTGAAAAGAGGCTTTGGTAAATCATGGACTTTTAAGGATATGGCAATTTCTGATTTCCTCAAAGATGGCTCACAAACTATGTGGGTAAGAAGATACAAGACTGAATTATTTGGAGAGGACGGAACAGCAAATAAATTCTTTGACGATATTCAAGACAAATACCCTAATGTTAAATTAGAGGTTAAAGGTCACACTGGATACATTAATGGTAAGAAAGCAATTTTGTTTGTTCCTCTCTCCACTGCTCAATCTAAAAAATCTGTTCCATATCCTCGTGTTAAAAACTTGATATTTGACGAGTTTATTATTGAAAATAATACTCTACATTATCTTGCTGACGAATGTTCTGCGTTTGCTGGGTTGCTTTCATCTGTATTCCGTGACAGACCTATCCGTGCGTTCCTTTTAGGAAACAAGGTTAAACAAGTCACACCTTACAATATTTATTTTAATCTTCCTGATTTTAATACAAATAAATATATTGCTGATAGAAAAATTTTGATATATTCTCTTGATGGTGACGGACAAGTTGAAAAGAATTATGCAAAATCAGACCTTGAAAAAATATTGAAAGGCACTGCATATTACGACTATTCTATGAAAAATACAGCATTATCTGATAACTCTGCTTTTGTTGAAAAAAGACCAAAGAGTTTACAGACCGCTTTCATTATAAAAGTAAATTCTGTTGATGTTGGTATATTCTTCTCATCAGAAGATAGCAAGGTTTATTGTGATATTCATTGCGATAAATCTATCAACAGAAAATACTGCTATGACAGAAATGATTTGTCAAAATCTTATTTTCTGTTTTCCAAAACAATGCCTCTTGCAAAAATGTTGCGAGATATGTATAAGAATGGACGCTTGTTCTTTAATGATACAAGAACAAAAACAATCATGCAAGAGGTTTTAGACTTTATAACATAGTCTATATTGCAACATACATCTAATGTTCGAACCGAGTGAGTGCAACCCTGAAACATGGGACACTTGTATTCGTGGAATTTGCAACTCCGCCTTACAATTTGTATGCTTGCGTAAAGATATAGAAAAATAGCACCTGAAAGGGTGCTATTTTATTGTATGAATATCCTTAAATAAGTAAACACCACCAATAACTCTTTTAGTTTTTAACTTGTTGAATGTTGCACCTAAATGAAACATATCAAATGATATTTGTGATTTGTCTATTAAGTCTTGATTAAGTCCTGCACACTTGATATCCCATGTATCAACTTGCTGTCCGCCCTCTTCTTGTTTATGGATAATATATGTCTTTTGTTTGATATGTTTTCCAAGTCCATAATATTCATATTTGAAATAACCTAATTTCTTGTTATCAATAGGAAGATATTTTGCTGGTTTTGTAAAATGAATACTATCAGTATCACAATAAACAAAATCTTCAATTTGTGATTGTGCGTGTCTCAATAATATTGCTCTTCCGTATGCTGTTGTCCAAATAGCAACTGGCAAATATATTGTTGAAACTTCTTCCTTGACGCAATCACATCTTTTGACAACCCCACTCTGCAATTCATATCTCAATGAGTTTCGTTGTGGACTTGTTCCAAACTTTCCATATATGTTATTGATAAACAATTTAGAGAATGCTCTTTCGCCTTTATCTGTTGTATTCATTTTGATTGAATACCACTTATCAATGTATTCATCAAACAAACCTGTTATTGCTTTGAACTCATATCCGTCATAATATGTTATATCATAAACATCATAATTTTCAAAGAATAATTCAAGGTCAACATTTGTCAAATACAAGTCCATTTTATAATTGCAGTGTTTTATCCATTCATTTTTTGCAAACATCATTGTATTTTTTAACTGAATACAAGGCAATTTATTCGTTTTCAAATTGAATGAGCAAGCAAGGTGCTGAATATATAATTTGTCCTTATCTCCTGCAAACTTTCCTTTGAAATACTTTGGTGTTCCATAAGGCATAGGTCTGTATCTTAATTGTGTTGGATAATGCGAATTAATATCATATGAATATGTTGGCACAATTTTGTTTGCATATTTTTCTGCAACCATACAGCAACCACCCTTGTATGCCTTTCTGCAAAATTCATCAATGTGCTTTGGTATTTTTGGAAATATAATATTGAAATTTTGTTTTCCAATAATGCTTTTATAGTCAGCAAGAGCATTTGCACCTATGGTCATTTTTTTCAAACCTTTCAAATATGCTTGCTCCATTGCTTTTCTTAAAATAACAATATCTTTCCTAAAATATTCGATTTCATCTGCTGTCATTTCATGATTTGGTCTTCTTAATAATTCATAGTCCATTTCACCTTTTTGTTCTTGAAAACCAAACTGTTTCGCAACAACTTTCAATGAATATGGATATATTTTCATACTGTCAAGAAAAGTCACTGTTTTAATTTTTCCTTGATTGTTTTTGAATGAAACAATCAGTGCATAAAATGTTCCAAATTCATCAATGATATATTTCATTTGTTTTTCTTTTGTCAAATATTCTGAATACTGATAACCAAGATTAAAGAAATAAGAGAGCAAAAACTGTCCATCAAATTTAAGGTTGTGGAAATATACTTTTTTACTGCGATTTTGCATTAATAATGAGCAAAAATCTGCAATATTTCCTTGCCGTTCTATATGTTCATTAAATAACCTTGAAAACCCCGCACACCATACCCAAGCATATTCTTTTTCTGCAATGGTTTCATGCGAGGTTTCAAAGTCAGCAACATATATTTCAACTCGTTTCTTTTGGGATATAGCCTAATATCCTCTTTTCTTCATAGGTTAATTCCTGACCTTTCTTCATTGACACTTCTTTTGCTCTTGCTTCTTCTTTCTTATCTTCGTAGTCATCTTGTATTTTTTCAAATTCACCTGCACGATATTTTTTAACAAAATCTCTCATGGTCATTTGTTTAATATCTTCTGCAATTTCATCAAGACCTTGTCTCAATGCCATTTCTTCAATACTTTTCTTATAGGTTTTAACCATTTCAGATATATAATCTCTTCTTAACATATCCTTAACGATTGCTATTTTATAATTAATAGCACCTGCAAATTTTGTCTTGAATTCGTCAAGAGTTATTATTCTTCCTGTGATGTCATCAAATAGTGACGACTTATCAAATGCTGTTTGCATTTCTTCAAGCAAGACATTGTTATTTTTTTGTTCGTTTCGAATATATCTGCGTTTTTTATCTCTTAATTTTCTCAATAATGTTCTTATTTCTTCGTCACTATATTTCATATTTCACCTATTCTGCGTCAGAAAACAATTCATTTACAATTTTTTGTGCTGTTTCGTGTTCAACTTTTTCATAATCTTCAACAGAAACAATTTTTGCAACCCAAAGTTGTGGATATTTTTTGCTCTTGTTGACTGACAAATCTTTTTCTTCACAATTCATGAAATATCTTCCACATTCTTTTGGTAGATTGTCAACCTCTTTTCTAAAATGTGCTCTAATTTTCTTGCCATCTTTTTGATATGCTGTCACACTATTAAATGTTTTTCCGTTTTCAAGTTTAATTTCTCTGATTTCAATTTCAATTTTTTTCATAATAATTTTTCCTTTTAATTTTTAATTTTATTTTGTTTGAGCATATTAAAATAAGTTGTCAGCACCTTTATATTATATGCTCTGATTATCTTGATTATCCAAGAATTTTAATGAGTTTTGTTTCAATTTGTTCTGCAAATTTAACAACATCTTTTGAGTTGCTTGATTTTGCAAGTGCAATAATATCTGCACAAGCAACATTCAAATCTTCTCTCAAAAGTGCTTTTGCACTTTCAATTCTTCCATTGAGAGCAATAACTCTTTGTGCTTTTTCAAGTTGAGTGTATCTTTTCTTTTCTTCCATGCCCTCAACTTTTGTATCAATATCATATTTGTTTTCGTTTTCCATTTTTATTTTCCTCACTTTTATTTTGATTTATATTTTGTGTGCTGACCCACTTATTTTTAACCTTTTTAATGCCTCTTGCGTTATTTGTTGTATCCTTTGGTATGATACATTAAACATGTTTGCAATTTCAAGTTGCGTGTATCCCTCTTGATAATATAGTTGTAAAATTCTTTGTTGCCTTGGTGTGCATACACTTATCATCTTATCAAAGTTTTGTTCTTTGATTTCTAATTCATAGTTGCCACCATATTGTTCTATATTATCAAAATTGGTCAATTCTTTAACTCTTTGCTTTTTGTATTGGTTTTGTTGTTCTTGCCTCATACATTTAATAGCATATGTTGAAAACTTAACTTGATTGTCTTTGTATGTCAATATTGCTTTGCAAAAACCTATGCAAGCAAGCGAAAAATCTAAATTATATTTGTTGCAAGCAAAATATACCAAACCTATATTATCAATGTAAAATTCTTGTTGCGTTTCGTTCAACTTTTCCATATGATTTCATGCCGTCCTTTTCCATCAATTATTATGCTTTTGCAAGATGATAAAGGTTTTTCGTATAATGTTTGTGTGCCTTTAATTATTTTGTTCATGATAGTCCTCACACAAAACATCAACAACATCATTGATATATTTATATAATATATTTATATTTTTGTATAATTCGTTTATATTATTATTTAATTGTTCAATATTTGATGTCAATTTTGTGTTATTTTTTAACACATCTACATTTACTTGATTAATTAAATCTTTTAATTCTTTAACTTGCTTGCAATTTAATAATGGTATTTGTCTATCAATAATCATAAGTCCTCCATAATTTTATTAAATTTTTGTGCATATTCATTAATTCTACGATATGCCGTTCGTCTTGGTAAATTTAATATTTCCCAGTTATACAACCCTTTGATTATATCATAGCATTTTGAGTTGTTTAATGTTAATATTCTTATTTCAATTTCATTCAATTTATCAAGCATTTCAATTTTTTTTTCAATTAAACTATCTAATAGCATTAAATCAATTGGATAAAATTTCAATGCATATTCGTTGATTGCTTTTGATAAATAATCACAAACTTTTATTCTTTTTTGATATTTTTCAAAATTTGTTTTTGCTTTTTCAATTTCGTTTAGTTTTTCCATATTTACCTCACAATTTTTCAAGCATTTTGTTGACTTTTTCGGTTATGTCTTTTTCATTCTTGAATATTTTTACCTCACAATTTGATGGCTTAAATACCCTTACATATTCAAACAATGCCTGATGCTTTATAGTTGTTGTTATTGTATATTTATATCCGTCATCCATGTTTGTGTATGTTATCTTGTATGTTTTCATTATATCACCTCCACTTTGTCATTGTAGTGTGATATAACATAGTCGGCAAATTGTTTCAAAAGTTTGTTATGTGCTTTTTGGCGTTGTTCATATGTCTTTGTTCTGTCGTTGTAGTCCCATATTTTGGCTGCTTTTTTTTCAAACTTTTCAAGCCCTTGAAGCCTTTTCCCTGTCATATCACGGTATCCTGTGCAAACACAAACATGCGAACCGTCGGACGCTTCTATTTCGTATGCATCCCAGTTCCAGCCGTACACTCCACGAGCATAAAACATTTCACGAGCCTTTGGAGTTCTCAAAAGCGTTTGAAATTCACAATAACTCCCCCTTATGATATAGTTATAATTTTGGTTTAATTCGTTTTTTGTTGTTCTGATTTTCATTTTATTCACCCTTTTTTTATTTTATACTATATTATACCATATAGTTTTATGATTGTCAATAGTTTTTTAAAAGTTTTTACTAAATTTTTGTGTTTTCTAGATATGTTTTTAATGTTGGTTTTCGTTCACCTTGCAACATTCTTTGATTGAGTTTTGCAAGTGTTATATCAAGTTTTAACATTGCTAGCACATTGTCAATTTTTCCTGCATATACAAGTTTGTTTTTCATGTTGTTTTTGTATTGTTTTATTGGTATTATTTCATATTTCATTCTATCACCTCACAATCATATGTATTATACGCCGTCCAATATCTTAACCTCACCTCATATTGCTTTTTTGTATCATTCCATTTTACATATTTACATATCATTGAAAAAATGTCGCAATTATATCCAACAATATAAAATTGTTGTGATTTTAATTCTTCAACACATTCTTTAACAATGTTATCATATGCACTTATTTTTGCTTGTGATGGTTTGTCATATACGTCAAATATAGCCCATACATTATTTTTTTTTGCTATGTTGAATTTTTCAACAATTTGATTTATTTTTGCTTTTTGTGTTTGTTTTAATGTTATCATTTTATTTACCTCACTTTTTATTTTATACTATATTATAACATATAGTTTTATGCTTGTCAATAGTTTTTTAAAAGTTTTTAGAAAAATTTTATATTTTCTTTATAACTTCATTTTTCTATTGTTAGTATATTATACCATATGTTTTCATAGTTGTCAATAGTTTTTTAAAAGTTTTTAGAAAAATTTTGGGAATTTGCCATATTTTTTTGGAAACACTCCTA
>ULVD01033091.1_pt1 | contig 12732 bp, 10 predicted proteins | sample 1959101 | NCBI WGS metagenome assembly ULVD01 (sample SAMEA4835777, study PRJEB28245) | human gut metagenome | biome: gut microbiome; material: fecal sample | place: Denmark | collected 2008
GCAGATGTTTCTGGATACCGTCGTGCGCCTGAAGGAGCATCACCATATGGCGATTCTGCTCGTCAGCCACGACCTGAATGTCGTCCGCCAGTACGCTGACCATGTGGTGCTGCTGGACAAGACGGTGCTGAAGCAGGGCAAGCCGGATGACGTGTTCGCATCGCCGGAATTCCAGAAGGTGTTCGGGCTGGGCGCAAAGACGCTCAATGCCCAGCGGCTGCATGGCGCGGAACGCTGGATGGGGCGCAAGGCGGAAACGCCTGAGGAGGAAATCGCCCGTGCCGCCGCCGTGGTGGACGACGAGACGAAAGGAGGCCAGGCGTGATGGATGCGATTCGCGCGTTCGTGCAAACGCTGCTGCCCTTTGAATTTATGCAATTTGACTTCATGGTCAATGCGCTGCTGGCGATTCTGCTGCTGACGCCGCTGCTGGGGCTGCTCGGCACGATGGCGGTCAACCAGCAGATGGCGTTCTTCTCCGACGCGCTGGGGCACAGCGCGCTGACGGGCATCGGGCTGGGCATCCTGCTCGGTGTGTCGAGTGATTTGCTGGCGATGCTGGTGTTCGGCATCGTCTGGGCGCTGCTGATTTGCCGAATCAAGCAGACCGGGGCGGCGTCCACCGATACAATCATCAGCGTCTTTTCGTCCACGTCAGTGGCGGCAGGCGTGCTGGTGCTGTCCATGGGCGGCGGATTCGCGAAGTATTCGTCCCTGCTCGTCGGCGACGTGCTGGCAGTACAGGACAGCGATTTGCTCTATCTGTTGATTGCGCTTGTGGCGGGCATTGCGCTGTGGGCGGTGATGTACAATTCGCTGCTGCTGTCGGGCATCAGCCCGTCCTTGGCGCGCAGCCGAGGCATCCATAATCGGCTGGTGGAGTGCGCATTCGTGGTGCTGGTGGCGGTCGCGGTCATGCTGGCGATTCGCTGGGTTGGCGTGATGCTGATTAACGCACTGCTGATTCTGCCCGCGGCGGCGGGGCGCAATCTGGCGCGGTGGAGCCGTCAGCACGCGGTGTACAGCGTGGTGATTGCGCTGGTGTGCGGCGTGGCGGGGCTGATTTGCGCGTATTATCTGGATACGACGGCGGGTGCGGCGATTGTGCTGTTCGCGGCGGTGTGCTACGCCATCTCGCTGGGCATTCGGGCGCTGAGAAAATAATACTATTTTCAGATCCACCTGCGCCATCTTGGCACATGTTCATCTAAAAATAGGATAACGGAGGAACGATATGGAGCGAATCCTGATACTGATGCAGGCGGCGAACTGGGCGGAAGCGACCGAGGCGCTGACCTCTGCGCGGGAGAACGCCCTGCACCGCAACGCGCTGTCGTACGCGCTGGTGCTGCCGGAAGCCCCGACATCCCCCGAAGAATGCAATATGGCGGCGTTCGGGGCGCTGCGATACCTTGTCAGCCCGGAAATGACCTTTGCTGCGATGGAAACGCTCTGGCACGGCGAACGCTATGCGCTGCTGGCGCATCCGGCGATGCGCTTTGAGCGCGACTGGGAGAAGAAACTCCTGCGCGCGCTGAACGACTGCCCGGTGGAAAACGCTCAGGCGGTCCTGACGGGCTATCTGCCGGCGCAGGATGACCCGATTGGCGCGGTCTGTCCGGTTGCGGCGGAGCGCATTGACCCGGACGGCACGCTGTGCTTTGCGCACGGAATGCCCCTGACGCTTGCGGCGCACCCGATGCCGGGCGCATTTCTGCATCCGAACTTCTTCTTTGCGCGCGCGGGCTTCATCCGGGCGATGGCGCAAGGGAGCGGTACAGCGTTCCTGCGCGCGATGGTGCAGGGCTGGCAGTGCTGCACGCTGAATCAGCCCGTCATCACCCTGACGCACGATTTGCCCGTGCCGCCTGTGCGGATAGACCCGCAGGAGGATGGCTTGGCGCAGCTAAAGGAAGAATACGGCGTTGACTTCGCGGCGGGTACGCTGTCCGCGGCGGCGAAGCGAGGCTTGAAGTCAAACAGCCTCGACATGACGCTGGCGGTGACGCCGCTGATGCGCATTAAGTCGGCGGTGCAGCGGCGGCGCAGGAAGCGCACCGACCCGATGCCGCTGTGCGTGACGGTCTGCCCGGCATCGCTGGACGAAGAGGGGATGCACTGGCTGCGCCAGCTGACGCAAATGCAGGATTTGGCGCTGCTGTGCTATGCCGAGGGGCTGAAGCTGCGCGAAGTGGCGGAGTTCCACCCGAACGTGCTGGAATACAAGCCGCGCTATGCTCTGCCGATGCCGACGGGCAAACCGTCGCTGTTTAGCCGTGCGGCAATGCTCAGCGCGGCGCGCGACCGGGTGCTGTCCAGCACGCACTATATCTGGATGGCGCCGGACTGTGTGCGCTATCCGCTCTATACCGGCATGGTGCTGCCGTGGAAGCGGCTGTGCGGCGAGAAAATCGTGCTGGCAAGCGTCAGAAACCGCCTCGACCTGTCCATGGTCGTTGTGCCGGACAAGCAGATAAAGCCGCTGATGAGCGCCATTGGGGAGCAATTACGGGCATTGCTGGCGGCAGGGACGATTCCGGAGACGGAAGAGGCACTCTGGACAGGCATTGTGAAGGAACATCCGGACTGGTTTGAATTTCGGGCGCTGCCGGTGGAAAAACAGCTGTTCACATTATTGCTGTGAGGAGAGAGAATTATGCAGACGATTGCGTCTCGGCTCATCAAGGGGATTATGCTGCTTCCGGCGACGGCGGACGGGCAGGAGGGCTATTTCGCGTTCGACACGGGCGCGATGCAGACCGCGGTGAACCGCGCCTATTTCCCGGAATTACAGGGGGACACCATCGAAATCGCGAAATTCACCGAAGGCGTGAAAAAGACGAACGCGGAAGAGGGCATGCTGACGACGCTGAACGTCGCCGGGATTGCGCGGGAGCAGCTGCCGGTGCTGCTGATGGATCTCATGTATGTCGAAAAGGAGCTGAAGACGGTTGACCCGGAAATCCGCTTCCTTGGCACGATGGGCATTGATGTCATCCGGGACTACACGGTGCTGCTGGACTACGAGAAGCAGGAAATTGTGCTTGACCCGGAAGTGCCGGATTTCGCGGCGCAGCGGGAAGCACATATGCGGCTGGAAAAGCTGCCGATTATCCCTGTGGAAATCGGCGGCGAGACGATGGACTTCGTGCTGGACACGGGCGCGAGCGTCTGCCTGCTGGGCGAGCGCTTCCGAACGATGCCGGGGCTGACACCTGTGCCGGACATGCCGAACGTGATGACGATTCCAGAACTGAAAGTGGCAGGAATGCCGTATGCCAACCTGACGGCGATGCTGTCCGACATCACGCCGATTCAGAAGAAAGTGCCGGTGGAGGGCGTTGTGGGCTATCAGGTGCTGTCAGCGCAGCGGTCGCTGCTGGATTTCCGGGGTCAGCGGCTGCTGCTGGAGGAGTAATCCGATTTTCAAATTCATATGCGCACTCCCCGCAGACAAGCGCATAATACGGACAAATCTGCCGTATCAAACGGGGAAAGTTCGGGAACGCAGAAAAAAACGTTTTTTCGCCCGATTTTCGCCGTCAGTGGAAGCTGTTCTGTTTACAGGGCTTGCGGCGCTTCGGGCGGTTTTCGGCTGTCCATTTCGACCAGATTCAGCATTGACAAGAGCCGCTCCAGTGGTGTATGATGGCTTTCGTTCCTGCTTTGCGGACACTATATGTAGCATGGGCAGGAGAAAACATCCACAACTTATGCCGAATGAACGGCTGGTTATCAATTGGTTCTCAAATGGGAAATAATACGGATAGAATAGAGAATGATGGAGGCACCGACCATGGGCATTGATATGATTCGCAAACGCGATGGACGCGAAGTTCCTTTTGATCAGGACAAGATTGAGCAGGCCATTTTCGCGTCTTTTCAGGCATCGGGCAGTGCGCGCGGGCATGAGACGAGCCGCAAGCTGACGGAGGAAGTCGTCCGCCTGCTGGAGAACAACGAGAACATCAGCGCCATCCCCAGCGTGGAGCAGGTGCAGGACACGGTGGAGCAGGTGCTGATGCGCAACGGCTTCACCCGCACGGCGAAGTCCTACATCCTCTACCGCGCCGAGCGCAGCCGCGTCCGCGAGATGAACTCCCGCCTGATGCGCACGTTTGGGGACATTGTGTTCAAGGATGCCAGCGAATCCGACATCAAGCGCGAGAACGCCAACATCAATGGCGATACTGCCATGGGCGCAATGCTCAAGTTCGGCAGCGAAGGCGCAAAGCAGTATTACGAGAAGTACGTCATGGATCCGCGATTTGGTCAGGCGCACATGGACGGCGATATCCACATTCATGACATGGACTTCTACACGCTGACGACGACGTGCTGTCAGATTGAGCTGAAGAGCCTGTTCAAGGGCGGCTTCTCCACGGGGCACGGCTATTTGCGTGAGCCGCAGGACATCACGTCCTACGCGGCGCTGGCGTGCATTGCGATTCAGGCGAACCAGAACGATCAGCACGGCGGTCAGGCGATTGTGGACTTCGACTACGGCATGGCGCCCGGCGTGAAAAAGACGTTCATCAAGCGTTACCGCATGAACCTCTCCCGTGCGCTGGAACTGCTGCTGAACGACGCGGAGTGCGACGCGCACGCCAATGAACTGGTGGCGCAGACCAAGGCGGAGAACCTTGAGCCCACGCTGGAAGAGAACGCTGACCACCGCGCACGCATGGCAGAACTGCTGACGAAGTATGTGGCGGACGAGCAGATGATTGCCCGCATTCTCGACTTCACGCAGCGCCGCTCCGAGCAGGAGACAGACAAGGCGACCTATCAGGCAATGGAGGCGCTCATCCACAACCTGAACACCATGAACAGCCGCGCGGGCGCGCAGGTGCCGTTCTCGTCCATCAACTACGGCATGGACGTGTCGCCTGAAGGCCGTTTGGTGATGAAGAATGTGCTGCTGGCGACGGAAGCAGGTCTGGGCGGCGGCGAAACGCCGATTTTCCCGATTCAGATTTTCCGCGTCAAGGAAGGCGTCAATTTCAACCCCGGCGACCCGAACTACGACCTCTACCGCCTCGCCATCCGCACGAGCGCAAAGCGCCTGTTCCCGAACTTCTCCTTCGTGGACGCGCCGTTCAACCTCCAGTACTACAAGCCCGGCCATCCGGAGACCGAAATCGCCTACATGGGCTGCCGCACCCGCGTGATGGGCAATGTCTACGACCCTGATCGCGAAATCGCCCCGCGCCGCGGCAATCTGTCCTTCACGTCCATCAACCTGCCGCGCATCGCCATTGAGGCGAACGGCAACGTCGATGTGTTCTTCAAGGTGCTGCAGGAGCGCATGGAACTGGTGATTGACCAGCTGAACGAACGCTTCCGCATCATCAGCAACAAGCGCGTGAAGAACTTCCCGTTCCTGATGGGCGAGGGCGTGTGGATTGACTCCGAAAAGCTGAGCTGGAACGACAAGGTAGGCGAAGTGCTCAAGCACGGCACGATGACCATCGGCTTCATTGGTCTGGCGGAAGCGCTGGTTGCCTTGCGCGGCAAGCATCACGGCGAGGACGAGGAAAGCCAGAAGCTGGGCTTGAAAATCATCCGCACGATGCGCGAATACACCGACAAGGTGTCCGCGGAGACGGGGCTGAACTACTCCGTCATTGCCACGCCTGCGGAAGGTCTGTCCGGCCGCTTCGTTCGCCTCGACAAGCAGCGCTTCGGCATCATCCCCGGCGTGACCGACCGCGAATACTACACGAACTCCTTCCATGTGCCGGTTTACTACCACTGCACGGCGTTCCATAAGCTGAGCGTGGAAGCGCCGTATCATGCGCTGACCAACGGCGGCCATATCTCCTATGTGGAGATGGACGGCGACCCGCTGAAGAACCTCGACGCGTTCGAGAAGATTGTGCGCTATATGCACGACATCGGCATCGGCTACGGTTCGATTAACCACCCGGTTGACCGTGACCCGCTGTGCGGCTATAATGGCATTATCGACGATACTTGCCCGTGCTGCCACCGTGGGGAAACCACCCGCGTGACGGAACGCATCAAGCGCATCAAGGTGGAGGGCTAAAAGCCACTTTCCCCCAAAATGCCGGGGAACGCGCTCAAGCCGGGCGCCGAAAAAAGGGTCAAGGGGCAATGCCCCTTGCGGAGTCCAGAGGCAGCGCCTCTGGTAGGGTCTGGGGCAACGCCCCAGCGTCCCTCCCCATAAAACGCCTTCTCCTTCGGGGGAGGGCGTTTCCGTCATTCATTCATCCACCGCGAAAGAGGGTCAATTACCATGGAAATCCGCATCTTTGGTTTGGCAGACGACAGCATCGTCGATGGGCCGGGCGTCCGCTATACCGTGTTCGTGCAGGGATGTCCGCACCACTGCCTCGGCTGCCATAATCCCGCGTCGCATGACTTCGCCGGCGGCACGCTGATGGACACCGACGGCATCATCTGCAAAATCGGCGAGAATCCGCTGCTGGACGGCGTGACGCTCTCCGGCGGCGAACCCATGTGCCAGCCCGAAGCCTGCCGCGCGATTGCGGACGCGGCGCACGCAAAGCACCTTAACGTTTGGTGCTACACGGGCTTCACGCTTGATGCGCTGCTGAAGGAGAACGACCCGGCGCGCATGGCGCTGCTGCACGGCATCGACGTGCTGGTGGATGGACGCTTCGTGCAGGAGCAGAAGTCGCTGTCGCTGCTCTACCGCGGCAGCAGCAATCAGCGGCTGATTGACGTGCCGAAAACGCTTGCGACGGGCGAAATCACCCTCTGGACACCGCCTGTGTGGTGATTGCTCTGCGAATTTTACAAACAATTCACAGAATCACAAGCGAAAACTGGGAAATAATAGTTGAATTTCCTGCACAAGTGTGCTATACTGATAGCAGGGAGGCGAATGCGGGTGAAAATCTTATTTGTGTGTCACGGCAATATTTGCCGCAGCCCTATGGCAGCAATGGTGTTCCGGTACTTGGCACAGCAGCGGCATGTGTCTGGTGAGTTTGAAGTGGATTCCGCCGCACTGAGCAGCGAGGAAATTGGCAACGGGATTTATCCGCCCGCGCGCCGAATTCTGGTCAAGCACGGGGTGCCCTGCACGGAGCATCGTGCGCGGCAGATTACGCCGGAGGATTTTGAAACGGCGGATCTGATTATCGGCATGGAGTGGGGGCACTTGAAGAAGCTGCGTGCCCTGTGTCCGAAGGAGCAGCAGGCGAAGCTACATCTGCTGTTGGACTTTGCCGAGCGGCAGGGCGACATTGAAGATCCGTGGTATACGGATGACTTTGACCGGGCATACCGTGACATTCTGCGCGGCTGCGAGGGTCTGCTGCGGAACCTGACGGAAAACAAGACGGCATAACAAAAGGATGTCAAGGAGCGAAATCATCCTGACATCCTTTTTGATTTCAGCGATTATTCTTCCGTTTTCGGCGCTTCCTCCGGCGCGCTTTCCATCTCATCCCAGCGGCGGACCGTGCGCTGCGCCAAACTTACGAAGTCCAGCATGAACGAACGCTCGCGGTTATCGTTGGTATAGGGAAAATCCACCGCGTTCTCGGACAGGCTCGCGCCCAGCAGCAGACATGGCGACACTGACAGCACGTTGCAGACGGAAACCAGCGTATCAATGCTGGCAATGCGCGTGCCGCGCTCGATGTGCCCCATGAAAGACGAGGAAATGCCGACCTTCTCCGCCAGCTGCTCCTGCGTTAGATGCTTCGCTTTGCGGGCATCGCGCACTCGAAGTCCCAAATCCTGATAATTTACGGTCATGTTCATATTCCTTCTTTCTTATTGCCCCAATTGTTCGGGTTTTATCTATTATAATGGATGAAAGAAAATCGAAGAAGAGACGATAAGCAATATTATGATTCTTTTGGTGCGGATTATGCGAAAAGATGGACACTACAAGAATCTTTTTTCGACCATGATTCCCCTTAAAAACGGGACGAAAATAATTTTCCAGAAGGTCTGTACATTTTCCGCAAACCGTGTTATAATATTCCCTGCAGCCCAACCAGGAATCCAAGGTTCTAATCTCCCTTTGGTTGTCACATGACCTGCGCCGGGAAACTGGAGCAAAACCATGGAAGCAGATGACCTCAAGGCAACGGTATGGGTGACAATTTGAAGGAGGTTTCCCAACCATGTACGAAGATGAAACGCTTGTCTGCCGCGACTGCGGCCAGGAATTCGTGTTCTCCGCGTCCGAGCAGGCTTTCTTCGCCGAGAAGGGCTTCATGAACAAGCCCTCTCGCTGCCCGAAGTGCCGCGCGGCTCGTCGCGCCCAGAACGGCAACGGTTCTTCCGCTCCCCGTCAGATGTATGACGTGGTGTGCGCGAACTGCGGCAAGGCCACCCAGGTGCCCTTCCAGCCCCGTGGCGACCGTCCCGTGCTCTGCCGTGAGTGCTTCGACGCTCAGCGCGCTTCCCGCTATTAATTGACGGCTCCTCCGGGAGCAATCAATCAGCGGTGCAATAGCACACGAAAAACCCCGTCGGTGTTTCCGAGCAATCGGAGTGCCGACGGGGCTTTTTGCTGCTTCAGAGGAAATCAAGCTGCAATTGGGCAGGTGCTTGGGAGAACGAAAAGCACCGAGGATTCCCCAAGGGCGAACGGAAAGCCTTTGGGTCGTCTCCGCAGAAGCGAAACCCTCTGTGATAGAAATATCATCCGTATAATGTGCTATGCACACTGACTATGGAGATGCTTCCAAATAAGCAGGCAAGGCAGATAAAAAAAAAACCGCCCTTTCGGACGGTTTCTTGAGGTGAACCCATGAAGAGCACCCTCTGTGCTGGAGCGGGTGATGGGAATCGAACCCACGTGACCAGCTTGGAAGGCTGGAGCTCTACCATTGAGCTACACCCGCATGTGGAGCGGTAGACGAGGCTCGGACTCGCGACCTCCACCTTGGCAAGGTGGCGCTCTACCAACTGAGCTACTACCGCATAACCACGCGACTGCATGGTGCGAAGGAAATTTGTGCGGGCGAAGAGACTCGAACTCTTACGCCATAGGCACCAGATCCTAAGTCTGGCGCGTCTGCCATTCCGCCACGCCCGCACGAGAGGCGAAATCAGAAGGCAGATGGGAATGACCCATTGGAGATTCGAACTCCAGACACCTTGATTAAAAGTCAAGTGCTCTGCCAACTGAGCTAATGGGTCAAAAAGCTGGGGTGGCAGGGCTCGAACCTGCGAATGCGGGAGTCAAAGTCCCGTGCCTTACCACTTGGCTACACCCCATCGCAGCAGGCTTTCGCCGCATCCGCAGCAACCTTGAGTAGGGAAGAAAGGGAGAATAGTGGGACTCGAACCCACGACATCCAGAGCCACAATCTGGCGCTCTACCAACTGAACTATATCCTCCATATGCGCGCCTGGAGGGTCTCGAACCCCCGACCCACGGCTTAGAAGGCCGTTGCTCTATCCAACTGAGCTACAGGCGCAGAGCCGCAAAATCAGAAGCCTGATTCTTTCCTTCCAGACTGCCAGCGAAGGAAACACCCTTGCTGACAGATACAAATTATATCATCAGCAAGGGCGTTTGTCAAGCACTTTTTTGCGTTTGACGGAAATTTTTCGCTGCTTTCGGTAGAAAACTCCGGGAAGCCTGCTGCACAGGCGGATTTAGCGCATTATCAATAGAATGGATTTTGTCCGTCGCCTTGAGCGCACGCCTTACAGGACAATATCCCCCGGCCGATAGCCCTTGGGCAAGGGCTCTTCCTCCAGAAACCGGAAATCTGAATCCTCCAGTGTCGGCAAAAAAGCCTCGAATGGAATCTGGTCAAACTCGCTGTGGTAGCTGCTTGCGCCGAACCAGCCGCCTTCCTTCGCCCGCAGGTTCAAATCGCGCGCGAATTTGGTGTGGTTCGAGCAGTCATGCACGACAATCCCCCAATGTTCCACGGCGCATTGGCGCATCAGCCGGAACGTTATCTCCCGGCTCCAAATCGGCGATACATAGCCGCGGCGCGTCATGTACATGGGCGTGCCGATGTAGTTCGGCAGATTGTTGGGGTTCAGGTGCAGCTCGGCGCAGTTGATAAAATCAAGACCAGTGGCCAGAATTACATCCTTTTTCTGCTGGAAATGCTCGTAAAAATCGGGCGTCATGGGCGTTTCAATCGCGACGGTGGGGATATACTTCTTCGCCGTAGCGATGCTCTGGATGACGTTGTCCGCGCAAGACGTTGCGCCGAGGTTGAAGCGCAGTTCGTCCAGCCCGGCCTCGCCCAGCGCGCGCAGATTTTCCTCCGTGCAGAGCGTGCCGTTGGTGTACATGTGCTGATGAATCCCGGCGGCGCGGAACTTGCGGATGATATCGGGATACAGTTCGATTTCCATGAACGGCTCCAGATAGACGTAGCTGACGCCGGTCGGTCGGTTCGACGTGCTGAGCAGCAGGTCGATATCCTCCACGCGGAAGTACGTCCCGCCGATTTCCCACAACCCTTCGCCGATAGTCTCTTGGCAATCTAACTCGCCGTAATTGTAGCAGAACGGGCAGCGGATGTTGCACTTGTTCGTCCGGCGGATGGCGCTCAGTCCCGTGCCGGTCAGGCAGGACGTGCATCCCTTGGAAAATTTCGCCGGGTCACCGACGAAGTACGTCCGCCCGCCGAGCGTGTGCAAATCGGGAATCTGCGCCATCAGTTCCTTGTGGCGCGCGTCCACCGCGGCTTCAATCTGGCTGATGACGGCCCACGCCAACTCCTGCTGATGCGGCATCAGCGGCTCATCTTCCGGCAGTTCCGCGAAGAAACGAAACCACATTAGCGCGTCTTTCTTGCTGATTTTCATGCGTTCATCATTCCTCCTGTGAATTTCGCTTCCATCATAGCACAATTTTATACCGCGCGCAACCATTCAGCGCATCGGCTTGCGCCGTGAAAGCATCATTCTGCGTCCATTTCGTGAAAAAATTTCATTTCCCCCTTGACAACCCATCCGCACCGTGCTATACTATTTTGTGTTGCGGGGCATTAGCGCAGCTGGTAGCGCACAACACTGGCAGTGTTGGGGTCAGCGGTTCGAATCCGCTATGCTCCACGAGCCGAAATCCTTGGAGATGCAAGGGCTTCGGCTTTCTTTTTGCCCATAAGTACCATCAAACGTACCATTGTTGCGTTTTAGACAGCTGTCGGGAGGGGAGAGCAGACTTGCCTCTTGACAGCTGTTTTTTAATACTGGCAGATGAGCTGTTCCAACTGGTCTGCGGCTTGCTGACGCATGTCGGCGTTGCTATGACCGTACACGTCTAACGTGAAAGCGACGGTTGCGTGCCCCAATGCTTCGGAAAGCGTCTTGGGGTCAACATGGCTTTGCAGGGAAAGTGTGGCGTAAGTATGACGCACATCATGGAAGCGGACTTCTGGGCGTCCCATCTGTTTCACAATCGCCTTGAAATGGACGTACAGCCTCTTGAAGCGGACAAACATACCGTTCGAGCGGGTGAAAATCATATTGTACTCGTTGTGCCAGCTGCTTCCGGCGCGCAGATGCATCTCGTTCTGCTTGCGCTTGGCTTCGCGAAGAACATTCAGGGCGGTTACAGTCAGGGTGATGGTGCGCTCTTTGCCGTTCTTTAGCGGCGTGTACATCATCTTGCCCTTGTCGGGGCCGGATGCGATGCGCACAAACTGGCGATAAATCCGAAGCGTGTGCTTCTCAAAGTCAACGCAGTCCCAAGTGAGTCCAATCAACTCACTCTCGCGCAGACCTGTGAAAAAGTCGAAACGCATCATCAGATAATACTCGTCATCCTTTGCCAGCGTCATAAAAGTGCCCATTTCTTCCTTGGTCAACGGGTGCATTTCAGTTTTGCGGATAGGTGGAAGCTCGCAGTTGTTGCTGACATTCTTCCGAATCAAGTCCATTTTCATGGCTTTATCCAGCATACCGTGCAGCATGCCATGAACGTTGCGGATGCTTTTGGGAGATAGTCCCTTCTCCTCCAGCAGGATGTACACGCGCTGAATCATCAGCGATGTTACATCCTTCAGCTTCACATGCCCAATATAGGGGATGACATGAAGACGGAAGTCACTTTCGTAGTTGTCCATTGTTGAGTGCTTGATTTTCCCGGCTTTGAATGTTTGCATCCACTCCCAGCCCCATTGCTCGACCGTCAGGTCAGTTTCGGTGATGCTGTTGCCGCTGACAATTTCCGCGCGCTTGCTGGCGAGCTTATCCTTGACGATTGCTTTGGTGCGGCCATATAGCGAATGCTGCTTGCCGTCCACGTCATAGTAGCGTCCTTCCCATGTCCCATTGGGACGCTGGCGGATGTTATTTTTCATTTCAGTCATTGTACGCTCCTTTTCTGTTGAGGTCAATGAGCTGACAATGAAAATGGTCAGACTGAAGTTGTCAAGGTTCGGCACTTTGATTCTATCCAGTCTGACCATCCTTGTCAACACATTCGCTCGCAATTATTTAGGGCAATCCCGCACAAAGAAAGAACAGCCAAAAGGTCGGGAAAGAGGTATAATAAAGAGGTGAAGAAGCAATTGACGATGAGCCTGATCAGCGACGAGCTGGGGCAGGCATCAACGAAGAAGAAAGAGTTTCTGCCAATGTACACGACAGCAACATGGTTGCCGAGCTTCTGCAAGGAACAGAGGAGGATGTTTATGGTGAGAGCGGGTATTTGGGTGCAGAAAAGAAGGATGATGCAATTCTTGTCAACTATGAAGGAAAGCCAATCCGGTATCAAATCAACAAGCGTCCGTCGCAGCTGAAGAA
>ULVD01083909.1_pt1 | contig 12622 bp, 13 predicted proteins | sample 1959101 | NCBI WGS metagenome assembly ULVD01 (sample SAMEA4835777, study PRJEB28245) | human gut metagenome | biome: gut microbiome; material: fecal sample | place: Denmark | collected 2008
AGGCGTCCGCCGCCTCATTAAGCGTCGCAAAGCGCCGCGTTGACGCCCCGCATTCGCCGCATTCTATTCTGAAGTAATCCCCCTCCGCGCCGCCGTCATAGCGGACCGGGATCCCCCCGCCCCCGCATCCGGGGCAAACCGTGAGCCTCAGCTCGCTGCTTCCTGTTCTTTTGCTCATTGTAGTTTCCTTTCTTTTTCTTTCAGCCGCGCCTCGCGCAGTGCGGCTTTTTCTTCTTCCTTTTTCTTTTCGGCTTCAAGCTCCGCGAACTTCCGCTCCCGGAATTTCATGTATCTTTCCGCCATAATGTCGGCAGCCGCCTCAAGGAACTCGCGCTTTTTCTCGGCTTCCTCCTCGCTCATTTCTTGGTAAAGCGGAATTGCCGGACCCGGCATCCCGTCCTCGCCGCGAAAGGCGACGACTGCAACCTGTACCATCGGCATATGTAGCTCCCCCCTCTCTCACCGGCGTCCTATCGTCCGGATGTAATCCTCACGCCTCCGCCATCTGAGGCGTACCGCGCCCTCGTTGCCGCGCCGCCGACCGGAATAAGGCTGGTGCGCCCAGCGTAAGTACCGTACAGCCCCGGCGATCAGCTCTCCGCAGAATCTTGCGACGACCCCGACCACCCCCGCGATCCCCATCGCTGCGATAAAACCGAGAAACCACGGCATTATGTAGACCATGAAATCAAATTCCCGCATGTTCATTTTTTCTCCTTTACGAAACAGCTGCAAAAAGATGCTCGTATTTTTCGATGATAACAAGAGATTCTGTGATGATTTTTTCAACTTTCGCGCCGTTACGTTTTCGGCGGAATATTTTTGACATTTCGTCAGAATTGGTATCTATTCCGCGCTTCTCAAGCTGACTGATTAACCACACCACAGTGAGATTGTTGCGCATCAACCCCTCTCTTATTTTGTCGGTTGATGCGTCTAAACCTGTTTTTTCGTTCATTTTATTCCCCTTTCCTAATTTTTTCGGTGTTTCCTATTGACAGCAATCCACGAAAATGGTATAATTAATTTTGCAAGAATCAATTAAAATATGATGCGGACGCTGTCCGTCCTTTTGTTGTGCGCTTGACTCCTAATTTATTAGGACGAATAAATGATATCACAATTAATTAGGATTGTCAAGACAATTCCTAAAATTTTAGGAATTTCAGCGTTTTCGCCAAATTCGAGGTGCTGAAAATGGTCAATGTAGACAAAATAAAAAAACTCGCGGAGCGGCAGGGCATAAAGCTCACGCGAATTTGTGAATTAATTGATCGAAAGGTTTATTATCTGAACGACGTTAAGCGTAACGGAGGTAATATGCCGCAAGAGTATATCGAAAAAATCGCAGCTCTGCTCAGCACAACACCAGAATATTTGTGCGACGAAACAGACGACCCTGAAATTCCGCCAGAAGAAGGGAAGCGTCGCATTCGCCGCATTCCCGTATTCGGAAATGTTGCCGCAGGCGTCCCGATCGACGCGATCACCGATATTGAGGACTACGAAGAAATGTGGGAAGACGAAGCCTCAAGATACGGCGAGCTTTTCGCACTGCGCATAAAAGGCGACAGCATGGAGCCGCGCATCTGCAACGGTGATATTGTCATCGTCAGAGCGCAGCCTGATGTCGAGAACGGTGAGACCGCCATCGTTTGCATAAACGGCGATCAGGCGACCTGCAAGAAGATCCAGAAAACACAGGACGGGCTTATGCTCATTTCAACAAACCCAAAATACGACCCGATGTTTTTCTCATGGAAGCAAGTCGAGGATCTTCCCATCACCGTGATTGGTAAAGTGATTGAACTGAGATCTAAATTCTGAGGAGGAATACAATGAAGACGTGTCCGAATTGCCATTATGTAAATCAAGCAGATTCAAGATTCTGCATTAAATGTGGACTGCCTATCAGCAAGCCATGTCAATTTTGTAATTCTCCCAATGATATTGATGCAAAATTTTGCACAAAATGCGGGGTTGCGCTTGACAGCAGTAATCCCTCTCCGAAAAAGAAAGGCAAATATACGGTACTTACAATTTTTCTTTTGTTCTTGTTCTTTCCGGTAGGCTTGTATTTCATGTGGGCGCGGACAAGCTGGAATAAAGCTGTAAAAATTATTATCTCGGCATTTTTTGCTTTTGCGGCAATAATAGCCCTAATAGGTGATAGTGATACCGGAGCATCAGACGATACGGGAATGCTGGAATCGTCATCAATGGCAGCGCCAGAAGTCACAAGCGACTCTCAGGAAACCTCATATATGACAGCTGCCGAGACAACATCACAACCGGAAGATACAACGGTTGAACCTCAAGTAACAACATCTATTCCGGAAAATACAACTTCTGAACCTTCAATAACAACATCAGTACCGGAAGATACAACTTCCGAACCGCCTGTGACCACCACAGAACCTGAAACGACTGAATATAAAGGAATTTCAGTTACATATATCACATATCCGGCAAGATCAAACGCCTATGCAATTCTTAAGATAAAAGGAAAGCCTAATACTGAATATAAAATATCGGTGTATTATAAAACAAAGCCAAGTGTTGCAAAAGGGCTTGAAGCTAAAACATCAGGAAGTGACGGATCTGTGTCGTGGAATTGGCTTGTCGGCGGAAACGTTCAAACGGGCGAGTACAAGATTACAATAACCGGCGGCGGCGAAAAATTTTCGACATATTTGAAAGTTGAATAATTCATATCAACTGACAAATAAAATAAATAAGCAGCCGAGCTGCAAATACTAAAGGAGTTTATTACTATGAAAAAAACATCGTTCGCGCAATCTGTGCAATCATATCCATGCTTATGCTGACCGTTCTTCTTGGCAGCTGTGCTATTTCAATCGGAGATTCAGACTACACGAAAAAAATCATCGACACATCATCGTCCGATGTCTCCGGCGCGTCTGACTCTACAACTGCGGCAGAGCAGGGCGAAAAAGATATAAGTATATCAGAACAGGTGCTTGTAGATAAAGACGGAATAAAGATCACAGCTAAATCGCTTGTAACAGATGATTTTTGGGGACAAGGCATAAAGGTTCTTATCGAAAATGATTCAAACATCGACGTATCAGTTTCATGCGACAGTATTGTAGTAAATGATTACATGGTCAATGAGCTGTTTTCGGCGACCGTCGCCGCAGGCAAAAAATCCAATGAGGTCATATATCTGAGCGACAGCGACCTCAAAGAAGCCGGCATCAAGACAGTCGAACAGATAGAAGTTAGATTTTTGGTTATCAATAGCTCAACATACGACCGTGTTTTCCTTGCAGATAATGCAATAATCAAAACTACGGCATTCAGCGGCGGGCAATTTGCCAAGAACGACGAGGGCAAAGAGCTTGTAAATAAAGATGGTATCCGCATTGTCGGTAAATATGTAAAGAATGATGAAATATGGGGCAAAGAGATTATCCTGTTCGTTGAGAACAACACAGATAAAGATATAACCTTGTATTGTGATGATCTATCCGTCAATGGCTTTATGATGACTGCACTGCTTGCCAAGACGGTCAATGCAGGAAAAATGAGTATAGTCGGTATTTCGCTCTTTTCAGATGATCTCCAGAAAAACGATATAAAAGAGGTAAAAGATATCGAGTTGAAATTCCGCGTAGGCGATGCTGTAACATATTCAAATATTTTTGAAACCGGAGTTATTTCTTTCTCGGTTTCATGACAACTGAATAAAGTACATTTTAAGAAAAACTCCCGCCAAAGCGGGATGGATTTAAGGGAAGGGAATAAAATGAGCCTTTCAAAGCCCGTCACCGTGCCCGAAGAAAATCAGCGTAATGCCGTGCTTTACGCCAGATTTTCGTCCGAGCGTCAAACCGAAAACAGCATAGATTTTCAGCTGCGCGCCGACCGTGCATATTGCGAGCAGAAGGGCTTCCGCGTGGTCGGCGAATACATCGACCGCGCCATCAGCGGAACGACCGATAATCGCCCGGAATTTCAGCGAATGATCGCCGACGCAAAAAAACAGCAGTTTGCGTTTGTCATCGTCTATCGTTTCGACCGCTTCGCCCGCAATCGTTACGATTCCGCGATCTATAAAAAAACGCTTGAGCGCTCCGGCGTCCGCGTCCTCTCCACCGAGGAAAGCGTCGGCACGGGCGACGAGGGAATAATCCTCGAAAGTATCTATGAAGCTATGGCGGAGAGCTATTCCCGCAAGCTCTCCCGCATCGTCACCGAGGGCATGAAGCAAAAAGCAATCGCCGGATTGTCTACCGGCGGCGCACTCCCGTACGCTTATAAAATTGTGGACCACAGACTCGCCATAGACGATGACAAAGCTCCGTACGTCCGACGGGCATTTGAAATGTACGCCGACGGAATGACCAAATCCGTGATTGCCAAAGAGCTTAACGCCTGCGGCTGCCGCACCCAGTTCGGCAACCCTCTCACAATTGCTTTTATTTCCCGTATGCTCTCAAACCCCACCTACAAGGGCGAAAACGATTATTGCGGAGTAAAACGCGAAAGTCCCGCCATCGTCACCCCGGAGCTGTTCGATAAGGTTCAGACGTTGCTGAGGAAGAATAAAAAGCAGTACGGTCGCAAAACCGGAGGCGCATACTTCGCCCTCACCGGGAAGCTCTTTTGCGGGACCTGCGGCGCCGCCATGATAGGCGACAGCGGTACGGGGAAGAACGGCAACACCCATTATTACTACACCTGCATTAACCGAAAGAACCGCCGCACCTGCCGCAAGAAAAGCGAGCAGCGCGACTGGCTTGAAAAATACGTCTGTACCCAGACTGTAGATTTTATTCTCTCAGGAAAAAACATCGACTTTATCGCGCAGCGCGTCTCCGCGTGTTCGGAGGCGGAAGCCGGTACGGCGGCGATCAAGGCGCTTGAGCGCCAGCTCTCCGGCATTAACCGCGAGCTGGATGAGGCAGCCGACGCGCTCATCAAAACAAGATCCAACTCAATTATAAAACGCATTAACGAAAAGGTCGAAGTGCTTGAGGCAAGACAGCTGAGCATCGAGGAAGAGCTTGCCGCTCTCCGCCTGCGCCAGGATCTCCGAGTCACCGCAAATGACGTAGCCGCATATCTCGGCGCATTCGTCGGCGGCGACGTAAACGACCCGGAATATCGCCGCTTGCTAATTAACACCCTCGTCAACGCCGTCTACGTCTGGGACGATAAGATTCTGATATATTATAATATCTCCGCCGGTAACCGTGAAATGCAGTATGCCGACGCCTGCATCGACGCAGGAATTATCCCCGACACCAATACAGACATTTCCCCCGACCTCACTACCGATACCGCTACAAATACCTTAAACGCCACCGATTCTGTAATCACTAATCCTCCCCCCACAGTTTCGGATAGCATATCAAGTGGTCCACCAAAAATCCCGATTGCGAAAGCAATCGGGATTTTTACTTGTTTATAACAGACAGATTTGCGGGTGCATTCGGGACTTCTGAACACAATACTGCTCAAAATCTTCAAATGCCTCAAAAAATGCTTGACAAGCGTGTCGATTTATGATAGAATAGCCCCAAACATTATAAAGGCGCATCTTGAAAAGAGTACCGGTTCATGCGATATAAAGCCTTTAGCGGAAGGCAAGCGGTTTCGGGAAAGGGTCGGATGCCGAAAGAGAAGTGTCGCGGCTTCGTCTTGGTTCTTCAAATAACATTTGTCGGACTGTCGCTTTTTAATAAAGCGGAGCGTTATATGTTTATGGTTTTACCGGCTTTAATTTCTTATATGTAAAATTTGGCTGTTTATACTGTTTACGTTGGCGCTCGATGCTTTATCGGGCGCTTTTGTGTTGCATTTTAAGCAGAAAATAAAAAAGAGCTGCCATCACACGATGTACGGCGTATAAAAGAAAGAGAGAATATCATGAAAAAAACTGTTTTTACCGGAGTTGCCACCGCTCTTATTACCCCGTTTGACAAGTACGGAAAGATCGATTACGAAAAATTTGCGGAGCTTGTGGAATTTCAGATAAGAGAGGGCATAAACGCGCTTGTGGTCGCCGGAACCACAGGTGAGGCCTCCACCTTCGGGGACGACGAACACCGTGATGTAATTTCCTTTGTTGTAAAGCAGGTAAACGGCAGAGTTCCGGTAATTGCAGGAGCGGGCAGCAACGATACAAGCTATGCCAAGGGACTTGTCGAGCATGCCTGCGACGAGGGAGCGGACGCTGTCCTTCTTGTTACTCCGTATTACAATAAGGCGACGCAGAAGGGTCTTGTGCGTATGTACACCGAGCTTGCCGACGCATCCTCAAAGCCCGTTATCCTCTACAATGTTCCCTCACGCACGGGCGTGAATATCGAGCCTGCTACCTACCTTGAGCTTGCCTCGCACCCCAACATTGTCGGTATCAAAGAAGCCAACGGAAATATGAGCAAGATAGTACAGACCGCGGCGTTGGTTGACGGAAAGCTCGATATGTACAGCGGCAACGACGACCAGATAGTTCCGTTCCTTTCTCTGGGCGGCAAGGGCGTGATCTCGGTGCTTTCAAACGTTGTACCCGCAAAGACCGTTGAAATATGCGACAGATTTTTCAAGGGAGACATCGAGGGAAGCTACAAGCTGCAGTTGAAGCTTTTGCCGCTTGTGAACGCCCTGTTCAGTGAAGTGAATCCGATCCCGGTAAAGGCGGCTATGTCAAGGCTCGGATACACCGAAAACGTCCTTCGCTCCCCGCTTTACCCGATGGAGCCTGAGCATGAGGAAGTTCTTATCCGTGAGATGAGAGCGTGTGGACTTGCGGTATGAGGATAACAGTGGTCGGCGCCCTCGGCAGAATGGGCGCAAATGTGATATCAGCCGCCGGAAGGAGCGGAAATGATTGCGTGGCGTATGTTGACTGCGCATACGGCGAGTCCCGGCGGGAGAATGAATACCGACGCATTGCCGATGTAAGGGAAGACACGGATGTGATAATTGATTTTTCCTTCCATGCCGTAACGCCTGAGATCGCGGAATACGCGGCGGAAAAGAAAATTCCGGTCGTGATAGCTACGACCGGACACACAGAATCCGAGCGGGCGAATATAATAAAAGCGGCGGAGAAGACTGCGGTGTTTTACTCCGGCAATATGTCAATAGGTATCGCCGCACTTTGCGAGACGGTAAAAAAGGTGCTTTCGGTGTTTGAAAACGCCGACGTTGAGATAATCGAGACTCACCATAACCGTAAGCTGGACGCGCCGAGCGGGACGGCACTTATGCTCTTTGACGCGGTAAAGGAGGTGCGACCCGACGCCTGGGCAAACTGCGGCAGGAGCGGAAGCGGAAAGCGGGACAAAAACGAGGTCGGCATTGCCTCGGTGAGAAGCGGAAACATTGTCGGAATACATGAGGTACGCATATGCACTGATTGTGAGCAGATAACCCTGAAGCATGAGGCGTATGACAGAGCCTTGTTTGCCGACGGCGCGATCAAGGCGGCGGAATATATCCTCGGAAAGGAGCCTGGGCTTTACGATATGAAAGCCCTGATGAGTAGCAGCAGATGAAGGTAAGCTTTACGAAAATGCACGGGTGCGGCAACGATTATATATATGTTGATTGCACCAAAGGAGAAATTGCAGACCCCGGAGCGCTTTCGGCAAAAATGTCACCGAGACACTATTCGGTCGGCAGCGACGGGCTGGTGCTCATATGCCGCTCGGATAACTGCGATTTCAGAATGAGAATGTTCAATCTTGACGGTTCGGAAGGAAATATGTGCGGCAACGCTATCCGGTGTATCGGAAAATATGTATATGATAACGGTATGACCGACAAGACAGAGCTCAGCATTGAGACAAAAAGCGGCGTAAGATATCTGAAACTTAATGTTGAAAACGGCAAGGTGTCATCGGTGACGGTGGATATGGGAACGGCAGAGACGTCGCCGGGCAGTCTGCCGATGCTGGCGGATGCTCCGATGATAAACGCTCCGGTGGTGATTGCCGGAGGTGAGTACCGGATCACGGCGGTATCTATGGGAAATCCGCATCAGGTGATCTTCTGCGATGACCCGGACAGCCTTGAGCTTGAAAAGACCGGAAGTGATTTTGAAAATTTCTCTCTTTTCCCGGAGAGGGTGAATACGGAATTTGTAAAAGTGCGTGGCAGAAACAGCCTGTACATGAGAGTATGGGAGCGCGGCAGCGGAGAGACCTATGCCTGCGGGACAGGTGCTTGCGCGTCGGCAGTTGCTGCCGTACTGAACGGCTACTGCGATCATGAGGAGCCGATCGAAGTGGCTCTTGTCGGCGGCAGGCTGACTGTAACCGTGACCCGGGATATGCGGGTGTTTATGAGCGGTCCGGCAACTAAAGTATATGATGGAGTGTATGAATATGAAGATCAGGCTGAATGACAATTTCGGAAGAATAAAAGAAAGCTACCTTTTCAGCGATATTGCCAAAAAGGTGAACGCGTATCAGGCTGCCAATCCCGGAAAAAAGATAATCAGGTTGGGGATCGGCGACGTTACCCTTCCGCTTACACCGTGCGTGACAAGGGCGATGCAGAAGGCTGTGGCGGAGCAGAGCGAGAAGCAGAGCTTCCGCGGCTACGCCCCGGAATACGGGTACGATTTTATAAGAGCGGCTGTATCCGACTACTACTCCCGGCGTGGGGTCAGTATTTCCGCCGATGAAATATATGTAGGCGACGGAGCGAAAAGCGACCTCGGAAATATAACGGATATTCTCGGCGACAACAAGATACTCATTCCAAGCCCGGTCTATCCCGTTTATGTTGACAGCAATCTTATGTGCGGCAGGGAGATAACCCTTATAAATGCCGACGCGGAAAATAATTTTCTTCCCGCGCCTCCGGAGGGTGACACGACCTATGTGATCTATCTCTGCTCGCCCAACAATCCCACCGGTGCGGTGTATACGCGCGAGGGGCTTGCCGAATGGATAAATTATGCGCTGAGGACCGGCTCTCTTATTATATTTGATTCCGCATACGAGAGCTATATTGACGGTGACTACCCGCGTTCGGTATATGAGATACCGGGTGCAAGAGAATGTGCAATAGAGATAAACTCCCTTTCAAAGCGTGCCGGATTTACCGGAACACGCTGCGGCTGGACGATAGTTCCGGAGGAGCTTGAGTCGGGAGGAGTGAAGCTCGGAAAGCTTTGGGCGCGCCGTCAGGCGACAAAGTTCAACGGAGTGCCTTATGTGGTGCAGCGCGGGGCGGAAGCCTCTCTCAGCCCCGAGGGTGAAGCGGAGTGCCGCGAGCTTATCGGTTATTACAAGAAAAATGCACAGATCATTGCTTCCGCGCTTGAGTTGAGGGGCGTATGGTTTACCGGCGGTAAGAATTCACCGTATATCTGGATGAAATGTCCGGGCGGAATGAGCTCATGGGAATTTTTCGACTACCTTCTGAACCGTATTCAGGTGGTGGGAACGCCGGGCGAGGGCTTCGGCGCGGCAGGTGAGGGATATTTCCGCCTGACCGCTTTCGGCGACAGAAGCAATACGGAGGAAGCCGCCGAAAGGCTTAAAACTCTACTTTAAGCAAAGGAAAAGTTTGGGAAATGCTTCACAAAAATCTTGGGATAAACGAAAAAGACCACCTCACGATAGCCGGTTGCGATACGGTATCGCTCGCTGAAAAATACGGCACGCCGCTGATGGTAATGGACGAGGAGCGGATAAGAAGAAACTGCCGCATATATAAGGACGCGATGAAAAAATACTTCGGAGAGGGTTCGTATCCCCTCTTTGCAAGCAAGGCTTTTTCCTGTAAGTATATTTACAGGATCGCCCGGGAAGAGAAGATAGGTATTGATATCGTATCTCCCGGAGAACTTTACACCGCGCTCGCGGCGGGCTTTGATGTTTCAAATTCATTTTTCCACGGCAACAATAAAACCGACGAGGATATTGTTTACGGTATTGACAGCGGTGTCGGTCACTTTGTTGTTGACAATCTGACCGAGCTTGACCGTATTGACGAATACGCCGGTAAAAAAGGAATCGTCCAGCCTATAATTCTGCGGCTTACTCCGGGAATCGACCCGCACACCCACGCGGCAATATCGACCGGAAGGGTGGACAGTAAGTTCGGCATCCCGATAGAGACCGGGCAGGCGGACATGGCGGTCGGGTACACTCTCGGAAAGAAAAACGTCCGCCTTGACGGATTCCACTGTCATATCGGCTCTCAGATATTCGACATAAAGCCCTTCTGCGATGCCGCGGAGCTGATGATAAAATACATTACCTCTGTGCGGGACAAGCTGGGCTATGAGGCGGATATACTGAATCTCGGCGGCGGATTCGGCGTGCGGTACATCGAGAGCCAGCCGGAGCTTGATTACGCCGATTTTATAAGACGCATCGCCGCTTTTATTGACCGCGAGGTCGAACGCTCCGGAATAAAAAGACCGCGTATCATTATGGAACCGGGCAGAAGCATAGTAGCGGATTCCTGCCTTACGCTTTACAGAGTTGGCGGAACCAAGGAGATACCCGGATTCAGAAACTATGCCTCGGTAGACGGCGGTATGCCGGACAATCCGAGATATGCGCTTTATAAGTCCGATTACACTGTGTGCCTTGCCTCGCGCATGTCAGAACGTGCCGACTTTGTCTGCACAGTCGCCGGAAGATGCTGCGAAAGCGGAGATCTGCTTCAGGAAAATGTCAGAATTCCGAAGCCTGTGAGGGGAGATATACTGGCGGTTCTTGTGACCGGAGCGTACAACTACTCCATGGCGAGCAATTATAACCGCATTCCGCGCCCCGCAGTGGTTTCGGTGAAGAACGGCGAGGATTCTCTTGTCATCAGACGCGAGTCTTATGAGGATCTGGTAAGAAACGATATGTGATCCCGCCCTGTGCGGTACACTGCAAAACTAAAAAATGACTGCCGGAAGCCAAATGCTTCCGGCAGTCATTTTTGGAGCTGGTGGTGAGGGTCGAACTCACGACCTGTTGATTACGAATCAACTGCTCTGCCACTGAGCCACACCAGCGTATTACAAGACGCGATCCATGCGTCGATATATTATATCATATCCGCACCGTTTTTGCAATAGATTTTTTTAATTTTTTTCAGGTCGGTGTTCCTTGGGGTGGAGTTTTTATATTTTTTCGCTCATTCTGCGCTGTTATTGTGTCCGCTTTGTTTGCCTAAATTTTATTTTATGTTTGAGCTTTATTGATTCCGGGCAAAAATAAAGGGAAGCAGGGAGTTATGCTCCCGCATGCACTGCAAATGAAAGGAACACACAAATAAATGTCACTGTGCGATGAGCTTTTGTCCGGAAACGCAGCGCTTTCCGTTACCGGGCTTGGATATGTCGGAATGCCGATCGCCGTTGCTTTTTCAAAAAAAATGAGAGTTATCGGCTTTGACCTGAATCAGAGCAAGATTGAGGCATATAATTCGGGCATTGACCCGACCGGGGAGGTGGGGGACGATGCTGTAAGAGACTGCACGGTCGAATTCACCGCGGACGAGCGGAGACTGCGTGAGGCGCGCTTCCACATTGTTGCCGTTCCCACACCGGTACACGACGATCATACGCCTGACCTTGCGCCGGTGGAGAAAGCCAGCCGCATGATCGGCAGAAATCTTGTGCCGGGGAGTATTGTTGTTTTTGAGTCTACCGTCTACCCCGGGGTCACCGAGGAGATTTGTATTCCGGCGCTTGAAGACTCCTCGGGGCTTGAATGCGGCAGGGATTTCAGGGTGGGATACTCCCCGGAGAGGATCAATCCCGGCGACAAGGTCCACAGACTTGAGAATATCAGAAAGATAGTTTCGGGTACAGACGCGGAAACGCTTGAGGAAGTGGCGCGTGTGTACGGGCTTGTGGTGGAGGCGGGCGTTCACCGCGCGCCCTCGATTATGGTCGCCGAGGCTGCAAAGGTGATAGAAAACAGCCAGCGCGATATCAATATCGCTTTCATGAACGAGCTGTCAATAATCTTCAACAGGATGGGGATAGACACCAGGTCGGTGCTGGAGGCGGCAGGAACAAAATGGAATTTTCTCAGGTTCACGCCGGGGCTTGTCGGCGGTCACTGCATCGGAGTGGACCCGTACTATCTGACATATAAAGCGGACATGATGGGATACCACAGCCAGGTAATTCTGTCCGGCAGGCGCATCAATGACGAAATGGGCAAATATATCGCCGAAAACGTGGTGAAAAGCCTGATAAAGGCAGAAAAGCCGGTGAAAAACTCCAGGGTCGCGGTACTGGGATTCACCTTCAAGGAAAACTGCCGCGACACGCGCAACACCAAGGTGTTTGATATTGTAAATGAGCTTCGTGAGTACGGAATCGAGCCGTATATCTCCGACCCGTGGGCGGACGCGGACGAGGCGCGGCGGCTTTACGGTGTGGAATTTACCGGTATGGGATCGGTGCGCAATATGGACGCCGTGATCTTTGCCGTCTCACACCGGGAATTTGCCGAAATGAGTATAAAAGAGGTCGGAGCTTTTTTCGGCGACGGCAGACGGGTGCTTATTGATGTAAAGGGGATATTCAGCCGGAGCGAATACGAGGCGGCGGGATATCTGTACTGGCGGCTGTGAAAAACAAGGGGCTGTAAAAAAACTCGATGTTTTTTACAGCCCTCGT
>ULVD01047340.1_pt1 | contig 12616 bp, 11 predicted proteins | sample 1959101 | NCBI WGS metagenome assembly ULVD01 (sample SAMEA4835777, study PRJEB28245) | human gut metagenome | biome: gut microbiome; material: fecal sample | place: Denmark | collected 2008
GGCTCAATGATCGTTGATATAGGCGGCGGCACCACCGAGGTCGCGGTGCTGAGTCTGGGCGGCGTGGTAGTGTCCCGCTCGCTGCGCACCGCGGGTAACGAGATAGACGACGCGATCGTTCAGTATATGAAGCGTGAGCATCAGGTGCTGATAGGCGACGGCACCGCCGAGGCGCTTAAGAAAAACATCGGTTCGGTGTATCCGGGGCTTGACCGCGGCGAGATGGAAATACGCGGGCGCAATCTGCGCACCGGGCTTCCCGCCGTTATGACGATGACCTCGGCGCACATGCGCGCGGCAATGCGCCCGCAGGTGGAGCAGATAATTGAAACCGTCTGCTCGGCGCTTGAGGCGACGCCTCCCGAGCTGAGCGCGGATATATACGATTTCGGAATCATGCTTGCCGGAGGCGGCGCGCTGCTGGGCGGACTTGCGGCACTGCTTTCCGATCGCACCGGAGTGCGCGTTACCGTGGCAAAGCGTCCGCTTGACAGCGTGGCGCTGGGCATCGGCCGCGTCATTGAGGGCGGCATGAACGGTGTGGTCAATTACAGGGCAAGATAAGAGGCTTTTTCTTTAGCCTGCACGCAGTCGGAAAATTCTGAGGGGAGCTACGCGGCAAAAATGGAATTCTTCAAAAATAAATTTTTCATAATAACCCTTGTCGTGGCGCTGCTTTTGTCGATAGTTCCGACAGTGCTTTGCGCAATGGGGCAGGGCTCGTATGTGCGCAAGGCATTGCAGACCGCCGCGCAGCCCTTCAGCTGGGCGTTTACCAAGATAGGTGAGGGGCTTTCGGGCTTTTCGGTCTATTTCCAAAAGCTCTCCGACCTTCAGAAGGAAAACGAGGAGCTGCGCGCACAGCTTGACGACTACCGCGACCGCATCTACAACGCAAAGATGCTTGAAGAAGAAAACAAGTGGCTGAGCGATTACCTCGGGCTTAAAAAAGAGCACAGCGACTTTTTGTTTGAGGAAGCGTCGGTCATAGGCAGGGAATCAGGAAATTACAGTACGGTGTATACCTTATCAAAAGGAACGATGCACGACATCAAGGTGAATATGCCCGTCATTACCGAGGACGGTGTGGTCGGGTATGTCACCGAGGTCGGTCCGACATGGTGCCGGGCGGTGTCAATAATTGAAACAGCCTCAGCCGTGGGCGCGTACATTGAGCGTTCGGGAGAGCTGGGGCTTATCGAGGGCAGCTATGAGCTGCGTTTTGAAGGGAAGTGCCGCATGATCCGCCTGCCTGCGGACGCCGACGTTCACGAGGGCGACCGTGTGCTTACCTCGGGGCTTGGCAGCATATACCCGCGCGGACTGTTCGTCGGCGAGGTGGTGTCGGTAGACGCCGACCCGTACAGCCGCACGCTTACCGCAGTCGTACAGCCGAAGGTGGATTACTCATCACTTGTCAAGGTAATGATAATAAAGGATTATACAATTTATTCCGAGTAAATAACAAGCAAAGGGGTTTTTTGACATGGTTAAAGTTGCAATGATAGGCTACGGCGGTATCGCCCAGAGCCACAAAAGCGCTCATCTGAAATTTGAAGCCGAGGGAAGGGAAAAGCTGGTCGCGGTCTGCGATATTGACCCCGAACAGGTAAAGCGCCGCATCAAGATAAATCTTGAGGACGCCGCCGAGGTAGCCGGCGGGGACTTCAATGTCTATGTTGACTGTGACGAGATGCTGCGCAACGAGGATATTGACCTTGTGGATATCTGCCTGCCCTCCTTCCTGCACGCAGACACGGCAATAAAAATGCTCGGGCGCGGATATCATGTGCTTTCCGAAAAGCCGATGGCGCTCTGCAGCGCCGACTGCGAGCGTATGCTCGCCGCGTGGGACAGGGTAAAAGCCGACGGTAAGTATCTGATGATAGGTCAGTGCCTGCATTTTTATCCGGAGTACGAATATCTGAAAGCGTGTGTTGATGACGGGCGCTTCGGCAAGGTGACAAGCGCCGTATTCCAGCGACTTTCCGGAATTCCCCGGTGGTCGTGGCAGAACTGGTACTGGGATTATGAAAAGGCGGGCGGCGTTATCACCGATATGCAGATACATGATATCGACATGGCGCGCTGGCTTTTCGGCGAGCCGGAATGGGCAGAATGCCGCGCCTCAAGCAAATACACCAAATTCGACTGCTCGCACGTCACGCTGGGATATGACTTCCCGGTAACATGCCTTGGAGACTGGACGCTGCGCGGAGTAAAATTCAATATGTCCTACCGCGTGGGCTTTGAAAAGGCAAGCGTGATACTGGACGGCGGAAAGCTGACAGTCTACCCTGCCGACGGCTCCGAGCCTTACGAGCCTGAATACCGTCACCCGGATGCCGGCATCGCCGGTGAGATAAGCTATCTGCTTGACCTCATTGAAAACGGCGGCGAGAACATAAAGAACACACCCGTCAGCGCATACAACACCATCCGCCTTATTGAAGCTATACGCGAAAGCGCCGAGGACGGCGGGCGCAGGGTGGTTCCAACCTTTGTACAACAGTAATACGTCGGCAGACTCAAAGAACGCACAGGTCTGATACTTAGCAGTAAGGAGGTCCGGGATGGAATTCAGCAAACAGCCGCGTGATGACATATCCTCGTCGCGCGCAGTGCTAAAGTACGCCCTTTTTGCGGCGACGGTATTCATTACCGGTATCCTTCAGGTCTCGTTTTTCACAAAGGTCAGACTATTTTCCGCAACGCCGGATCTTCTTATGGCGCTTGTCCTGGGGCTTGCAGTCTTTGACGGCGAAAGGACCGGAGCGGTAATGGGCGTCTGGGCAGGTGTGCTGTCCGACGCGCTTGGCGGTTCGGGGCTTATGATATCCCCCCTGTTTTATATGCTTGTGGGCTATATCGGGGGGATAGTCGTAAAAACCTGGTTCGGTAAAAACCTGCCCTCGTGGGTGGTGATATGCTTTTGCGCCTGCATGACGCGCTCGGCGCTTACGCTTATCTGCATTGCCGCCGCAAGCGCCTCCTTCAACTTCATCACCGCATTTTCGGAAGTGATACTTCCCGAATTTGCCGGCTCGTATATTTTTGCGCTTCCGTTTTATTTTCTTGTGCGGCTGCTTTGCCGCCCGTTCCACCGCTCGACCGAAATGAGCTGATCGTGTCCCACAGCATGATGAAAGCTGAAAGCTGAAATATGAAAGGATAAAATGAGTAACATGAACGAAAATGGATCAAGACCCGAGGCACAGCCGTCCCCGGATCCCATGCGCACGGCAAAACGGGACTTCAATCTGCTCGGAATCGCTTTTTTCGTCATGACGGCGGTGCAGTATCTGCTTTCAAACGGACTTGCATATCTGGGCGGCAGATATTTTCCGGACTTTGCCGCCACCGAGTGGTTTTACTGGCTGTCAGGAAGCGGAGTCCTTTATATTTTTGCAATGCCGGCGGCGGCGCTCATCATGCGCGCAATTCCCCGGCGGCTCGCTCCTGCGACGGGTGAGGCGACCGAAAAGCCGCGGCGTATGAGCGGATATGAATTTTTCTGCGCGGTCGTTATCTGCATAGGGCTTATGGAGGTCGGCAACCTTGTCGGCAACACCGTAAACTCTTTCTTCTCGATATTTACGGGACGTTCCTCCCTTTCGGGGCTTGACGATATAATGTTCAGTTCAAACCCGATAGTTATGTTCGCCGTTGTGGTTATTCTTGGTCCGCTGCTTGAGGAGCTCTTATTCCGCAAGCTGATAATTGACCGTATCTCAAAATACGGTGCGTCGGCTGCAATGCTTACGTCGGCTCTAATTTTCGGGCTTTGCCACGGGAATCTCCAGCAGTTCTTCTATGCCTTCGCAGTGGGACTTTTCTTTGCCTTCATTTACCTCCGCACCGGAAGCCTGCGCCTGACCGCCCTGCTGCACATGGTGGTAAACTTTATCGGCGGCTTTGTCCCATCAATGCTCATGCGCTGGCTTTTGAACGGAGACGGATACCAGCGTCTGCTTGAAATGACGAACGAGCTTCAGCTTGCGGGCAGCACGGCACAGCTCCCGACGGAGCAGCTCATTGAATATATGAAGACCTTCATGCCGCTGATAACGCCGATGATGCTTATACTTGCGTGGAGCTTTTCTCTCATCGGAGTGGCTTTTGTGGGATCGTACCTTTTCTTCTCTGAGCGGAGAAAATTTACGCTGTCCCCCTGTCCGCCCGCAGAAACGGTGATCCCGAAGGAACGCCGGGGCGAGGTGATATTCCTTAACGTGGGAATGATACTTTACGCCGCGGCTATGGCTCTGATAATAGCACTCAGCTTCTTTATACGCGGCTGACAAAAATATTTTGTGCATTAATGCGTTTCACAGAATATAACCGATTGTAAAAGTCAGCGATTTCAAATAAAATCCTTTTTTTTCGGTGGCTTTGCCGACGAAAAAACAACGCATAGACGTGCAAAGCGAGTCCGCGCGCCGAGGGGAGCCGCCAAAATCGCGGATTTTGTCAGGCGGCGATAAGCGCGCGTATCCCCGCCGTGCGGATCTCAATTGTAAAACGCAGTTTTACAATTGGCTATTTCACAGCTTATGAAAGGAGAAAACGGCAATGACGGGTCACGGCAATCACGGCGACGGACGTCCCGACGGCGAGCGCAAGCCGCGCGATAACGACTCTCAGGGCACGCGGCGGCAGTTCAGCAACCGCTATACCGTAATTGCCGTTGCCTTTATTCTTATCTCGGTGCTTTACATCGTCTCGATAGCAAGCATTCAGCTTAACTACGAGCCGACAAAAAGACGGACGGAAACCGAGACTGAACGCACCGAACCGATAGAGGCTATGCGCGGCGAGATATTTGACCGCAACGGCAAGGCGCTTGTCACAAACGATTACAGCTATTCGCTGGTGCTGAACTACGGTACGATGCCCGATACATACACGGCAGGAAACCGCAGTATCATAGCCGTAATGCAGGCTCTCAGCGCAACGGGATGCGAGGACAAGCGCTGCGGCGACAGCTGGGTATTCAGCGGTAGCTATCCAAACATAGTCTACGACCCTGAAAAGCTGACCGATGAAAATCTACGCGCAAGGCTTGCGCGAGTAAAAAAAGCCCTTGAGCTTGACACAGACGCGAGCGCCTACGAGGTGATAGAAAAGCTGGCAAGAAAATGCCGCATCCTCGACAGCCGCGGCAGGGTAAACACCGACGACGACGGTCGCCCGCTTTATACCTACGAGGAGATAACCACCGTACTGCGCGTCCGCTATGAGATGGAGGTCATTCGCTTTGCAAAGGCTCAGCCGCTTACGATAGCAGAGGATGTAAGCGAGGAGCTTATCACATACGTTGCCGAGCATGAAATTGAAGGCGCGATGATAAAGACCACCGTGTCGCGTGTCTATCACTATCCCGGCATCGCCTCGCATATTCTCGGACGTGTCGGAAGTATACCCATCTCATCAGCCGAGGAATACGCGGAGCATGGCTATGCGCCGAATGCCAAAGTGGGCGTTTCGGGCGTTGAAAAAGCGTTCGAGCAGTACTTGCGCGGTATGGACGGCGAGCGCGTTATCGTTGAGGACTCCGAGGGACACGTAATAGATACGTATGTATCAAAAGAGCCGCAGGCGGGCAACGATATATGGCTGACCATCGACATTGAGCTTCAGGCGGCGACCGAGCAGGCGCTTGCCGAAAATATAGCGTACATTCTCGACACGGAGGCGTCAAGCACCGACGCCGTGGTGCAGAACGCCATAAAAAACGGCTCTCTTGCCCGCGCGGGCGCAATGACGGTGATAAATCCCAAGACCGGAGAGGTGCTCGCTCTCGCCTCAAATCCGACCTATGACCTTTCGACCTTCAGCCAGAATTACGAAGCGCTTTCCTCCGACCCCCGCGCGCCTCTTGTGAACCGCGCCCTGTCGGGTACATATCCCCCCGGCTCGACCTTCAAGGTCGGTATTGCGGTCGCGGCGCTCTCGGAGCATATCGTAAGTCCGTCCTCAACCGTTCACTGCTCGGGTCAGTATACCTACTACGACGACTATCAGCCAAAGTGCTGGAACATCTGGGGACACGGCGACCTTGACGCCACACACGCCATCGGCGCCTCCTGCAACGTCTTTTTCTTTGAGATGGGCAGACTTCTGACCATCGACACCATAAACAAATACTGCCGGCTCTACGGTTTCGGTCAGCCGACCGGGATCGAGCTTACCGATGTTGAGAACACCGGCGTGCTTGCAGACCCCGAATACGCACGGGATAACGGGCTTGAATGGACTGCGGGACGTGTTATCGCCACCGCGATAGGTCAGGGATATAACAGCTTCAACCCGCTTCAGATCTCCTGCTATATGTCGATGATAGTAAATCAGGGTGTGCGCTACTCGGCGCACCTGCTCGGCTCGGTGCGTGAGTTCCACACCGGAAGGATAATTTATTCCCCCGACCCTGAGATCGCGGCGAGCTTTGATATGAGCGACAGCACATACAAGACGGTTATGGACGGAATGGGGCTTGTCGTAAGCAGTCCCACGTCAATGACCTCCCGATATCTTGCCGACTATCCGGTAAAGGTGGGAGCCAAGACCGGTACGGCGCAGGTCGGAGACGGCTCGGTCGATAACTGTGTTTTTGCGGCGTTCGCCCCGTTTGATGACCCGGAAATAGTCTTTTCCTGCGTTATCGAGCATGGTGTGAACGGATATTATGCCGCAATGGGCGCCAAACAGGTATTCAACAGCTATTTCGGATTCACCGAAAACAAAGCGCCGGATGGGACTGCCGGCTGAACATGAGGTGCATCAGATTCAGATGAATAAAACGGATAAAAAGAGTAAAAAGGTGCCGCGCGCCGCGGCACTGCACGATCTTTCCTGCTTCGGCAGGTGTGCGCTTACCGTCATCGACCCGGTGCTTTCCGCTATGGGGGTACAGTGTGTGCCGATACCCACCGCACTGCTTTCAACGCACACCGGCGGCTTTTCCGGAATGTATTTTCAGGAGCTTGACGACGCGCTCTGCGGTATCTCCGACCACTTCATGCGCATAGGGCTGAAGTTTGACGCAGTCTACACCGGATTTCTTGGCAGTGCGCGTCAGGCGGCGCTTATAGCTCAGTTTATCGAGCGTTTCGGCGCTGACGACGGCAGCGGAGGCACTCCGCTTGTACTTGTCGACCCGGTAATGGGGGACGACGGCGAGCTATACCACACCTGCACTCCGGAGCTTATTGCCGCTATGCGGCGGCTGTGCGTCAGCGCGGATGTGATAACCCCAAACGTCACCGAGGCGTGTCTGCTTTCCGGTATGACCTACCGCGAGGCGCTTGAGCTGTCAGATTCCGACCCCGAAAGGCTGGGCAGACTCCTTGCCGATGATCTTCTCGGTATGTCGCGCGGCAGCAGACTGCGCCGCGTTGTTATCACCGGAATACGGTGCGACGGCGGGAAAAAGCTCGCGACCGTTTCCTGCGACGCTTCGTCAGGCGGAAATGGGGAGCTTTCGGTGTTCTTACAGCCGCGCATCGAACGCGATTACCCCGGCACCGGCGATATTTTTGCCTCGGTGCTGCTTGGCAGTCTGCTTGAGGGGCTTGCGCTCGGCGAGGCTGCCGTCTCCGCCTCGCGCTTTGCCGCCGATTGCGTCCGTAATACCATTGACTGCGGAGCGGACGAACCGGTGCGCAACGGAGTAATACTTGAATCCCTGCTCGGCAGACTGGCGGACCGACCCCGCCGTGTTGCCGGTGATAAGCTATAAACGATAAACTATAAACAAAATAATTCAAGATAAACAAGGAGACCGAAATGAAAAAAATCACCTGCCAGAGATCAGTACCGAGAATCATCGCCGCACTGCTGGCGCTTACTCTCCTAATAGCCCCGGCAGCACTCAGCGCCTGCAACAGGGGAGAGGGGGATGTCACCTCCGACGCGCCGGGTGAGACCACCGAGGTCATTGCCGCCGAACAGCCTATGACCATCTTCGCGGACGGAAAAAGTAAATTTACCGTCATACGCTCCTCGCGTGCCGAGGGCGACGAGTTCAAGGCGTCCTCCATTCTTACACGTGAGCTTTCAAAGTACACGGGGCTGGAATTTGAAGCTGTCGACGATGTGCTTGCCCCCGAAAGCGCCGATTCATATGAGATACTTGTGGGCGCGACCAACCGCGAAATATCCTCAAGCGCGGTAAAGGGACTGAGGACAAAGGATTACGTTATCGGAATCTACGGCAACAAGATAGTGCTTGCCGGCACGACTCCCGAGATGACTTTTCAGGCGGTAAATGTCTTTATTGACACCGTATTGCTTCCGCAGGTAGTGGGGAAGGATTTTGTGTCGATAATCATGCAGCCGGAGGATTCAAAGGTCCATGTTTATTCCGGCTACAGCGTCACCGACTGTAATATACTCGGCACGCCTCTTGAGGAATACTCAATAGTTTATCCCTCCGACGGACTTTTCTCCGCAAAACGAACCGCAATACTGCTTTCAAATTACCTTGCCGACACGGCGGGCTTTATCCTTCCGGTAATAAGCGACAAGGCAAACAGCACCGGACACGAAATACGCATAGGCAAGACCTCACGCGGCGGCGTGGAGCTTTCGGGCGCGTCTCTCGGCGCGTGGCAGGGAACGGTAGCCGACGGCGCGCTTTGCTTCGGCGCTGAAAATCTGTTCGGCTACATGAACCTTTACACCTACCTTTCAAAAACGCTCTTTACCGGCGGGAATGTTGAAATAGGAGCGGATTACACCGCGTCCGGCGACGGCTCGACCGAACCGGAGGCAAAGTATTCAGAGGAAAAATACGGCGAGTACCGCGCTATCTTCTTCAACATTCTCGGCAACTGCGATACCTCCGTCGTGCCTACCCCTCAGCGCAATCAGACGGCGGCAGAGGTGCTTACCGTGCTTAAGCCGGATGTAATAGGACTTCAGGAATGCTCGTCAAACAGCCGCGGCTCCTCAAGCGTTGTTCCCACGTTGGCAAAATACAGCTACGCCGAGGTGGCGGTAACGGTAACCAACTCCAACAAGATAAACTACACTCCGCTTTTCTACAATAAAGACAGGCTCAAGGTCATTGACAGCGGGTATCACCTGTACTCCGACGGAGCGAACGACAAATCAAAGTCCATAACCTGGGCGGTATTTGAGGATATTTCAAACGGCAAGAGATTTGCCGTATGTTCAACTCACTTTTACTACAAGGCAGAGGCGGAGGCGGCGCGTATACTTGACGCAGAGCAGCTCCTTGAGGTCAACCGCAGCATCGTGCAGAAGTACAATTGCCCCGTGATATCGGGCGGCGACCTGAACTGCAAATACCCCACCACGCCGTTCCAGAATCTTCTGAAGGGCGGAATGTTGGCTTTTCAGAAGATAGCCGAAAAGACCGAGGACAGCAAGACCAGCCACCTCTATCCCGAATGGGACGAAAGCGCGGGTCTGTATCTGAAGCTGAATGCCCCGAAAGGAGATTACAATGACGCGATAGACCATGCCCTGTTCTATAACGGCGACAAGCTGACGGCACGCCTGTTTGACGTGATAAAGCTGCAATACGCCCTCATCTCGTCCGACCATTGCCCGGTCATGGTTGATTTCGATATCGCAGGCTGAGAAAAACTACATAATTAATTATATCCCTTGACAAATAAATAGTGCTGCGGCGCTTTTGCGCCGCAGCATTATTTATTTGTTTCGTTCATCCCGGCGGGAACAAGCCCCAGCCCTACTGCGTAAAACAACGCTTGATCATTTGCAGGCACAAAGAAAGCATTCTCCTGCGGAAGAAGGGGGACCGCGCAAGCGGTGGATGAGGAGTCACATGAACGCCGCGTAATATTCAGTGATAATAAAGAACACCTCATCCGTCGGCTTCGCCGACACCTTCCCCCACTGGGGAAGGCTATATTTGTTCCTGCGAAGGATTCAGTGCTGTGTTCTTGCTGTTTTTTGCACCATTTCTGTCTTGTTCAAAACAGAATTGTGCAGCATGTTCATGAAGATGCGTCGTTCCTATATGTTTTTCAAATCGGAAAAAGACAAGTCAAGTTTTTGCAGTATGTCCTCAGCAACCGCGTTGAAATTTTGTTTGATATCTTTATTTGAGTACCGCAGCACAGTAATTCCCCACGCAGATAATGCCTTGTCCCTTACTTCGTCCGCCTCCTTGTGCTGAGGAGCTTTGTGTTGAAGACCGTCAACCTCTATGACAGTTTTCTTTTCCGCAATATAAAAATCAACAATATAATTTTCAATATTGTGTTGTCGTCTTACGTTGAAAGGCAATTTTTTCAGCAAATCATACCACAAATGCTTTTCTTCCGGCGTCATATTTTTTCTCAGCACTCTGGCATTTGATACGAGTTTTTTATTATACGGTATCATTGTAATTTCTTATTTGCAGTTGTCGTTGTCCAACTGTTTTCTTTTGTTGTTTATATATGGCTCGCCAATATACTGTCATTCGTTACCGGGATGCCAGCGGTAGTGACCGACGACGGTGAAGTATCTCATTTCGTCCGCCTCGACAGCTCCGCTTACTATGTTGCCGTGGTGGATAAGGTAGGGAACGCCGCGGAAGTTGCGCTTATCAGAGCAGATGCCGATATGCCCCTCGAACACTACTATGTCACCCGGCTGCCAATCGGAGGGGTTTTTGAAATCGAGCGGCAGGGATTCGGCGTTCCGCTCGAAGAATATACGCAGGTTGCGCACGCGGCGGAAGTCGATGTTGGGGTCGGGCTTTTCAATTTCCGGATATGCGTCGGGGGTGTCCGCGATGTCGCGGTCAACCAGCGATTTGAGATCGTAGCCGGCGGCGGCAAAGGCGTTCCAGATAACGTCGGTGCACACGCCCTGACCGTCGTCGGGGTAGCCCCCGGCGTAGTATTTGCTGCCGTAGACAGGGTCGGTCGCTATGTAGGCAAGCGCGCCGTCCTTTATATCGGTGTAATCGTCCACACCGTCGCCGTCGGCGTCAAGCGGGCTTCTTATGTCTTCAAAGCCGAAGTCGGAGGAATAGTGTACACGTGTCATCTCTTTTACCGCAAGCACTGCTCCAAGCGCGACGATAAGCAATGCAAGCGTTACTGACGCTGCAATAATGAGGCGGCGTTTTGCTGTCCGAGTCACTTTTTTGCCTCCTTTGTACAATCTGACGATAACGGCGCGCGGCGGATTTTTTGCACCGGAGTTTTCCTCAGCCTGTGGAAAACCCTGTGGTAAGTGTTGAAATCCCCGCTTTTTTCAGCGTGGGAAGCGAAAGAATGGGCTTTGACGCCGCACTTTTCCGCAAAAGGCTGTGGAAAAACCGGGAAAAACGTTCCGGCTTAAAATTTACAATTTGCGCGCAATTTCTCCCTTTTTCACAAATCGGCTTTCCGGGGAGAAAAAATGCACCCGTATCAGAGCGAGCAGATAAGCCGCTCGACGGGGAGATAATCCTGAGCTGAGCTTTTTACTGCCGCGTCAGCCTCCGATGCTGAGGCAAGGGCGGCGCTCAGCGCCCCGCGCGGCAGCTTTGAGACGGCGGCGGAGTAGAGCTTTACCGGATATTCGCGAAGTCCGGTCTCGGCACATATACGCGAGGGGGAGAGTCCAGCCGCAAGGCATTCGCTTACCGCGGACATATCGCAGATGACGCGGATAAGCTCCGCCATCACCGAGGTTGGGTCAACTCTGCGCGCCTTCATTTCCGACAGCACCTCAAGCGCCTCGGCGCTGCGGCGACCGAGGATGGCGTTGGCAAAAGCAAAGGCGTCGTGAGAGCCTCCCTCACACGCTACAAGGTGTATATCCTCCGCACTTACCTCGGTCCTGCCGTCTGAGAGGACGTAGTACGAAACCTTGTCGATCTCGGAGGAGAGCGTGAACATACTCTCGCCGCAGCGCGAAGCTGTGAGATCGCACAAAGCCGGAGCTGCCGTTACACCGTTTGCTGTGTAATGCCTGCCTATCCACTCGCGCAGGCGCGCACTGCTTACGGGGTCAAAGCGAACCGGAACCGCCGACTCAGAAAGACGGCGAAGCAGCGCCGAGGGACGTTTGGGAGTTCCGGCGTCGATCCCTCCCGAGGGGACGCATATCATGAGAAAATTGTACTCAAACAGCCCGTCCTCAGCCAAAAGCTCGCACAGCTCGTTGACCTCCGAGGGGCGCAGGTCGTCAAAGGTCAGCGACGCCGTTACCGCTTTGCATGAGGTGAACATCGGCGGCGGGATAAGTGCCGCGCGAAGCGCCGCAACCGTAAATCCGGCGCGGTCAAGGGTTATGCAGTTGAATATACGCAGGCTCTCATCCGGGCAAAGGGTGTTCCTTACCGATTCGGCGGCGTGAGCCTTAAGATAATCCTCGTCGCCGAACAAAAGATATCTGCCCGGCGCGGGCGCTTTTGTAAGACGGCGGAAATCCGCGTCGGTTATTGTTTCGTGAGGCATTTTTCCACCGCCTTTTTTACCTCCGGCAGCCTGCCGGAGTCATTTTCTGATAGAGGCTTTTGCCGTTTAGTGATCCCGACGAAGGAGTCTGAGGGGGCGTTTTGGAGAGCATAGTGTGACAATCCCTCCGTCACGGCTTCGCCGTGCCACCTCCCTTTACACAAGGGAGGCTTTCCGCTGCGGCGGGG
>ULVD01064480.1_pt1 | contig 12606 bp, 11 predicted proteins | sample 1959101 | NCBI WGS metagenome assembly ULVD01 (sample SAMEA4835777, study PRJEB28245) | human gut metagenome | biome: gut microbiome; material: fecal sample | place: Denmark | collected 2008
ATTGTTTTCGAAAAAACTGTTGACTTTTCTTAGCAGGTTTGTCTTGACGGGAAAGATACATATCTTTCAGTTTAACGTATCTCTCGCGAACCTCAAGCCATTTACCTGATTTCTTGATACGATCGGCTTTTTCTTTGACATTATGCGAACTCGGTATCTCGTTCCAAGTATATTGCCCTTGAATACCGCTATAGAAATAGTGCTTATTGTTTACAAGACGGCATAGCGTTCCGTCTTGATTCCTTGCAACGATAGCTACATCGAAACTGAATTCGATCTGCGGCTCATCTTTGAAATGAAGCAAGGCTGTCAACGCGACGGTTGAATTTTGCGATTCAGTAAAGCACTGTAAGCCACTCGCCTTGTCAAGCAAAACCCGAATAGTGTCTTTGAGTTTGCGAAGGTCGTTCCAATACTCGTTCGGTGCTTTAATGATTTCGAGGTTATAATCCAAATCAAACGGACCATTGCCGTTTCTGGTGACCATGTTACGTGCGCCGCTGCCGACGAGAACAAATTGTGTTATGATATTCTTTTCGTCCCTCAGCGTATCTCTGACTTGGGTGAGGACTTTAGCACAGTCTTGTCGATAACGCCTACATTCTGAATCATCAACGATTCTAAACATAACAATCTCCTTCTTCGCCCATGCCACCCATTCAGCGTTTCTCGCTAAATCATTAAAGTATACTCACGAACGATATCCTTGTCAATACTTTTTGCAAAAAAAGAAGCGGATGTAACTGAAATCAGTTACATCCACTCGATATGGTTGCGGAGGTGGGACTTGAACCACACGACCTCCGGGTTATGAGCCCGACGAGCTACCAACTGCTCCACTCCGCGATATTGAATTTTAATTCTGCATGCTCTGCTGCTGGTGCCGGTGACCGGGGTCGAACCGGTACGATACTTTCGTATCATTGGATTTTAAGTCCAAGGCGTCTGCCTGTTCCGCCACACCGGCTCGGCAAGCGGAATGCAAAACCCTTTTTCGTTGCTTTATTATTATATCACTCGCTTGCCGCCTTGTCAACCCCCTTTTTGATTATTTGTTCGCTTTTTCGTCCGACGCGGTACGACATTTTTCTTCATTATTGATCCGCTGCAATAAAATATTCTTATTGTGGCAAAAAATCATATACACCGGGCGGAATCTGTGATATAATATCCTCACAGTACTTCGTAAATATCAGAAAGAGCGGCAGTCAGGAAAGCATGAAACAGGGCAATGTGGGCAGATACTATAACATTTCACCGACGGAAGCGGCGGAAATAATCTTTCCCGACGCTGCCGTGCTGTTTTTCCGCGACGACGGAGCGATAGCGGCGTCCCGCGCTCCGGCGGCGATCCTGCAGCCCGGCGGGAATATGGCTGATTATGTGCGGGAGCTTTCCGCACTGTCCCCCTCGCGTCTGTCTGCTCCTGAGCCGGGTAGCTTTGGCTTTTCGCGCTGCAAGCTGAAAAGAGCCGCCCTCAAGCGCGCCTCTGCCATGACGGGATCAGGCTTTTCGGACAGCTTCTTTTTCCGTACCGCGCCAGAGATGCCGCTGCTGGGGCTGGCACTGCTTCCTTTGGCGGACGCGCCCGTTCCGGACATGGCGCTGTCAATGGAGGCGGCAAACAGAATTGCCGATCAGTCATTTCTTATCCGCAATGCCTCTCTAAGCTCTGAATTTTACTGCCGCGTAGCAGAGGCGGCGGTGAGCGTTGCGCGTTTTACCGGTGCGGGTATATCGGTCTCTGACTGCGAGGATTACCCCTTTTGCTCCGATGAGCCGGACGCCGGCGCGTTTCTTGCGCTTACTATGGTCACGGCTATGCTTTTCAGGCGCTGCGCAGATATGCGCGGTTTCAATCTTTCCTTTGACGTAATGTCAGAAGGACAGCCCGAAGGGAACGGTGCCTTTTCAAAGCCCGGAGGGATACCGCTGCTCCGCTTTGACGCGGTGCTGGCTGAGGAGGCGCGTGACGACGAGCTGCCGGAGATCGGGGCGCTGAGGCGCATTGCCGCGCTTCGTACCGTTCCCTTTGACTGCTACCGCCGCAGCCGCATTTCCGCTGACGGCAAAAATGAAGAAAGACTTTACGTCTGCTTTTCTCCGATCAGCTTTGATGGCGGGCTTTACGGCTTCAAGGCGGACGCAAAGCAGTCGCTTGAAGATAACGGAACACGCATAACACGGTGAAGGGAGGACATCCACACATGAAAAAAAGGATAAGCGTCACTTCGGTGTTCAATATAGTTTTACTGATACTTGCATTGGGATGCTGGGGCTTTGCGCTCAGCACATATCTGCGGGGACTTGACATTCCGTATGATGACGTCGGCGCGCTGTATCATCTCGGCGCGAATATAAGTATAATGTTTCTGGCATTTGCCGGAGATGTGCTGCTGATTGCCGACGGTATCTGGGTAGCGGTGCGCCTGATAATAAAAGCCCGCAAAAAGGCAGTAGCTGCCGGGGAATAATAAAAATATGGCTGTTATGTTTTTTGCAACAGCCATAAACCGTTATCCTGAATTTTTGATGTGCGGCACGGATGGCTTCCGTTTACTGCTTGTTTCCGGGGTAGGTCTTATTATAGCCACAGCAGTTGAATTCGGTGCAGACGCCGCCGCGGTAGTAGCACATCGGGACTAAAAATTCCGCAAATTCGGGGTTAAGAGAGGAAACCTGGCGCACTATCTCCTCCATTACCGCGCGCGTTTCGGGGGACGCCTGACGGCAGAGGCGGCGGTGCGACATGAACACCAGCTCCTGCGCGTTTATCGACATTATGTGAGACACGGGGGAATCCTGCGGTGCGGAGTTTCGGTCATAGGCGCTCTGGCGGTCGTTGCGCTGAGACTGAACGTAATGGTTTACCCCGATATGATGTCTGACAAAGTGAACGGACACCCAGTACGGTATCTCCATTTTTATCCCGAACCACAGCTCGCGCAGCGGGCTGTGCTCGGCGGCTATGAGCTTTTTTTTCCACTCGTCGGTCGGCAGCTTTGCGCTTGCCTTTCCAACGGTGTTAAGCGTGCAGGTCTTGCACCACATCCAGTCCCCGGCGGTCGGATGCTTTAGTATTTCTATTCTGAAGTCCATTTTTTCTTCCTTAATGTATGTGTGTATTTCGGATGTCAGTGGCTGTTGCGTTCTTCTTAAAGTATAAACAGGATCGCGCGGTTTATCTCGGCAAAGGAATCTGCCCCGAACCTTACTGTCTTGGCGTCCACACGCTGTGCCCCGGGATAGCAGGCGCATCTTTGTGCATCGGTGTGCTTTGAATATTCGATCTCAAGCTCAAAATGCTCCGGAAGGCGGGGCAGACATGGCGCGGGATCGGAAAGCAGTGCGCGCTTCATGCCGTCGTATATTTCGCGGCAGACCTCGTCGGGGGTCTTTGATATCACGGCTCCGCCGATGCCGGTCTTGGTCGGAACAGCGGTAATTGCGGGCAAAAGCTCGCGCGCGTCGCGGCACAAAGCGGCGTCGCCGGACAGAAAGACCGACGGCACGCCAAGCTCCGCCGCGGCGTAGGCGTTGAGGGTAAATTCGCTGGCGGTTCTGCCGTTCAGGGTCACACGGTGCGCCAAGGGCGTCATGGTGTGGGCGAGGGGATTGCCGGAGCTGTATGCGTCGGCGTGGTAACCCGTGTACGCTGCGGCGTCGAAATGCCCGGTCTCAAGCCCCGCCATCATGCAAAGCGGCTCGCCCGTCCAGCCGCGGATGAGCCTGCAGCCGGCGGGGAGCTTTTCCGGGTCGATGTTCCGGGCGCTGTCGTGAGCGTCCTTTATTGTGACCTCCCAGCCAAGGTCAAGCGCGGCTTGAGCCGCCGCCGCGACCTCGGCGGTCATAAGCGCGGCAAATTTTTCGTACAGGTCGCCGCCCTTTTCGGTTTCGCGCCAGTTGCAGATACCGGCAGTTCCTTCAATATCGGCGCTGATGAACAGCTTTTTTGACATTAAGGTGCCCTCCGCTCAGATCTCGCAGTCCACGGTCACGCGGGCAGTACGCACCTGTCTGACATAATCCTGAACCGCGCGGTGCGCCGGAAATACGCGGTATCCCTCAAGCGCGGCGGCGTCCTCGAATTCGGTGATAAGCACCATGTCATACGACATATCGGTGTGAGATATGTCGCAGCCTATCTCCATCCGGGTCATGCCGGGCACCTGTCCGAGCAGGGCAAGCAGCTTTTCGCGGATGTATTCCATGTTTTCCTTTTTGGTCTTTCCAAGCGCCTCATCGGCAAATTTCCACATTACGATATGTCTTATCATAGGGCAGTTCTCCTTACCGAAAAATATTCTACATTTATAATATCACATATTTTCCCGTCTGTCAATCGATTTTCGATCGGAACCTCGGCGGCTTTTTTCCGGCTTGTTTCTCAGGCGGATCAAAAAAATAGAAGTATGCGCACCGCATTTGTGAAAAAAATTCTTACGGCTATTGATTTTCGTTAAAAGATATTATATAATAGACAAGGAGCGTGCCTGGCACGCCTAAATCATGTGTTTTGAACACAAAAAAGGAGAAGAGAAAATGAAAAAGCTTTTCAGTATCGTTCTTTGTCTCGCACTTCTCGCCGGCGTTATGACCTTTGCGTCCTGCGCCGCAAAAACAGCCGAAATCGCGATCGTAACCGATGTCGGTCAGCTGATGGATAAGGGCTTCAACCAGGGCACATACGAAGGAGCCAAGGCATTTGCCGAGGAGCACAAGATCAGCTACAAGTATTATCAGCCCAGCAACGGGTCTGACGCAACCGACAACGACCGTATAGCCGCCATGAAGCAGGCTATCAACAACGGCGCAAAGATCATCGTTGCCCCCGGCTTCCTTCAGGCTAAGGCAATGCGCACCGTTGCTATGGAAAACCCCAATGTAAAATTCGTATTCATTGACGGTTGGAATCTTACCGACAAGGTCGACGATAACGGCGGGGATATCGGCTCTGCCCTTCTGAACGTTACCGCTGTTACCTATAAGGAAGAGGAATCCGGATTCCTCGCCGGATACGCCGCAGTTATGGAAGGCTACACCAAGCTCGGCTACACCGGCGGTGGCGGAGGAAGCAACCCTGCCTGCAACCGCTTCGGCTATGGCTTTGTTCAGGGCGCCGAGGCTGCTGCCAAGGAAAAGAATGTTGATGTAACCATCAATTACAGCTATAAGTTCGGCAACGACTTCTCTGCTTCCCCCGAGCTTCAGACCCAGATCTCCGGTTGGTATGCTCAGGGCGTCGAGGCAGTGTTCGCCTGCGGCGGCTCGATGTTCAGCTCGGTAAAGAGCGCGGCTGCCGAATACCCGAACGCCAAGATCATCGGTGTTGACGTTGACCAGTCGGGTGAGTCCACACAGGTCATCACCAGCGCGGTAAAGGGACTTGCCGCTTCCGTAAAGATCGTTCTCGGTCAGTTCTATGACGGTAAGTGGGATTCCGAGCTTGGCGGAAAGAGCCAGAACCTCGGCGCTGCCGAAGACGCTACCGGTCTGCCTACCGAAAGCTGGAGACTTACAAACTTCACACTCGAGCAGTACAATGCGCTTTTCGCCAAGATCAAATCCGGCGAGATCACTCCCGATTCCGTGACTCCTATGAACTGCAATGATTCGGATGAGTGGCTTAAGAAGGATCTGACCAAGGTAACCATCGTATTCGAAAAGTAATCATCATCAGACAGAATAAAGGGGATGTCGCGTTTCGTGCCATCCCCGGTTCTGTATAAGGCGGCACAGGTTGCCGCAAATGTCAGAGCCGCTGTCTTTTTCTCCCGATACACGAATGATCCCGCGCCGCCGCGGGAAAGGCATGGTAAACAAATGAACGAAATCAAAAGCGAGCAACCGTATATAATTGAAATGCGCGGCATAACCAAGGAATTTCCCGGCGTGAGGGCAAACGACAATATAACGCTGGGACTTCGGCGCGGGGAGATACACGCGCTGCTTGGTGAGAACGGCGCGGGCAAAAGCACGCTCATGAGCGTGCTTTTCGGGCTGTATCAGCCGGACGAGGGAGAGATCCTCAAAAACGGAGAGCCGGTAAAGATAAACGACCCCAACGACGCCGCGGCGCTGGGGATAGGCATGGTGCATCAGCACTTCAAGCTGGTGGAGGTATTCACCGTGCTTGACAATATAATTCTCGGCAGCGAGCCGACAAAGCTCGGCTTCCTCAGCAAGCGGGAGGCAAGAGAGCGGATAATATCCCTTTCCAAGGCTTACGGGCTGAATGTTGACCCCGACGCAAAGGTCGAGGATATAACGGTGGGAATGCAGCAGAGGACGGAGATCCTCAAAATGCTTTTCCGCGACAATGAGATCCTTATTTTTGACGAGCCTACGGCGGTGCTTACCCCGCAGGAGATAGAGGAACTGATAACGATAATGAAGGGGCTTGCGGCAGAGGGCAAATCCATTTTGTTCATAACCCACAAGCTCAATGAGATAATGGCGGCAGCCGACCGCTGCACCGTGCTTCGCAAGGGCAGGTGCGTCGGAACTGTCGATATTTCCGCCACGACCAAGGAGGAGCTTTCCGAAATGATGGTCGGGCGGGAAGTGAAATTTGAGGTGGACAAGTCCCCGGCTGTTCCCGGCGAGACGGTGCTGAGGGCAGAGGGACTGCGCGTCCGCAGCCGACTGCACAAAAAGGACGCGGTAAGGGGTGTGTCGCTTGACGTCCGCGCAGGTGAAATAGTCTGCATTGCGGGTATCGACGGCAACGGTCAGACCGAGCTTGTCAACGCGCTGACGGGGCTTGAGCGGCTTGACGCGGGCAGGATATTCCTGTGCGGCGAGGATGTGACGCACAAGAGCATCCGCTACAAAAACACGCACGGTATCAGCCATATACCGGAGGATCGCCACAAGCACGGGCTGATACTTGACTACACTCTGGGGCAGAATCTGGTGCTTCAGCGGTACTTTGAGCCTCAGTTTCAGCGGTACGGGTTTATCCGTTCTGACGAGGTAAAGGAGTACGCCGACAGGCTTATTGCCCAGTACGACGTGCGCGCCGGGCAGGGAGATGCGACCGCAGTGCGCAGTATGTCGGGCGGTAACCAGCAAAAGGCAATAATAGCGCGCGAGCTTGACCGCAGTCACCGGCTGCTTATCGCCGTACAGCCGACGCGCGGGCTTGATGTGGGGGCTATTGAGTATATTCACCGGCAGATCGTGCGCTCCCGTGACGAGGGGGCGGCGGTGTTGCTTGTTTCGCTTGAGCTTGACGAGGTCATGAATGTCTCCGACCGCATACTTGTAATGTATGAGGGCGAAATTACCGGAGAGCTTGACCCGAAGCGGACCACAGTCAAAGAGCTTGGGCTTTATATGTCGGGGGCAAAGCGTCAGCTGCCGGCGGACGGAGCTGACGACTCCGGAAAAGGAGGGGATGCGGTATGAATACCGAGGCTAACACGAAAAAAAGAAGCGGAGCAGCGGAAAAAGGTAGATTTACCGACCGCCCCGGCGTGCGCGCCGTCCTTTCCTCTCTCATCTGCATAGTCGGGGGACTGCTTGCGGGCTTTGTAGTGCTTTTGCTGCTTGCCGTTTTTTCCGACGATGTGCCGATAAGCGATGCCTTTGCCGGGATCATGTATATTCTCGGCGGTCCGTTTTCAAGCGGCACTCTTTCGGATATCCTTTTTAATCTCGGCGACATGATACTTGAGGCGACGCCACTGCTCATGACGGGGCTTTCGGTGGCTGTGGCATTCAAGACCGGGCTTTTCAACATCGGCGCGCCGGGGCAATACCTCATCGGAGCAATGCTTGCAATGCTTGTGGGGCTTTCCGTTCCCACCACTCCCTCAACGGCGTTCTGGGTATGGCTGCTTGCCCTGATCGTCGGAATTGCCGGAGGAGTGATATGGGGTGCGATACCCGGATTTTTCAAGGCGATATTCAATGTAAACGAGGTCATCGTCTGCATTATGACCAACTGGATAGCCGCAAATGTGGTAAGCTGGGTCTTTGCGGCGTCCGGCGACAGATTTATCAACATTGCCGAAACAAAGACCAAATTCCTGCGTCCTACCGCCACAAACGGCGTTGCAACGCCGAAGTTCGGGCTTGACAAGCTGTTTCCCGGCTCTCACATTGATATAGGCTTTGCAATAGCCGTGCTGATCGCGGTGCTTATGTTCATTATGCTGAACAAAACGGTTTTCGGCTATGAGCTTAAGGCGTGCGGCTTCAACAAGAACGCCGCCAAATATGCCGGAATGAGCGAACGCCGCAACATCATGCTTTCAATGATGATAGCGGGCGGGCTTGCCGCGGGCGGCGCGGCGCTCTGGTATCTCAACGGTCAGAACGACATGATGTGGAACACATATTCCGTTCTGCCGGCAAACGGATTTAACGGCATTCCCGCCGCACTGCTTGCCGGAAGCAACCCGATAGGGGTCATCTTCTCCTCGCTGTTTTTGCGTTATATCAACAAGGGCGGCTTCAATCTTGCCGGGTATACCGCTTACAACGAGTATGTTTCGGATCTTATTACAGCAGTAATAATCTATCTTGCGGGATTTTCCCGGCTTATCGGCGATATGCTTGTCTCCCACAGGGGAAAAAGAGCTGTCGGAGCGGTTACGCCTCCCTCCGGGACGGCGCTTGACGCGCTCGACGCAGCCGGTAAGGGCGACGCTTCCGGAGAGTCCGGTACTGAGAAGGGAGAATAAAAATGGTATTTCTGATCCAGAAAACACTGCTTTACGCCGTGCCGCTGCTAATTGTGGCGCTGGCAGGCGTATTTGCCGAGCGCAGCGGTATCATCAATATTGCTCTCGACGGTATTATGATCTTCGGCTCCTTTATCGGCGCGCTGACGGTTTATATCATTCAGTCCGCAGGAGCGCTTGACGGACACCCGCAGATAATATTTTTTATCGCTATGGCGGTATCGGCTGCTGCCGGTGCGCTTTTCTCACTGCTGCTTTCCTTTTCGGCGGTCAACCTCAGGGCTGACCAGACGATAAGCGGCACGGCACTCAATATGCTTGCCCCTGCGCTGTCTCTTTTCTTCATAAAGGTCTTTTTCATGCAGGACAAGCTGGATATGCCGCATGATGTGGGATATGTGATGCTCAACGACGATATGAACGCGGTCGGCAGAGCGTTTTTTGACAAGGCGTATATCTCGACATATGTGTCGATAGCGCTGTTCATTGTGCTGTCAGTCCTGCTTTACACCACAAAATTCGGTCTGCGTCTGCGTGCGTGCGGCGAGCACCCACAGGCGGCGGACAGCGTTGGCATCAACGTGGCGCGTATGCGTTACGCGGGCGTTACGATCTCGGGTGCGCTGGCAGGCATGGGCGGATATATCTATATCGCCACAACGTCCGGAGGCACCTGCGAGGGAACTGTTGCCGGAATGGGCTTTCTGGCGCTGGCGATAATGATCTTCGGCAACTGGAAGCCGATCGGAATAGTCCTCGGCTCACTGCTTTTCGGTATGCTCAAATGTATAGGTCCGATATACTCGATGCTGGATATCAACGGCGACGGGGTATATCTGCTGAAGGAGCTTGACCTGCCCATGTATTTTTACAATATGATCCCGTATGTCGCGGTCCTCATCGTTCTGGCGTTTACCTCAAAGAAATCACGTGCGCCGAAGGCAGAGGGCGTTCCGTATGACAAGGGAGCAAGATAATATGCGCGGCAGGACACTGATGATTGGGGTCGCCGGAGGCACGGGAAGCGGCAAGACGACACTTGTGCGCAAGCTCGGCGAGTGTTTTGGCAGCGGGGTGAGCGTGGTGTGCCACGACTGGTACTACCGCGCCAGGACGGGAATGAGCCTTGAGGAGCGGTCGCGGCAGAATTACGACTGTCCCGACGCGTTTGAGACCGAGCTTCTGGTGCGCGACCTTGAGCGGCTTCGCGAAGGTTATGCGGTCGACTGCCCGCAGTACGACTACACGGTACACAACCGTTCGGAAATGACCCGGCGCGTACAGCCCGCAAGCGTCATTATCGTGGAAGGTATCCTTATCTTTGCCGACGAGGCGCTGAGAAATATGTTTGACATCAGGATATTTGTCGATACCGACGCGGACATCCGGATACTTCGCCGGCTTGTGCGGGATGTCAAGGAGCGCGGTCGCAGTATCGACTCGGTGTGCAGGCAGTATATCTCAACGGTAAAGCCGATGCACGAGGCGTATGTCGAGCCGTCAAAAAAATACGCCGATATAATCGTACCCGAGGGCGGCGAAAATCTTGTGGCGCTTGAGATGATACTCGGCAGGGTGGAAAAGCATATTGCCGCTCAGCCGCCGTTCTGCGGCGCGGGAGAGGACGGTGCGGTATGAACGCAAAGAAGCTACTTGTTTACCTCAAATACATCATGCCGCTGGCGTCGGTGCTGATCTTTGCGCTGTATCTTTTAAGACCGTCGGTGTTTTTTGTGCATGACGGGGACGTCAAGCGGCGGCAGTCCTTTACGACGCTTTCCTCATCCACATGGGAAACTGCGGGCGAGAGGCTCGACAAGCTCTCAAAGGAGGAAGACCCCAGCACAAACGACAAAAGCTTTGCCGTGAACGCCCGCGTGTATACGGCGCTGTCGCGCATAGGTCTCGGGGCGGCGATATTCTTCAGCGGCTGGGCTGCCGTGTGCGCTGTCGTGGGGATAAGTCTGCCGCACGCATCCCATGCGGCAATGCAGTGCAAGCTGCTTTTGCGCCTTGTGGTGCCGAACCGATGGTTCATGGCGCTGTGCGGCGTTTTGTGCCTGCCATACTCGCTGTTCCCGGAATATATATCTCATCTTTACAAAAAGTATTACCTGTATGAAGTCACTGTGGGCTATGACGGACTGCCCCCCGTATGGCTGCTGCTTCTGCTTTTGGCGGTGTGTGTTGGTCTGCTGTTTGCCGCCGCCCCCGCCGAGCGTGAGCTTAGAATGGACGCATACAGAAGATATTATTCAAGAAAAACCGACACGGAATAAAAAAAGATCATAAACCCGGACAGGTGTGCATGGTGCACATCTGCCCGGGTCTTTATTATTGCATTATTGAGGTGCGATCGTATCAGCCCTGTGCGCTCTCGTCAAGGCTTTTCATGTGTTCCTCAAGCTCGCTTTTGATGACAGACACCTGCGGTCCGTAAACCACCTGAATGCCGTCGCCGCGGCGTATAACTCCCGCCGCGCCGCTTTTTTTCAGAAGCGCGTCGGTTACAAGTCCGGAGTTTTTCACCGTGACCCTGAGACGCGTGGCGCAGGCGTCGATATTTTCGATATTTTCGCGCCCGCCAAGACCGCGCAGGATGATAGACGAGGTGCTTTCAAGTCCCACGTCGGCGTCCGAGAGCGCAGGCTCGGTCGGCGGCACGGCTTCCGGGTCACGGCGGCGCGCGCGGGACTTGTCATAATCTGCGCGGGTGTACAGCTTTACATCCGAGCCGTCAAGCTCACGTCCCGGCGTCAGGAAATTGAACTTTCTTATCATGAAGCCGAACAACAGGAAGTACACGGCAAAATACACAAGCCCCACGATGGGGATCATTATCCAGTTGGTCTTTGCCTGTCCCTGAAGCACGCCGAACAGTAAAAAGTCGATAAGTCCGCCCGAAAACGTCATGCCGACTCCGACACGCAGCACGTGCATCAGCATATACGAGACGCCCGCGAGCATTGAATGAATAAAATACATTGACGGTGCGACAAATAAGAAGGTGAATTCCAGCGGCTCGGTGATTCCGGTCAGCATTGCGGTCAGAGCCGCTGAAAGGAGCAGTCCGCCTGCGGCGCGGCGCTTTTCGGGGCGCGCACAGCGGTACATGGCAAGCGCCATTCCGGGCAGACCGAATATCATCATCGGAAATTTTCCCGCCATAAAGCGCGTCGCCTCCACCGAGAATACCTCGGTCGCCGGGGAGGCAAGCTCGGCAAAAAAGATATTCTGCGCGCCGTAGACAAGACTACCGTCTATCACCGCAGAGCCGCCAAGACCCGTCTGCCAGAAGGGCAGGTAAAAAACGTGGTGAAGCCCGAAGGGGATCAGTATGCGTTCGATAAAGCCGTAAACCAGAGTTCCTATATATCCCGAGCTTTTTACAAGCCCGCCCAGTGCGTAGATGGCGGACTGAATATACGGCCAGATGAAGAACATCAGCACGCCGACGACGGCATAGGTCACGGTCGAGATTATCGGAACGAACCGCGTGCCGCCGAAGAAGGATATCACGCTTGGAAGCTTTATCTTATAAAAGCGGTTGTGAAGCGCCGCGACTCCGAGTCCGACAATGATACCGCCGAAAACTCCCATCTCAAGCGACTCGATACCGACAACATTTGCGATCGAGCCTTCAGGGAGCGAGTTGTTCTCAAGCCTTCCCGTTATGACGAGAAGTGAGTGTATGGTCTCGTGCATAACGAAAAAGGATATAGCCGCGGCAAGGGTTGCGGTCGCCTTTTCGTTTTCCGCCATGCCGAGCGCCACGCCCATTGCAAAGAGTATGGGCAGATTGGTAAAGATAATAGAGCCGACGTCGGAAAGCACTGTCAGCACCGAATTAGCGACAGTTCCCGGACCGAGGATGCCCTCAAGGTGATATGCCGAAAGCATGGCGGGGTTGGTAAGC
>ULVD01014077.1_pt1 | contig 12596 bp, 9 predicted proteins | sample 1959101 | NCBI WGS metagenome assembly ULVD01 (sample SAMEA4835777, study PRJEB28245) | human gut metagenome | biome: gut microbiome; material: fecal sample | place: Denmark | collected 2008
AAAAGGGGTCGCCGGGTGCAGGGCGGGGCCCTGCGAAAAGTATAAAAACAGGGTGCAGGGCGGGGGCCCTGCAAGAAGCACTGGGCGTAGGCGGAGTCCTGCAAAGGGTGTCGGGATACAGGGTGGGAAGCCCTGCAAAGGGCGTTAGAGATCGTGTTTGTTTTTGAAAGGAGTACACATGCCCCGATTTTTCATCAATCATTCTGCGACGCCGGGAGAACCGGTAGTTTTAGAGGGAGAGGACGCCCGGCACATAGCCACTGTTTTGCGCATGAAGGCCGGAGAAAAAATCACGGTCTGCGATTTTTTCAACACCGAATACACCTGTGAGATCGAAGAGGCAAGAGGGGCGGAGGTAAGGCTGAGGGTTCTTAGTGCGGGTCCGGTGGAAAGCGAGCCTCCTTTTCCGATCACGCTCTGCATGGCGTTGCCGAAGGGTGACAAGATGGATTTGATTGTGCAGAAGGCGGTGGAGCTGGGGGTCAGCGAGATTTTGCCCTTCACATCGGCATACACCGTTGTCAAGCCTGACGAGAGGGGCAAGGAAAAGAAGCGGGAGCGCTGGCAGAAGATTGCCAAAGGAGCGGCCGAGCAGTGTGGGCGGGGAAGAATCCCGCAGATCGGGGAGATCCGGTCCTTCGGGGCTCTTTTGGCGCAATTTGAGAAAGAAGAGGCGCTGAAGCTGTTTTGCTACGAGCGGGAGGAAGGAAGGACGCTTGCGCAGGCCTTTCAGGAGAATCCCCATCCGAGGGGGCTGGTCTTTTTTGTAGGAGCGGAGGGCGGCTTTGACGGAAAGGAAGCGGAAGCCGCTGAACGAGCGGGATTTTTGCCGGTGAGTCTGGGCAAACGGATTTTACGGTGCGAGACGGCGCCGCTGTTCGTACTTTCGGGAGCGGCTTGCGCTTATGAATTGATGTGAAAAGCAGAGGTTTTTCCGGGGAGGGCTCCGGTTATTGTGCAGTTTTTCTTCTTTTTTATGTGGTTTGGAGGCATCTGTTTCCCCAAAATGAGCAAAAGCACTAAATTTTTTTCGATTTTTTAGAAGAATTTATAAATCGGCTATTGAAAAATCACAAAAAACGATGTAAAATATAGAGGATATTGACAAGAGACAGAGAGAAAAGTTCTTGTACAATTTGCACACATCCCGAAAAAGGAAACAAAGAAAGGTATGGTTACCATCATGTCAAACAGACTCTTTCAAGGACTGATTTATCAAATGAAGGATGCCGTCAACCGGATCATCGGCGTGATCGATGAAAACGGAGTTGTGGTCGCTTGCAGTGAATTGGTCAAAATCGGCGAAGTACGGGCGACCCTGCGGGAGGAGATCGCCTATGCTTCGGAAGGCGTGGTGGTGGGTGGATACAACTACCGGCCGATCGGAAGCGGCTCCAGGGTGGAGTATGCCGTTTTTGTGGAGGGCAAAGATAAGATGGCGGAAAAGCTGTCGGCGGTGATTGCCGTTTCCTTAAGCAACCTGAAGGGAATGTACGACGAAAAGTATGACAAGAATTCGCTCATCAAGAATATCATTCTGGACAACATTCTGCCGGGGGATATTTATATCAAGAGCAAGGAGCTGCGCTTCAACACCGAGGTTCAGCGGGTGGTGTTTCTCATCAAATTCCAGAACAGGGGGGAAGTGATCCCCTTTGACACAGTGCTGTCCTTCTTCCCGGATAAGAACAGAGACAGTGTTATCAGCGTGGGCGAAAACGATGTGGTGCTGGTGCGGGAGCTGCCGGAAGAGGTGGAGACCAAGGATCTGGAGCAGACCGCAAAGGACCTGGCAAGCACGCTGGAGGCAGAATTCTTCACGCAGGTGTCCATCGGTATAGGGACGGTTGTGGAAAACATCAAAGACCTGGCCCGCTCCTACAAGGAAGCTCAGGTGGCGCTGGAGGTTGGGAAGATCTTTGAAAACGAGCGGAATGTAAACAGCTATGAGAATCTGGGCATCGGAAGACTGATCTATCAGTTGCCCACCACTCTCTGCGAAATGTTTTTGCAGGAGGTCTTCAAGAAAGGCTCCTTGGAAAGTCTGGACCGGGAAACGCTGTCCACGATTCAGCGCTTCTTCGAGAACAATCTGAATGTATCAGAAACCTCCCGGAAGCTTTTTGTACACCGGAACACCCTGGTGTACCGACTGGAAAAGATCCGCAAGCTGACAGGACTGGATCTTCGGGAGTTTGATCACGCCATCACCTTCAAGGTGGCGTTGATGGTGAAGAAGTACCTTGCGGCCAAGGCTTCTCCGATGACCTACAGGTAAGTTCGGGAGAGAGGAACCGCCGGGTTTTGCCAAGGACGGCAGGAGGGCTCTTCGGAAACGGAGAAAGGAAGAAAGAGCGGGCTGGGAATGATCGAATTCAGAAATGTTACCAAAATATACGGCGGCCATGCGGCGCCTGCCCTTGAAGGTCTGAATCTGACCATTGAAAAAGGGGAATTCGTTTTCATCATGGGGGATTCGGGCGCAGGGAAGACGACCTTGACCAAGCTCCTTTTGCGGGAGGAAAAACCGACTTCGGGGAAGGTGTTGGTGGACGGAAGGAATTTGGGAAAGCTGGGCTTTTTTCGTCTGCCGTACTACCGAAGGAAGATCGGAGTCGTTTTTCAGGATTTCCGGCTGTTTCCCCGGATGACGGTTTACGAAAATGTGGCGTTTGCCATGCGTGCTGTCGGCGAAAGCCGGAGGAGCATTGCAAGAAAGGTGCCGCTGATTCTTTCGGTGGTGGGGTTGGAGAATAAGAGAGACCGTTTTCCCGCTGCTCTTTCGGGCGGGGAACAGCAGAGGGTGGCGTTGGCAAGAGCTCTTGCCAACAACCCGGAATATATCATTGCCGACGAGCCGACGGGAAACATTGACCCGGAGAGGAGCCGGGAGATTCTGGAGATGCTGATTAAGATCCACAGAATGGACAAGACGGTGATCGTAGTGACCCACGAAAAGCATCTGGTGGAGGAATTTGACGAACGGGTTGTGACCATTTCAAAAGGGCGCGTGGTCGGCGACACCAAGGGAAGCTTCGGCAAGAACACGGGAAAGGAGGGCTGACAGCATGGGATACAGTCCTTTCTATTTCCTCGGGCAGGCCTTTAAGAATCTGAAAAGGAATTGCGGCACGGCCATTGCCTCGATGCTGGTGCTGGTAGCCTGTCTGTTGGTCACCGGAACATTTTATGCCTTAAACGAGAATATCAATTACAATCTGGAGGGCGTGGGCGGACTGAACCGGATTCTGGTGTATATAAATGAAGATTGCACGGACAGCCGGATCAGAGAAATCAAGGAGCAGGCCCAACAGCTGGAAAATGCCGCCTCGGTGCGGCTGATTACCAAGGAAGAGGCATTGGAAGATGAAATGAACAAATTGGGCGAAGAAAACGAGGATTTGTTCAAATGGCTGGAGGAGGGGGAGAATCCCTACAGAGCTTCCTTGGAGGTGGAATACAAAAACGGAGACCGGGTGGCGGAACTGGAGGAACAGCTGGGGGCCATTGACGGCGTGGATTCGGTGGTTTCGAGAAACGACCTGGCCTTGAAGGTCAATAATGTAAAAACGGCGGTCAGCAGAGTGTTTCTCGGCATGATGGCGCTGCTGCTGGTCGTATCGATTTTTGTGATTGTGACCACAGTCCGACTGGCGTTGGCGAATCGCCGGAAGGAAATCGAGGTCATGCGCTATGTGGGCGCCACCGGCTTTTTCATCACGACCCCCTTTTTGACGGAGGGCGTGCTCATCGGGCTCTTTTCCTCGCTGATTGCCTTTGGTCTGCAACAGTATCTTTATTCTCTTCTGAGCTCCGGCGCAGGAAAGAATCTTTTCGGGTTGGTTTCCTTTCTGCCGGCCTCCCATTTTACAGGGCCTCTCGGACTGCTGTTTCTGGCGGTCGGCGTGGGCGCAGGGCTTTTGGGAAGCGCAATTTCGCTGGGAAGATATCTGAAGGCATGAGGAATTTGTGAAGAGCAACAAAATTTTGAGGAAAGAACGGAAGTGTATGGAGGAATGGTTGTGCGCAGCGGAGTGAACCATCAAATGCAGGGAAAAAAGAGCAGGCGTATAGGCAAAGCGGCTTGTTGCGTGGGACTGCGCCTTCTCATGCTTTTGGGAATAAACCGGTATGTGCCGGAGCAAAGCTACGGAGAAGTCACGGTTTCCGAAGAGGACATTGAAAATCTGCGGCAGAACCTGAAGGAAGTGGAGGAAGCCATCGACCGGCAGAAGGATCATCTGTCTGAAATGAACAGAGACCTGTCCACAATGCAGATGGCTCTGACCAACTACGGCGCTCTGTTGAAGGAATACTATAAAGAAATTGAAGAGGCGCAAGAAAGAAAGACGGCTTTGGAGGAAGCCATAAGGAAGAATGTGAGCGACAATGCTCTGCTGACCGCAGAGCGGGAGGAGCTGCACAAGGACTATTTGCGGACCCTGCGGGCACTGCGCGAGAACCGGGACACCACAACCCTGGAGTTGATCTTCGATTCCCGGAGCCTGGAGGAGTTTCTTTCGGGACTGGAACGGGCAAAGGATCTGTCGGAATACAAGCAGAAGCTGCTTGAAAAGATGGATGAGAAATTTGAAAAGATCGATGCCGAGAAAGCAAAGCTGGAGCAGGACCTGCAGAATCAGAACCTGCGCTACGAAAAGCTGGTGGAGTTAGGCAGACAGGCGGAAGAGAAGATTGCCGACACCGAAAGGGATCTGACCGAACTGGCCGCGGAAATTCTGGAAACCGAAAACCGGATCTTAGAATTGACCGAAACCACCGAAGAGGTGCAGAAAGAACTGACCGAGCTGATCCGGGAGCGGGAAAGACAGTTAGAGATCGAACGGCAGAAGGAGTTAGAGCGGCTGGAGGAGCTGGAGCGGCAAAAGGAGCGGGAGCGCTTGGCCAAGCAAACCCTGCTCTGGCCTTTGGAGTATCCCCTGAACCGGAGAGTGACCAGTCCCTTCGGCTACCGGTATCACCCCATCAGCGGCACCTATAAATTCCATTCGGGCGTGGATCTGGCCGGACCCAACAGCGGAGACATCTTCAACAATCCGGTCTATGCCGCCATGGACGGCACGGTGATCGCCTGTGTGGTGGATCGGGGAACCGTCAGTTACGGAACCTACATCGTCATCAGTCATAATGCGAACGAGCGCTACGGCGGAAGCATCAGCACGCTTTATGCACATTTGGAATCGGTGACTGTAAAGGAAGGCGACAAAGTCACCCAAGGGCAGGTGATCGGCACGGTGGGCTCCACGGGAGCTTCCACAGGCCCCCACCTTCACTTTGAGGTGCGGAAAAACGGCGTGGTGACCGACCCCCTTGGGTACGAATTCATTCTGGAATTGAACGGCACGCCGGTGAACATAAAGGAGTATGTGACCGGAGTGTGATCCGACGGGAAGGAGATCCGATGAAGAAGCAATACACTCTCGGAAGATTTTTGCTTGTAGGCGGGGCCTGCCTTCTGGCGGCTGTTCTGCTGACCATGCAGTTCTGCTACCGATATATGTACCTGCTTCCCAAAGAGAAGCAGGAAAGGCAGTACGCGGAGCTTTCCCAACAGTTGGAGCTGGTCAACGCCGACGGCAAGAGCTATAAGAACCTGGCGGCGAAATTTCAGGCGGTCTATGAGCTGTACACAGAGAAAGAACTGAACGAGGCCGATGAGGAGGAACTGGAAAGGGAACTGTTAAAGGCCTTTGTTTCCCTTATAGGCGATCGGTATGCCGCATACTATACGGCAGAGGAGTACACCAGTCTCTTGAACAGCACCTCCGGCCAAAGTAAAGGCTATGGCATCACCATCACCAAAAATGCCACCGGCGGTATGGTGATTACCTATGTGGAAAAGGACAGCCCGGCGGAAAAAGCCGGATTCCGGGCGGGAGAGGAAATTCTCCGGGTCAACGGGCAGGCGCTTTCCCAGGTGGGCTACGACAAGGCGGCGGAAAGCATTGCCCAGGGCGAGCAGTGTACCTTTACGGTGAAACGGGAAGGCGTGGAGCACGATATACTTTTACAGAAGGAAGAAATTACCGTGTCCTCGGTTCATTTTGAATTGCGGGAGGGACAAATCGGGTATATCCGGATCCTGAGCTTTCGCAACAGCGGCGTGCAGGAATTCAAGCAGGCCGTGGACGCTTTGACAGAGGCGGGCGCAAAGGCGCTGATCCTGGATGTGCGCTCCAACGGCGGAGGAACCCTTACGGCGGTGCATAAGATGCTGGACTATCTGTTGCCCGATACGGACGCAGAGGGCGAAGAGCGGGTCGTGGTTTCCCTGACCGACAAAAGGAACAATGTGACCCAATATACCTGTTCGGATGAGCACGAGGTCGATCTGCCCATGGCGGTATTGACCAACCGGGGAACCGCCAGTGCGGCGGAACTGTTTGCGGCGGCCTTGAGAGACTGCGTCGGGGCAAAGCTGGTGGGAAAGACCACCTACGGCAAGGGTGTAGCTCAGGAGTCGGTTCTCTTAAAAGACGGCTCGGCGGCGAAGCTGACCTCTTCTGCTTTCCTGCCGCCTTCCGGCAAGAGCTTTGACGGAGTGGGCCTTGTGCCCGATTTGGAAACGGATGACAGCGGCGTGAACATCTATCTGGTGCCCTACGGGCAGGATCCGACCTATTCGGCGGCAGAAAAATTGCTTGAAGGCTGAAAATCTTCCGGTTTTTCCGGTTGAAAATCCCGGTTTTGGGAATAAAGGATTGTAAGAACAGAAATTGAATAATAGAATGGAGAAACGATCATGGCAAATGTGCAGTTGACCAAGGACGCAATCGAAAAGCTGAATCAGGAAGCGGAGTATCTGAAAGGATCCAAACGGGCAGAGCTTCAGGAGGGCATCGAGGTTGCGAAAAAATTGAGCGACGCCGAACAGAAGGAGGCCCACGACGAGTATGCGAAGAACGAGTCCCGCATTGCGGTGCTGGAGGAATTGATCGACGGAACATTCCAGAGAGAAGCGGCCAACCAGACCAGAACCGCCCAGCCGGTGAGAGTGACTTTGGAGGGCTTGATCAATCTGATGGCAGAGCTCGACTTCCTGCGTACCACCAAACGGCAGGAGATCAAGGAAGCCATCAAGATTGCGAAGGGCTTCGGCGACCTTTCGGAAAACAGCGAATACGACGAGGCCAGAGAAGAACAGGGCAAGATCGAGTCCCGGATCGTCGAGCTGGAAGAAATGCTCAAGAATGTGGATCTGATTGACGAAAGCGGCAATACGGATCAGGTCAATGTGGGCACCAAGGTGAGAATTTTCAACAGAACGAGAAACAAGGAAGTGGAGTATTATCTGGTGGGCTCCACCGAAGCGAATGCATCGCTGGGCAAGATTTCCGACCAGTCGCCTATAGGCAAAGCCATCATCGGAGAGAAGGTGGGCCGAGTGGTGCATGTGGAAGCGCCTGCCGGCGTGATGGAATTGGAAATTCTGGAAATCTCCAAGTAAGAGCGTCTGAAAAAGAAAGGAATTAGCAGAAATGGCAGAGAATCAAGTGCTGACATCGGCAGGCGAGGAGAAGGAGCTTTCGGAACTGTTGCAGATCCGCAGAGACAAGCTGAGCGCATTGGTGGAGGCCGGCCAAAACCCCTTTGAGCTTACCTCCTATCCGGTGGATGCCTATGCGCAGGAGGTGAAGGCTCAGTTTACCGACGGGGAGGAGAAGACCGTGCACATTGCCGGCAGAATGATGAGCCGTCGGATCATGGGCAAGGCCTCCTTTGCCCACATTATGGACCATTCCGGGGAGATTCAGATCTATGTGAAGCGGGATGATGTGGGGGAAGAGGCCTACAATCAGGGCTTTAAGAAATGGGACATCGGAGACATTCTGGGCGTGGAAGGCTTTGTTTTCCGCACCCAGACAGGAGAGATCTCCATCCATGCAACATCCCTCACCCTGCTCTCCAAATCCTTATTGCCACTGCCCGAAAAATTCCACGGGCTGACCAATCAGGACCTGCGCTACAGACAGCGGTATGTGGACCTGATCGTGAACCCGGAGGTGAAGGACACCTTTGTGAAGCGCTCCCGGATTCTGAGAGAGATCCGGTCTTACCTGGACAGCAAGGGCTTTTTAGAGGTGGATACGCCGATTCTTACTCCCTTTGAGATCGGTGCTTCGGCCCGTCCCTTCAAGACCCATCACAACACGCTGGATATGGATATGTATCTGCGCATTGAAACAGAGCTGTATCTGAAGAGACTGATCGTCGGCGGCTTTGACCGGGTGTATGAGGTGGGCAGGATCTTCCGGAACGAGGGCATGGATACAAAGCACAATCCGGAATTTACGACCATCGAATTGTATCAGGCATACACCGATTATAAAGGGATGATGGACCTGGTCATTGAAATGAACACCATGCTGGCGGAGAAGATCTGCGGAAGCACGGTTATTACCTACCAGGGAAAGACCATTGATATGGGTCATTGGGAGAAGATGACCATGGTGGAGTCGGTGAGAAAATATGCCGGTGTGGATTACGATGACTGGAAGACCGACGAAGACGCCCGTGCGGCCGCCAAGGCCAAGCATGTGGAGGTTCCGGCGGATGCCACCAAGGGTACGGTTTTGGCGGAATTCTTCGATGCCTATGTGGAAGAACAGCTGATCCAGCCCACGATCATTTACGATTATCCGGTGGAAAACAGTCCCCTTGCCAAGAAAAAGCCCTCCAATCCGGCCTTTACCGAGCGGTTTGAGTATTTTATCAATGCCACCGAATTCGGAAACGCTTTTTCCGAGCTGAACGACCCGATCGATCAGAAGGAGCGGTTTGAGCGGCAGGTAGCCAATAAGAGAAAGGAAGATCCCAACACCACGGCTCAGGTGGACTACGACTATGTGACCGCATTGGAATACGGTCTTGCGCCCACCGGAGGCTTGGGCTTCGGCATTGACCGTCTGGTGATGCTTCTGACCGACAGCGCTTCCATTCGGGATGTGTTGCTCTTCCCCACCATGAAGCCTGCCGACAGCGAGGGACGGCCCACAGCCGGAGCCGTACAGGAGCCTGCAAAGGGAAGCGCCGGGGCAGAGACGGCTTGCGCCGAAACCGTGGTTCCGGCGCCGGCGGCAGAAAAGATTGATTTTTCCAATGTGGAGATCGAGCCGCTGTTCAAGGAGTATGTGGATTTTGAAACCTTCAGCAGATCGGATTTCCGTGCGGTAAAGGTTCTTGCCTGCGAGGCCGTGCCCAAGTCCAAGAAGCTGTTGAAGTTCACGCTGGACGACGGAACGGGCACGGATCGGATCATCCTGTCGGGTATCCATGCCTTCTATGAGCCGGAGGAATTGGTGGGCAAGACCTGCATCGCCATTACCAACCTGCCGCCCCGTCCCATGATGGGAATTGATTCCTGCGGAATGCTGATTTCCGCCGTTCATAAGGAAAAGGGAGAAGAGAAGCTCCATTTGCTGATGGTGGACAACCATATTCCAGCCGGGGCGAAATTGTATTGAGCAACGGGAAATGGGTATTTGAAGCAAAAAGCCAAGCCAACCGCTTTCAGGGCGGAAGGCTTGGCTTTTGAAGTTCTGTGCAAAGAGGGAAAAATCGAAGCGGGGAGCTCTCTTGCCGATGGGTGTTTTCGAGAAAGCGCAGCCTTTTCCGGCTCCGCTCTTTTTTTCGGATTTCGGTTGGCGCTTCAGACCGTTTGCTCTCCGGTAAATATCCGGTCGAAAATCAGGCAGGCACCGCCAAGGAGCGGGGCATCCGCACCAAAGGAGGAGCGGAGAACGGAAACGGTTTTGTAGCCCTTTGAAAGGATTCGGCTGTTAAGGAGGGTCTCCAGCATGGAAAGGATGCTGTCGGGCAGGTAGATGCCCTCGTGGCCGATGACGATGCTTTGCAGATCCAGCATATTTACCGTATTGACCAAGGCCACGGCCAGCTTTTCGGTGATGTCGGTGAACACGGCTTTCGCCGCCGGGATTTCGGCATAGCGGGCAAAGTCCTTGGGCAGAACCGGATGTCCCAGCGCTTTTTCAAGGCGTGCGGTGATCACGGGAATGTTGGCATAAACCTCCAGACACCCCCGGTTTCCGCAGCTGCAGACCGGCCCTTCGCATTGGATGCTCATGTGACCGATTTCACCCACGGATTTGCAGCCCAGCTTACAGGGACGCCCATCGAGAATAATGCCGGCTCCGATTCCGTTGGTAATGCCCATATACATGAAGCTGTCCGTCACCCTTCCGATGCCGTAAAAATGCTCGGCAATTGCGGCGGCGTTCATGTCATTTTCAAGAGAAACCGGAAGATGGTATCGATCCGCCAGCAGCTCTGCCACAGGATAATCGGTGATGCCGTAAAAGTTTGTCGGGTCCAAGATCACGCCGGTGGAGGGATCCAAAGGGCCGACAGCGGATACGCCGATGCCGAGAAATTTTCTTTCGGGAAACGCTTCGGCGGTGAATCGGAGAGCCTTGTCGCAAAGGCTGAAGATTTTTTCTTCAAGAGAGCTTTTGGATTCGTTTTTCAGGGGAATGCTTTCGGAAAACAGACGGTCCAGCCTGAAGGAGCAGACAATGACCGCCAGCTCGTTTCTGGAGATATAAAGGCCCAGGGAAACAGGCGATTGATCGGAGATTTCAAGAAAGGTCGGTGCCCGGCCAACGCCCGGAGCACTTTCGCCTTTTCCTTCAACGATATACCCGTCCTCGATCAGCTCCCCCACGATTTTGGTGATTGCCATCTTGGTCAGGCCGATTTTTTTGGTGATGTCTGCTCTGGAAAGCTGCTTGCCCGCAATAAGACGCAATACAATTCCGCGGTTTCTGTTTTTGGTTCGGACGCTGTTGTATCCGGTGCGTTCGCTCATAATCATGAATCCTTTCAAAGCTGTGTTTTTGTGAAAGTAAGGAAAACACCGGAAAACCGGCGGCATTTGTGACCGAATGCGTCCTCTTTCGCTGACTTACGACGATTATACCATGTGTTTTTGAACAAATGATGAAGAAGTCCTCGAATTTTCCTTGTGCACTATTACTGTTTTTGGAAGAAAAAATTGTCTATTTTGATGATTGACACCCCCAAAAAAGCGTGCTATACTCTAAAAGTAAACTAAGTTTACAAATTAGAGAAGGAGAACTGAAAAATGAAAAGATTTCAGAAGGGTGTTTCCGTTTTACTCGCAATTCTGGTCATGCTGTCCTCTGTTGCCACATGGGCAGTGTTTGCAGAAGGCGAATTCTCTTTAACGGCAGTGGACGGCACAGCCGGGAACAGCGGAGAAGGATTGGATAAGCTGTTTGACGGCGACCTTGAAAGTAAATATTGCACCATGAATGACACGGCATACATTGTGGCGAAGCTTTCTTCCGCCCAGCCGATCAATGCGTATTCCCTTACATCTGCGGATCAGTCGGCCAGAGACCCTGCTGCATGGGTTTTCTACGGCTCCAACGACGGGGAAAGCTGGACGGAGTTGGACAGCCGCAGCGAGGAAACCTTCGCAATGAGATGGTGGACGAATACCTACTATTTTGAGAATGAAGCTTCCTATATGTACTACAAGCTTTCGATTACCGAGAATCAGGGCATCGATCCGTTTGGCTTCGATATTCTGGCTCTTGCCGAGCTGTCGGTTGCGATTTCCGAACCGGAAGAGGATAACCGGATTTATATCGATTCCTCTACGGTAGAGGGAACCCAAGGAAACGGGAGTCATTCGATTGATAAACTGTTTGACGGCATTCTCAGCACCAAGTATCTGGTCATGGACAAGACGGCCGCGGTTTGGTTCTCGCTGAACAAGGCAACGGCGATCAATTGCTATAAGCTGACCTCCGGCGACGACCAGCCGGCAAGGGATCCTTCTGCTTGGACCTTCTACGGCTCCAACGACGGGGCAAACTGGACGGAGTTAGACAGCCGTTCCGGCGAGAGCTTTGCGCAAAGAAACTTTGAGATGGTTTACTATTTCGAGAATACCACGGAATACCTCTGGTACAAACTGGACATCACGGCAAACAGCGGCGTGGATGACTTTGGATTGGACATTCTCCAGCTGGCCGAGCTTTCGGTCGCTGCGGAAGATCCCCAGGAAGATACGAGAATTCTGGTGGATATGGACACGATTCAGGCTACCGAAGCGAACAGCACGAGAGAGTCGGCGGAGAAGCTGTTCGACGGCGATATCAGTACAAAATATCTGACCAAGAATTCGTCGGCAGAAGTGATCTTTGCTTTGACCGCCGCAAGGGCGATCAATACCTATACAATGACCTGCACGACCGACTGGGCATCGAGATACCCCACCGCATGGACCTTCTACGGGTCTGCGGACGGTACAGACTGGGTGGAACTGGATCGGCGTTCGGGAGAGGGCGCTGTGGCCATTTCCGGCGCAGTCTCCTATACTTTTGAAAATACCGTGGAATACAAGTGGTTCAAGCTGGAGATTTCCAATAACGGCGGAAATACCTATACAGGCCTTGCCGAGTTTTCGGTTTCGATCAGCGACAGTCCGGCTTTCACGGACAGACAGGTGTTTGTACAGGATTCAACGGTCACGGCTACAGAACCCTATGGCTCCAATCCCGCTTCGTCCCTCTTTGACGGTCGGCTGG
>ULVD01004130.1_pt1 | contig 12536 bp, 10 predicted proteins | sample 1959101 | NCBI WGS metagenome assembly ULVD01 (sample SAMEA4835777, study PRJEB28245) | human gut metagenome | biome: gut microbiome; material: fecal sample | place: Denmark | collected 2008
TCACGGCTCATGGCGTTTACCAGAGAAACCTCCATACCGGAAAGCTGAATATCCGCAGGCATCAGGTCAACGCCTTCTGCATGATGCAGAATACCTTCTCCGGGGCGTATAGGCTGATCCATCAGAATTTTGCCCATTGCATCCGACAGTGTAAATGGCAGCTTGTCCGGTTGCGGATTTCCTAAGCTGATTGTCAGGCTTCCTTGCGGGTCCCCGTCAATCAGAAGCACTTTCTTTCCGACCTGTGCCAGACCTATTCCCAAGTTCGCACAGGTTGTTGTTTTGCCAACGCCGCCTTTCTGGTTGGCGATGGCGATGATTTGCGTGTTCAAATAAACCTCCTCCTTCTACAAAAAATATCCCTATTCCGAAAAATAGGGATGAAAAAAGCCGCTTACTCAAATAAATGAATAAACGGCTATGTAAGAAATATTCGATTGTAAGTAAAGTTTTATATCACTGCAAAATAACGAAGTGCATCTTTGATTGCTTCTACCTTTTCTGGTGTCGGATGTTTCCTCGGCTGTTTCAATTCTTCTACCGCATTAGGAGCATCATACATTGGCAAGCCTAAATTTCGCTTTACCTCTGCGATATATGCGGTATGTCCCTTGAAGCCGTATTTCGCTTCTATGTACTCCTTAATCATTTTGTAGGTCACTTTTTCTTTGGGCTTGTACGCTTCGGCTCTTTTAGCAATACTATCTACCGGAATCTTGCCCTCGCCCTCTCCAAACTCCACATCAATGTGGATATAACTGTCGGCTTTTTTGTGGGACAAAAGAACTACCGTCTCGACGTGGATTGTGTGTAGGATACTATCTCTATAATCTTTTAATTTTTTCTCGAACTTTTTAATTATTCTATGAAAAATTAAAAGGTTCGGCAGAGTGGGTTCACTTTTTCCTGAGGTAGCGTTTGCCAGAAACTCCATAAACGAAAAAAAGCGAGGTCGGCAGGTTCACATTTGAACCCACTAACCTCGCTTTTGGCTTTATATCAAGGGATTATCACAGGGAATAATTAAAAAGTACGGTAGCAATTTGTATCATTGCTACCGTACCTTTGTGGTGGAGCTGAGGGGAATCGAACCCCTGTCCGAAAGCAACTTGACCGGACTTTCTTCGGGCGCAGTTTGTTATTTACATTCCCTTACCGAGGCGTGAACAAACACACTCGACGGTTTGGTAGAGTCATGATGCATGGGCGAGGCAACTCTTACCCGCCGCACGTTCGCCACTCAGATCACACCCAAGCCCGGTTCGTGGCCCTCCCGGGGAGGATGGGCGCCTAATTAGGCAGCCAGAGCAACTTTAGAGTTGTCAGTTAATTTGAAAAAATTGCCCGGTTTAAGGAGGTCAGACACCTCCGCCCGCTTATCCGGCCTCACTGCCCCCGTCGAAACCAGTACAGCCCCGTATCGAGGAGGCTTCTTCCCACGCGGACGAACCGCGCGGGAAGGTCAGCCTGAAACTCTTGAAATCAGAAACGCCCGTAGGGATCGCGGAGCTTATCCGGCTCCGGATATTCCTCGCCCTGCGTATCCACGGTGATAGACGCGATCTTCTGCTCGTCGAGCGGACGATCCTGCGCGTTGGTTTTCACGGCTGCGATCTGATCGACCACGTCCATGCCCTCGAGCACCTTGCCGAAGGCCGCGTACTGGCCGTCGAGGAACTCGCCGTCGGCGTGCATGATGAAGAACTGGCTTCCGGCGGAGTTCGGAGACTGCGCACGCGCCATGGACAGCACGCCGCGCTTATGCGAGAGGTTGTTCTTGACGCCGTTGAGCTTGAACTCGCCCTTGATGCAGTAGCCCGGGCCGCCCATGCCGGTCCCGTCCGGGCAGCCGCCCTGGATCATGAAGCCGGAAATGACGCGGTGGAAAATCAGGCCGTTGTAGAAGCCCTTGTTTGCCAGAGAGATGAAGTTGCGGACGCTCTGCGGCGCTTTCTCGGGATAAAGCTCGCAGACGATCTTTCCGCCGTTTTCCATGGTAATGGTCGCAATGGGATTTGCCATTTGAGTTACCTTCCTTTCATTGCCCGGTCGATCTGACGCTTGGCATCCTTCTTTGCGGCGTCCTCGCGCTTGTCGTAGAGCTTTTTGCCCTTTGCCAGCGCGATCTCGACCTTGACGAGCGAGCCGCGGAAATAGACCGACAGGGGGATCAGCGCGTAGCCGTCCTGCTTGACCTTGCCGAACAGGCGCGCGATCTCGCGCTTGTGCATCAGCAGCCGCCGCGGACGCAGAGGATCCTTGTTGAAGATGTTGCCCTGCTCATACGGCGCAATGTGCATCTGACGGATGTACAGCTCGCCGTCCTTGATCTGGCACCAGGCCTCCTTGAGGCTGAGAGTGCCGGCGCGGATGGACTTGACCTCGGTGCCGGACAGCTCGATGCCCGCCTCGAATTTTTCTTCGATGAAATATTCGTGATGTGCCTTCTGATTTCTGGCCATAATCTTGACCGAATCGCCCGCCATCCTGCACACCTCCGTTCTGCGGATACTGTAAATGTATTATATCATGCCTGTCAAGAGGAAATGCGCGCGGAAAAAAGCAGTGGCTTTTTCCTGCAAAATACAGTATAATGGCATAGACGCAGAAAGGAAAGGAGGACTATGGGACATTCCCATCACAAGCGCCGTGTTCCTGCGGAAGAAAACAGACTCCCGGCAGGATGACGAGGTGAAGCGTGATCGAAGTGATCGGCGGATGCGCTTCCGTGCCGCTTTTCGCGCGTGACGCAGTCAGAAATATGCGGGTAACTGCAAAACAGAGGGGCTGCGGGAAAAGCACAGGCAAATGGTCTGCGTGTTTGTCCTGAAATGATTTCAGGAGGAACAATATAATATGTGTGGTATCGTTGGATACATCGGCAAGGAGCAGGCGGCTCCGATTCTGCTGGAAGGACTGTCGCGGCTGGAATACCGCGGCTATGACTCTGCGGGCGTCTGCGTGGCGGGTGAGAACGGCCTCCAGATCGCCAAAGCGAAGGGGCGGCTGAAAAACCTGATGGAGCTGACGCAGAACGGCGCGACCCTGCACGGGACGACCGGCATCGGTCATACCCGCTGGGCGACCCACGGAGAGCCGAATGACATTAATTCCCATCCACATGTCAGCGAGGACGGCAAAATCGCTCTGGTCCACAACGGCATCATCGAGAACTATCTCGAGCTGCGGCAGTTTTTGCAGGCAAAGGGCGTGCATTTTGCCTCCGAGACCGATACGGAGGTCGTGGCGCAGCTGCTGGAGTATTTTTACAAGGAGACCGGAACGGTGCTCGGGGCGCTCTACATGGTGCTGCACCGGATCGAGGGCGCGTATGCGCTCGGCATCCTGTGTGCCGACGCGCCGGGAAGGATCTATGCCGCGCGGAAGGATGCGCCGCTGCTGATCGGCTACGGTGAAGGCTGCAATTTCATTGCCTCCGATGTGACGGCACTCGTCCGGCACACACGGGACGTGGCGTATATGGATGACGGCGAGGTCGCGATCCTGACGGCGGAGGGCGTGACAGTGCTCGACGCGATGGAGCAGCCGGTCGTGAAGGAGCATCACCACATCGACTGGGAGATCTCCGCGGCGGAAAAGGGCGGCTATCCGCATTTCATGTTCAAGGAGATCATGGAGGAGCCGGAGGCCATCCGGCGCACGGTCGGCCCGCGCCTGCATGAGGGAAAGATCGTCTTTGAGGGGCTGCACCTGACACCGGAGGAGCTGCGCGGCATGGAGCGCATCACGATCATTGCCTGCGGCTCGTCGTACCATGTCGGTGTGATCGGCAAATACAATCTCGAAAAAATGACGCGTATCCCGGTGGAGGTCACGCTGGCCTCCGAGTTCCGCTATGCCGACCCGATCGTCAGCGAAAAGACGCTGGTGCTTGTGATCAGCCAGTCCGGCGAGACGCTTGACACCATGGCCGCGCTGCGCGAGGCCAAGGCGCGCGGCGCGCGGATCCTTTCCATCGTCAACGTGGTCGGAAGCTCCATTGCGCGTGAGTCTGACGACGTGCTGTATACCTGGGCGGGGCCGGAGATCGCCGTTGCGACGACGAAGGCATATTCCACGCAGCTGATTTTGCTGGATATGTTCTGCCTGTATCTGGCGCAGCTGCGCGGGACCATCCGGGAGGAGGCGTACGACCGACTGGTCGCGGAGCTTCAGCGCCTGCCGGAAAAAATGGAGGAAATCCTTTCGGATTGTGAGCAGATCAAGCACTACGCTTCGCTGTACTTCAACCACGATTCTATTTTCTTCATCGGCCGGAATCTGGACTATGCGCTTGGGCTGGAGGGCTCGCTCAAGCTCAAGGAGATCTCGTATATCCACTCCGAGGCCTACGCCTCCGGCGAGCTGAAGCACGGGACGATCTCGCTGATCGAGGACGGAACGCTGGTCGTGGCGCTCGGCACCTACGGGCCGCTGTTCGACAAGGCGATGAGCAACGTCGTCGAGGTCAAGGCGCGCGGCGCAAGCGTCCTTGCGCTCACGACTGAGAGCCGCCGCGAGGAAATGGCGAAAAATGCCGACACCATGATGGTCATTCCGGACACGGAGGATATGTTCCTGCCGTCGCTCGGTGTGCTGCCGCTCCAGCTGTTTGCGTACTATGTTGCGCTCCAGCGCGGCTGCGACATCGATAAGCCCCGGAATCTGGCGAAGAGCGTGACTGTGGAATAATTTTGACGCCGCGCGGCAGGGAAGTCCTGCCGCGCGGCAATGCGTTTTCCGGGAAGAAAAGCTGGTGCATTTTTCCGGTGAGGAATTCACAATTTATCAATTCTTTTTTACCGATATGTGCTATACTAAAAACAGAGACAGACTCAGGGAGGCATGAGGTATGACGATCATTACAAAAGAGAATTTTGAAAACGAGGTGTTGAAGTCCGAAAAGCCCGTTGTGCTCGATTTCTGGGCTTCCTGGTGCGGGCCGTGCATGATGCTCAAGCCGGTGCTTGAGGAGCTGAGCGGCGAGATGCCGGAGGTCAAGTTCTGCAAGGCGGACGTGGACGAGGAGCGGGACCTTGCCATCGAGCATGGCATTGAGAGCATCCCGACGCTGCTGATCTTCCGCGGCGGTGAGATCGCTGGAAAGCTTGTCGGCTACCGCGACAAGCAGAGCCTGCGCGCGGAGATCGAGGAAAAGCTATGAAGGTACGGCTGAATCCGGATGAAGAGGTCGTGAAGCGTGTCCGCGAGGGCCTCAAGCGCACCGGCGGCTACTGCCCATGCCGTCTCCAGCGGACGGAGGACAACAAGTGCATGTGCCGCGAGTTCCGCGAACAGATCCAGGATCCAAACTTCGAGGGCTTCTGCCACTGTATGCTCTATTACAAGGAAAAGGAGCCGCAGGAGCCTGAAAAAGAGAAACAAAGTGGAAACGACGATTAAACAAAACGTTTCCAAAAAGAAAAGTGTGTAATCATATTGTAATTCTTGCGGACGCAGTACCATATTTTGACGTCAAACAAAATTCGACAACAAAATGTGGGACTGATGCCGAAAAACCATGGGAACTCCTTAAAGTTTCCTTAAGGTGATTGAAATTTTACGGAATTATGATACACTTAACATGAGCAAATTGGGTAAAGAAACACTTCAAACATAACAAGGAAGAGAGGTACATCACAATGAAAAAGAGTATGAGCAGAATTGTCTGCGCCCTTCTGGTCGTGGCAATGGTCTGCGCAATGATCCCGGCTGCGCTGGCTGCACCCGTAAGCGGAGTCACGCTGAACCAGAACAGCCTGAATCTGAAGCCCGGCGATACCGCGACGCTCGTCGCGACGGTCGCTCCGGACGATGCAGACGACAAGACGCTCACATGGGAATCCAATGATACCAATGTTGTGACCGTTTCGAACGGCGCTGTCACCGCTGTCGGTGCAGGCTCCGCGACCATCACGGTTACCAGCGCGGCTGACAACACCAAGACTGCGACCTGTGCTGTCACGGTTGCCAAGGCCAGCCTAACCATCGAGAACCCGAATTACACGGTTCCCGCAGTTGCCATCGGCACTGACCTGCCCCAGCTTCCTGCGACTATGCAGGCAAAGGGCGAGGGCGCCAACGCCGCGACCTGCAGCATCGCATGGAACGAAGCAGACGTGCTTGCGTACAACAAGAACGTTGCTGGTACCTATGTGATCAATGGTATTGCATCCCTGAGTGCTGCGGACGACGCCAAGTACACCCTGACCGGCAATGCCGTCACCGCCACCATCGTGGTCGGCAATACCCCGGTCATCACCATCGGTCAGCCCGTCCCGCAGGACATGAAGATCAAGAAGGGTGCGACCAACAAGACGCTTCAGGTCGTCGCTACCGCTGCGGCAGGCGACAAGAACCTGACCTCCGCCATCACCTATCAGTGGTATAAGTCCAATGGTATCGGCTCCTATGTGCCCATCACCGGCGCTACCAGCTCTGTCCTGACCATCACGGACACGGCGACGGCAGGCAAGACTACCTACTACTGCACCATGAACGTCACCGACCCCGACACGCAGCTGAAGGCCGCTTCCGTCAGCACGACGCCGGTCACCGTTGAGGTCTGCGACGCCTATAAGGTCACGCTGACCACCACGTCTATTACGCCGCTGAACACCAGCGTCACCGTCGGCACGAACCCCGTCATCACCGCGACCGTTCAGGAATTCGACGAGGCGAAGGGCGACTACAAGCAGGCTCTGAACTACAACACCCTCGTGTGGTCCACGGACGCTTCCGCCTATTACGCAACGATCGCTGCGTCTCTGGCGAACAACACCGCGACCCTGACGACGAACGCCGTCAACAACACCGCCGGTATGACCGTCAAGGTCACCGCGACGATCAAGGACACCACCTGTGCCGGTACGCTGGATATCCGCGTTGTTCCGGGCGCTGCCTCTGACATCACCTTCGCGCTCAACGGTGCCAGCGCGGCCTTCACGAAGGATCCGTTTGCGAACGCTGTCAGCGCCGTTACCGGCGGCACGCAGATGAAGTTCAACGACTACATCTACTACACCGGCGGCAAGACGCTTTCCTATGTCGTGTTCAACACGCCTTACGGCGGCGCACTGTATGCTGCCGGCACCACCACACTGCTGCCCTCCGGCACGAAGTGCTACTACACGCCTTCGACCGCGCTCCGGCAGTATGCTCTGGAAGGCGTCTACTTTGTTCCGACGACCTCTTCCAGCACTCCGTACGTTACCTACACTGCTTATGACGCCAACGGCGGCATCATCGCCACCGGCAAGGTCGTTATCCAGGGCGCCAGCGCGGACATTGAATACGATGTCGCAGCCGGTCAGAGTGTCCGCTTCGACGAGGACGACTTCCAGAAGTTCTTCAGCGAAGCCTACAACCGCGGCACGCTGAGCTACGTCAAGTTCGACACGAGCTATGACAAGAACCTGAACACCAGAACCTACGGCTATCTGTACGAGAGCAGCGACAGAAACGCGGATACGGTCGACAGCCGCACCGAGTACTGCTACAATGCAACCTCCCGTCAGTATGATCTGGATACCATCGTCTTTACGGCAGGCTCCAGAACCAGCAAATACACCATCAACATCCCGTTTGTCGCCTACGGCACCAAGTCCAACGGCACGAGCGCTCAGGTCGAGGGCAACGTAGCCATCACCGTCAACGACGGTAAGGTCTCCTCCATCTACTCCATCGGCACCAGCTTCAAGGGCGATCTGGTCAAGGCCATGGCTCCCGAGAACGTCACCAACAGCCAGCTGGCCAACTACTATGTGGTCTTTGGCGATGTGACCAACGGCAGACTGTACTACGCCTATGACACCATTGCCTCCGCGAAGGAAGTCACCAACAAGCTGAGCTTCTTCTTCAGCGCCGGCAGAAACGATCTGGCCCTGTCCGACGTCTACTTTGTACCGGCAGCCGGTGCGCAGACCGCAAAGGTCACCTACACCATCTATGACGGCAAGAGCAAGATCGAAAGCGGCTCCCTGTCCTTCAACATTGTTCAGCAGACGAAGTCCAACTACTTCAATGACGTTACCGAGAGCAACACCGGCAAGTGGTCCGCAAACGCGATCGACTTCATGTCCTACAACTCTCTGGTCAACGGCACTGCCAACAAGAGCTTCAGCCCGAGCCAGACCATGACCCGCGGTATGCTCGTTACGATCCTGTACCGTATCGAGGGCAAGCCGTCCGTCAACGTCTCCAACCCGTTCAAGGATGTGGACAAGAACAGCTATTACTACGACGCCGTTCTGTGGGCTTATAAGAATGACATCGTCACCGGCACCTCCAAGTCCACCTTCAACCCGAATGGCGCGGTCACCCGTGAGCAGATCGCGGCGATCCTGTATCGCTACGCCGGTAAGCCCAGAACGACCGGCACTCTGAGCGGCTACTCCGACAGAAGCAAGGTCAGCTCTTACGCCGAGACGGCCATGGCATGGGCCGTCAAGGAAGGCATCATCACCGGCAAGTCCGCTACCACGCTGGATCCGGCCGGTAAGGGCACCCGTGCGGAGGTCGCGGTCATGCTGTACCGCTACCTGACCAAGTAATTTCGGTCAGCTTTCCAAACTCCATAAAACGCAAGCAGCGCGGCGCCGAGGCGTCGCGCTGCTTTGTCGTTTCAATGGGGCGGAGCTTGTTTGGAATCGATTTACAGCATGAACAGCGCCTCGCGCACGACCTCACCGACTGTCGGGTGTGGGAATACGATCTTATCCAGATGCTGCACGGGAAGCTTGGAATGGACCATCATGGCTGCGCCATAGATGATTTCAGAGGCGTAGGAGCCAATCAAGTGGACGCCTACGACGCAGCGATTTTTTCTGTCATAAAGTAGCTTACAGAACCCAGTTCCCTTCGGGTTTTCGGCCAGATAGCGGCCAGAGAGAGCCATCGGTGCCTTGACGACTTGTATATCCAGCCCCTTCTCCAGCGCACTCTGCTCCGTTTCGCCGACACTGGCCACTTCAGGCGTGGTGTAAATTACAGAGGGAATGATCGAATAGTCGACCCTGTCCTTTTTGCCGAGCATGTCGTTGACGGCGACCTCTGCCTCACGGTATGCCGTGTGCGCCAGCATCAGTTTGCCGTTGCAGTCACCAATTGCCCATACGCCGGGGATATTTGTACGCATGTGCTCGTCAGTCACAACTGCGCCGCGTTCAAGTGCAACACCGATCGCTTCTGTATTCAGTCCGCTCACGTCCGCGCGGCGGCCCGCTGAAAGCAAAACGCGGTCACAGGCAATCTCATGTTTCCCTGAAGCATCGGAATAGATCACGCTGTGCTCTGTGAGAGACTCGACTTTGGCGTTGAGACAGAATTCCATGCCTTGTTTTCTGTAGGTGCGCATTAACAGTGCGCAGATCTCGGGGTCGGTATTGCCTGCAATTTTAGACATCATTTCGATCACGGTGACCTTTGTACCGATCGACGCAAAGTAACAGGCCATCTCGAGCCCGATTACGCCCCCGCCGATGCAGACCAGTGAGTCGGGCTTAGCCTGTAGGGAGAGAAGCTCCCTGTTTGTCATTACAAAGCCGGAGGCGAGTCCATCTCTCACGCCGGGAATTGGCGGCACTACGGCGCTGGAGCCAGAGGCGAGCACAAGACGTGGTGCAAACAGGGATTCCGCTCCAGCGGAAACAGTGAACAGATCGCCCGTTTTGCCAGTGATCTTACCCTCAGTAGAGAAAACAGTGACCCCGTGCTTCTTCATCGATACACCTACGCCGCGGACGAGCGTTTGAACGATGCCGTTTTTGCGCACGACAGCTGCTGCATGATCGTAGGAAACGTTTTGCGCTGCGATACCGTACTCCTCGCAGTGCAGCATTGTTTGGTATTGCTTAGCGCAGTAGAGCAGACTTTTTGTGGGGATACAGCCCTCATTCAAGCATGTGCCGCCAAGGGCACGCTTTTCAAGAAGTGCAGTTCGCAGACCCGCCTTTCCTGCGCGCTCCGCACACAGATATCCGCCTGGGCCGCCGCCGATGATAATCAAATCAAATTGTTGCATGAAGTCATACCTCCTTTGTTCTCAGTGTAGCATAAGAAGTGTTGACTTGGAAATGCTTTTTTCTGATGGGTCTATTCTGTTTTTATTATTTTATGTTGTTTTCTGAGCTAGAAAGCAGCTTTCCAAAGAAAAGGCTTATGAAATGTCTAGGGCGTATCTGAAAACTCCCAACGTACCCGGACGGTGGGCCTTTTCACGCCGCGCCTGTAGGACTCCTCAAAGTTCCTGTCTACCGTCTCCTGCGAGATCCTGCCGGTCTGGAGATATTCGTTCATCATTTCCTCAATGGCAGGCTTGAGCACCTCCTGACGTGCCGCAAACGGCATCGAGAGCGTCTGCTGGATGGCCGCCGCTGTCTGCCCGCGCACTCTGCTCAGATAGTCCTGCGCCTTCTTCGGAATGCTGTCCAGCGTGAAAGTGGTCGTCCCATCCGCCTCGGCGTCGGCTTCCGCCACCGAATAGCGGATATCCGGATTTCCCGTCGGATTTTTGTTTGTTACACTCTTGACCTGCTCCGGCGAGAATGCAATGTATACCGCATCCGGCGTTCCGTCATCATCCACTTCGTCTGTTGACTTGACGATTATACCGTCATTCCCTCCTTCCTGTGCCCAGCGTTTCAGGTCGCCGTGTCGAATATCCGCCTGGCTGATTGCACTGCCCCAGCCATCGTCCTCGACGACAAGCGGATTCTTCAGGTTCAGGTAGACCTCCATGATAGCTTTCTCTCCGCCCGTCGAAAATGCCGCTTCTCTTGCGTAGCCCTGCGCATCCTCGATATATGGGCTAAAGTAGAATCCGAGGTCTCCGCCTCTATTCTGGAAGTTCTGTTCAATGCGTCCCTTGTCAAATACAGTAAACTTTGCGCCTGTCCCGTGGTAGAGCGTCAGCAGCCGTCCCTTTTCGTCCACCGCCTTGCTATCCTTGAAGAACTCCCGCTGTGCTTCCGTTAGTTGTCTTCCATCGCTGTCCTCACTGATGGAGAAGTGTTCCTTGACATTGGCTGCATTTTCGTTTATATTGTCTTTAGTCTCGGACTGAGCACCACCCGTTCCCGGCTTCTGGTAACGGAAGCGCTGACCATTGTCAGTAACGGTATGCTCGCCGGGGCTTTTTATTTTATCGATCTGATGCACCCTGTTTACTTCGTAAAGGATTTTTCGGTCTTTCCCGTTTGCGATATTCAGTGTCGCCTCATAGATATTTCCGCTTTCGTCCTGCAAATAGGCATTGCGGATGATCCACCCGTGCGCATCCAGCCATTGGTGGCTGTGATCTTCGGTTGTCTCCTTGGCTCTGGACGTTTCCAACACCTCGTCTAGTTGGACAATCGCCTTTGCCCGGATCGTATCCCCGCGATACCCTGCCAGTTTGTCTAGCACCTTGTGGCTGTTTTTGGCACCGTCCTTCTTTACACGGTCATTCTCTCGGGCAAGATAAACCACCTCCGGGTTCCCATCCTCGTCGAACATCGTCAATTCTGCTCCCGCCATGTTTTCGTAAACATATGTCCCCAGCGTTTTCCCCCAATCTCTCTGCCGCACACCCTCAAAAATATCGGTATCCAAAACAACGCCAGCCCCGTATTTTTTCTTCTCACCTTTTATTTCACCGATGCTGTACTTCTCCGGCGGGCCTCTGGTCCCGCCGTTTTCTTCTGCCGCCTGCTGCGCGTCCTGCGCGGTCTTGGCGGCTTTTTGTATGATCCTTGCCTTTGCGCTTCCGGCAGCCGGTCCATGCCCGCGTAGGCATCCGCGCAGATCTCCTCGATGTATGCGTCCAGCTCCGCGCCGTCGTAGCAGCCATCGTATGCCTCGGCATACCGCTGTGCAAGCTCCCGAATGCCGTCCTCTCCCAGCTCGTCTGCCAGCGCCTGCCGCTCCGGCTCCCGCAGCACCATGAGCGTCGTTTCATCTGCATGCAGGATCTCGTTTGCAAGAAGCTCCTTGTGCAGCGCGTGATATACCGGCAGGAGCCAGCGCTCTCCGGCAGTAAGGACCCAGTTGGACATGGTCTGCCGGGAAACGGGCAGACCGAGCCTGCGCAGCTCCTGCTCCTGCCTGTAAAGCGGCAGCGCAAGCACATATTTGCTGTTCATGATCTGCGCCAGCAGACTGGCCGATACGATCCCGCTGCCCGGCAGAAGCGCCGGCGGAACAGTGCTTTTCTTCATGGGAACACAGGCTTCCTCTTTTTCGCATTGACGCCAGCGCCCGGCTTCGCCGCTCTGCTGGATCGGCGTCCCGTATTCCGGGCATTCGTTGACCAGCGTGACCGTGTAGTACCGCTTCGCGTTGTTGTACCGCACCCGGCATTCGCTGCTGGAGAATTTCTGCCGCGTGATGTAGCAGGTTGGAATAAAGCCCTTCCCGCAGTTCAAGCATAACAGCTCATTCGCCATGATGCCATCCCCCCTTGTGTGTTTCTTCCATTTTACCAAACTGGGAAAGGTTCACGACTATTTGACGCTTACCTCCGCGTGGAGTAAGGAAGCGCAGAAGGAAAAAGAGAAGTG
>ULVD01043411.1_pt1 | contig 12506 bp, 7 predicted proteins | sample 1959101 | NCBI WGS metagenome assembly ULVD01 (sample SAMEA4835777, study PRJEB28245) | human gut metagenome | biome: gut microbiome; material: fecal sample | place: Denmark | collected 2008
TCGCCGCGGAAAAGGACATCCCCAAGGTTGTTAGTGATAGCGAAATTAACCCTATCTTTCAAAACTTTGACGATGGGATGAGGGGAGGAGGAATACTGTTATTCTGAGTGCAAAACAAGTGGCGTGATTTGATAGGTACATATATCGTACGCATGTCAAAGGCAGGCACGGGAAGAAGTCGAAAAACAACGTTTTTCTTTACTTCAAGTATTCTTCTGCGTTCACAACAACTTACTTTGCCGCCGTTTCTCAAGCGACATTTCGTCAGTGCCGAACATTTACCTTTGCAAAATTTTCAAGTCACCAAAAGGCAGCTTGGATTAATCCTGCGGCTGTGCGTCCGTGGTCAGCAATTCTACAATGCGTGCCGTATCGCCGACGAGGTACAAATACCCCACGACAGCTTCCATGCCCGTTGCCTTGCGGTAGTCCGCGCCGCTTTGATTCTTCGCCTTGTGGTGCGCCTTTGCATTACGTCCGCGGATATACACGTCGTGTTCCGCCTCGGTCAGTTTGTCTGCGACTGCTTCCGCAAGACGCGCCTGCGCGCCCGCATTGACCTCGCCCGAGGCTATTTTGTGCAGCTCGCCTGCCTTCAGGTCAGTAGTTGCCGCAAGTTGTCTGCGCACAAACAGGCTCCACACCGCGTCGCCCACATACGCAAGCACCAGGCTGTTGACTGCCGCGGCTTGTTTTTCCGTAAGTGTGGCAAAGCCAAACAAATCCCTGTCCGCCACGTACTAATCCTCGCTGAACAGTTTTTTGCCGTACACGACCGCGCCGCTGATGTAGTCGATGTCGTCGTAGCCGTGCTTCTGGTAAAATGCGATCGTCTCCTTGTCCTTGGCGGGACACACCACGTACACGCCCTCGACAAAACTTTCGACAAGTTTGGTTTCCAACGCGGTAAGCAGCTTGTCTGCCGCGTCCGACGAAGCAAATTCCGGCAGCACGTCTATGCGAAGGTGTGCCGTAAAGCCTGCCTTGATGTAGCGTTGATCCAGTTTGCGTTCCGCAGAAAAACGGAAGTACGCACCGCTGTTGAGTTTGCGCACAAGCGGCATATAGTTGCCGTCCATTTGCTCGGCAAATGTGTCGCAGTCGGCGGCGCACACGATGTAGCCCGCAATCGTATCGTCGTCGGTTGCCACGAAGCAAAACTCGGGCTCGTTGTCCATGTAGTAGTCGCAGTACATTGCGCACATCGTCGCGCGGTTGATTGCGTTATCGTCGTCGGCAAGTTGGCTTGTAGCCATGCAAATGTCCTCGACGAAGCGGTAATCCTGTTTGGTGTAGGGTCTTGCGTTAATCATGTTAAACTCCTTAAAGGTAAGTGCGGATTGTCAGGGTAGCTGCCTTTTTCCGAATCGGCAACGCAAACGTACTGCGCCGCAACGCGCGGCAAATAAACACCTGTCGTAAGACAGACAATGCAGCGTTTCGGTAGCAGACCAAACCATTGCAAAAGTATTGCCGCACAACATCGCAGACTCGGCAGTAACGCGAAAAATCGCCCACTTTCCCATTGTTGATTTTATGCTAACACACAAATGTCAAAAAGTCAAGCGACGACAGTGAAGCATTATTATTTAATATAATATATCAACTTGCTTAAATTACTATTGAAATACGTAAATTGATGTGATATAATTCGAGAGCAGGCGGTAAAAAGGATGCCGAAGTGAGTTGAGTTGGTGCCGAAGCAAGTCAGCAAGTGTAATGTGGTGGCGAGGTATTATCCCTCGTGCGAGCGCGTGCTCGCTCGCTTCACTTCGGGCATTAAGGTTTAACGGTAGGTAGCCTACCCAGCCGCACCCTCGTTCAGATGTCGCCGAGGGACAACACCTCGCCACCCCGATGTAGTTGATGAACAATTTGTAATCGACCTGCGTACTTCAAGTATACTAACTTCGGCGACGCATGTAGAAGTAGCCTGTAAGTGCCACTCTCACTTAATCACAGTGTGTGAAATGCCCCCACAGCACCGCTACCCCGACCACCCACCCCTCATGGTCAAGGGCGTTTTAGTTGCAACAAAGACTATGCGGACGAAGACACTTTATAATGATACGCGCAATGAAATTTGCCTGACGGCAAATGAAATCCTGCTACGCAAGGTGAAATCCGACAAGTCGGAAGAAATCTCCCTTCGTGAGTTTGCGGATAACCGAAACGTAATTGAATAAGAATGTGTAATAAACCGATGTTGAATAAATAATTAGTTAACATCACTTGAGTAGAATAAAAGTTGTTGAAACTAAATGAAAAATCGGGACATTGCAAAAGTGTTGAAACGGACAAAATAGAATAACTACTCCCAAAGTTTTTGGAAAGGGGTGTGGGGAAAACACTTTTTGTAAAAAAGGTTTTCCCCACAAACACCACCCGCACCATCAACAAAAATCCCACCAAAAGGAGAAAGACATGCAGACAAAACTTACCGAAGGCAAACTGCTGACAAACGGACGACTGGCGCAGGCAGGCTACTCGACAAGCACGGTGCGACACTACGACCGCCGCGACATCAAGGGGCATGCGTGGCGCATAAAAGAATGGGACTACTACATCGTAACCGACGGACAAAAAGCCGTTGCGTTGACCATTGCCGACAACAGTTACATGTCTCTTGTTTCGGCAAGTTTCCTTGACTTCACCAAGCCGACATTCAAGACGACAAGCGTAATGAAATGGTTGACGTTCGGCAAACTGAGACTGCCGAGTTGTCCCGAACAAGGCGACGTGCACTACGCCGACAAGCGCGTACAAATGAGCTTCGAGAAAGGCGACGACAAGCGAGTGCTGAAATGCAGGTTTGACAAATTCCTGGACGGCACGCCGTTTGAATGCGAGCTGACATTGACAGACTTCCCGCAGGACCAGATGACAATTGCAACACCGTTCAATAAACCGCACGCATTTTACTACAACACAAAAATAAACTGCATGCGCGCAAGCGGCTACTGCACGGTGAAGGGCGAGAGGTACGAGTTTGACCCAAGTACAAGCCTTGGCACACTGGACTGGGGTCGCGGCATATGGACATACAAAAACACCTGGTACTGGAGTAGTCTGCAAACGTACCTTGACGACGGGCGGACGTTCGGCTTCAACCTCGGCTACGGTTTCGGCGACACTACCGCAGCAAGTGAAAACATGCTGTTTGTGGACGGCATTGCACACAAACTCGACCGAGTGACATTTGACATACCTACCAAAAACGGCAAGGACGACTTCATGTCAACGTGGCTTATCACCGACAACGAAGGCAGACTCGACATGACATTTACCCCTATTCTCGACCGAGCCGACAAGACCGACGCACTGATTATTTCTACCGACCAGCACCAGGTATTCGGCATGTTCAACGGCACGGCAACGCTTGACGACGGCACGGTACTAAACATCTCAAATGCGCTCGGTTTTGCCGAAAAAGTCAAAAACAAGTGGTAAAACCCCGCAAAAACGCTAAAAATAAAGTACTATTACTGACATAGTACTCTACAAAACGCTCATTTCAAAAGTAATTTACAACAAAAACGCCCGTTCATCGTCGAACGAGCGTTTTTTGTTGATTTTTATACAAGGGTTCCCTTTCACTATTTCACGCCACGCGACACCGGCAGCAAAATCACATTGCACTACTTGCGGAACAACCCCGACAGTACGCCGAGAATGCCGCCCTTTTTCAGGTTGACGGCCTTTGCAATGTCGTCGCCAAGCGCATCCACGCGACTGCGAAGCGAAGCCAGTTCCGCGCCGTTTATTCCGCTTACGTGACGCGCCACAAACTTTTGCAGATTGTCGCCGTTGCCGTGCAATATTCCGTCACACATTGTCTTGTCCGTTTCCGCCAATCTCGCAACCGATTCCACCACGGTCGCGACGGTTTCGGCGGTTGCCTGCGGAACCACCTTTTGCATTGCCCTGCTGTCGTTGCCCGCCTTGCGCGACAGCAAGCGTTCAAACCCTGGATACATTGCCTTGTAAGTGTTTTCAAGGTCAATTTTTGTCGTGCGCAAGTATCCGACAACCATCAGCAAGTCGCAAATGTACGGCGTTTCGTTGCCGTCTACAATGCGGTCTTTAACATTTGTCAGCAGCAGACTTTCCGCGGCGTTGGCAATGTTGACGCACTCGGCGCGCCTGTTTGCAATTTTGCAAAGTCCGCCAAGTGCCTTGTACGGCGAGCCGCCGTCAAACAATGTTTTTGCCGCCACCACCGCACCGTAGCCGTCGGCATCGGCAAGGTTGTACTTGTCGGCAATTTCCACAGCCTGCGCTGTGCGTTCCACAATATGTCTGTGGTTGAAGCAATCGCAAATGCGCAGTTTGAGCGCAGGCACAAGGCAATCGGACACAAGTTTGTCACATGCCGCCGTCCACACGCTGTCGGCGTTTCGGGCAGAGTACTTCGAGTACCGCTCCACTATCTTTGCCAGGCGGAAAAAGTCGCAGTTTTTGGCATTGGCAAGCATTTTGTCGTCAACCTGACGTCTGACCGCGGCAGCCACGTTTTTGTCGGCATGAGGCGCGGCAATGAAGCAATTGTACAGACTGTCCGCCGCACGCAAAAAGTCGCTTTCGGCAAGCAACGCACAGTACTGCTTAAACACTTTTCGTTGAGTCCACTCGGTAAGCAACACGGCAAGTATTGTCTTTTCGCAAAAGCCGCCGTGCTTAAACACCAGGGCAAACAGCGCGTCGGACTTGCGGCTTTCCGCATCCACTATCTTTACAAAGCGTTCGGTTATCGCCGTCACTTCGTCGCTGTCCTTGTCCGCGTGCCCGTTTACAAAGTCAAGTATCAACTCGGCAAGTGCGTCGGCCTCGGGCAACATTTCAAAAAACGTGCGGTACAGCACACGCTTCCGATTGACCGTAAGCACGGGATAGTACTTCTGCAAAAAGGTCATAAGGGGCTGTTGCACCGACGGCGTGCGGATACTGAGCATCAGTCTGTTGAAAATGTAGTCCTGCGTGCTTTCCGTTTCTTCGCCGAAGTGGTCGTTGTACAGCTGCAGAATCTGCGTTTGCAAAAATCCGCCGTAGTACACGCGCACGAGGTTGCGGCAGATTGCCGAGCGGCTGCGCGCCGACTCGCTGTCGAAGTTACTTTTGATAAAGGCAAACAGTTTGTCGCGCATAACGTCTGTGTGAATGAGGTCCAGCACTATTTTCATTACCGACACTTTTACGCGTTCCGGCTCATCGGGGTACAGTTTGCACAACTTGTTGAACACCTTTGGCGGAATTGCCTGATGCAGCCGTTTGTAGCGCGTCAGCGAATTGTACACCACGCACCGTTCCGACGGGGACAGTATCGCGCGGTATTTTTCGTAAGTTTCAAACATGGCAAGCACGCGGTCGTCGTCGGGCAGCAGTTGCTTTTCGGTAAATGCCCGACAAATCTGGCGGAACAGCGTAACCATTGCAGTGAGATTTTTGAAAGTCGGCTGCTTCATGGACGGTTCCTGCGTGACGGCGTGTTCGGCAAACTTGACAAAGCGGCTGCGCAGCGGCTTGTTTGTCAGCAGTCCGTAAAAGAAATTGACAACTTGCTCGTTGGCGCGATAGTCCTCGTCGCGTATGCCGTCGGCAAGCGAACGGGTCATGTTGAACACATATCCCTTGCCACCGCCCGTCGGCATACAGTCCTGCGGCAGAAACTTGACGTCAAACATATTAAGCTTGTTGTACTCCGACAAATACGTAACAAAGGAAATGTTGTCGCGGATATTGTGCGGAAACACCTGCATAACCGTGTTCATCAGTTCCAGTGCGCTCGACGACAGTTCCGCAAGCGGTTTGTTCAGCGTAACGTACACCGTCTTGCCCTTGCCGCACGCGGCAAGCAACAGTGCGTAGATAAACCGTTTAAGCGGTACAGGGTCATACGCCGTAGCCAATGTTTCCACCGCCGATATACGTTCCGCCATGTAATCCAGCGTCGGATAGTTGTACTTCGGCGAACCGCTTGCGCGCGTAACCTTGAAGTCGGAAATATCCGTGACAAACAATGCCGGATTGAGTACCTGACGATCGCTGACAGCCGCCGCGGCGTTGCGCTCCTCGTCGGTAAGCACAAGCGTGTGTATCATGAAACTGCTGCGCTCACCGGTGTAGTCCAGCGGAATGTAACTGATGCAACTTTGGATAATCTGCTTTTGTTTGCCGACAAACTGGCAGTAAGCAGGCGGCAGCAGTCCCTGACGTATCAGCGGAAGTTCGTATTTACCGGGGCGGTAGGCAAGCAGCGACGACAGATTGTCGTCGATGTATTCCCTTGTAAATATGTCGGACGCCGCAAACGTGTCGTAGCCGTCCACCTTGTTAAACATGCTCACCCTTGCAGGCACGCACGAATAAAAATGTTGATATGCCATGTTATGTTTAATCTCTTTTTATTTTTTTATACTTTTTATGAGATGTTTTGTGGGGAAAACCTTTTTTGCAAAAAGTGTTTTCCCCACACCCCTTTCCCAAAATTTTGGGAGAGGATTACAAGAATTATAACGACGTCGAAGATTTGTGCAGATAATAACAACCTGCGCAAACACTAATTTCGACACCTGATACCATAGATTATGGCAATAAAATGATACAGAACAGCAATCAAACCGCAAGAACTTATATCAACAGTGCGTAAGTTACCACTAATAGTTCCCACAACCTCTATTACACTGATTCGGGCGTAGATTGCGGTAGATTGTAGCAACAGGGAGACGCCAACTCGCCTGAAATTTCGTAGCGACGGCGTAGATTGGTGCAGATTGGCACAACAGTTGGCTGTCCGCGACAGGAACGTACTAAGCGTACGTGACTTAGCGGACTGACAAGCGTAGTGCCAAGATGTGCCGATATACGCCGTCGCTATATGGTGCGGCGTTTGCCCACAACCACAGGATAGTTAGGCTGCCCGACAAGTTCCTTGCCTTTCAGTATTACGCAGTCCTTGTCCACTATGCACGCACCGAGGCGCACGTTTTGCGAAATAACGGTGTTTTGCATTACAATGCAGTCTTTTACGACGGCACCCTTTTCCACCGTTACGCCGCGGAACAAAATGCTGTTTTCCACCTTGCCGTCAATCACGCAACCGTCGGCAATGAAACCGGAACTTACTTCGGCGTTGTCCATGTAGCGCGTGGGAACCATGTCCTTGACCTTGGTCAGTATGCGGTTGTCGGAAATAAACAAATCCTTGCGCACATTGCTGTCCATAAGGTCCATGCTGACGCGGAAGTAGCCCGTCGTGTCGGTAATCGTGGACAGGTAGCCGTCAAAGCGGTAGCCCACAACCTTGTGGCGGCGAATGTAGCCTGCGATAAGGTCATTGTAGAAACGCTTTTGTCCGATGTTTTGGTAGCGTTCCAGCACGTTGACAAGCAAATCTTTGGTAAACACGTAGTACCCGACAAGGCGATTGTCGCCCTTGTCCGCTATGCCTTTTACGTTGCCGCTTTCATCCACGTCGATGTACACGCCCTTGTCGCGCGACTGCTGATACACCACGGTGAGATCCGCGCCGCTGTCAACATGCAATGCCACCACGTCGTCGAAGCGCATGTTGCAAACGTTGTTGCAATCGGCAACTATTACGTAGCGTTGCGGACTGCGTTTGAGGTAATGTATTACGCCGGTAAGCATTTTTATGCGTTCGTCCGTTTCGTTGCTGTTGGCAGAAAACGGCGGCAAAAAGCGCAAACCGAATTGTTTACGGGCAAGTCCCCAGGGCTTTCCGCTGCCGATGTGATCCAGCAGCGACTGGTAGTTGTATTCCGTTGCGACGCCGACGTTTACAATGCCGCTGTTGACAAGATTGCTGAGAACAAAATCTACAAGACGGTAACGTCCGCCAAACGGAATTGCAGCCACACTGCGCAAACGGGTAAGTTCGCCAAGGTCGGTGTCGGCGTTTGAAGTGAGAATTACGCCCATTGTATCGATCATTGTTTGGTACCCCCTTTCACGTCTTCCGTCACCATACTGTCTGCGGCGATGTGCACCTTTACGCCGATGTGCACATCGCTGCCAACCAGCGACACGCCGCCGCTGCAGTACTTGGACAAGTAGTCGGTTTTGCCGTCAATGCCTATGCTGCCGTCCTTGCCGACAACAGCATTTTCACCGATGATTGCCTTGTGTACGTGTGCGCCCGCGCAGATTTTTGCGCCCGACAGCACCACGCTGTCCACTACTTCCGCACCCTTTTCGACGGTTACGCCGTCGGAAATTATGCTGTGCGACACCGTGCCGTCTATGTAGCAGCCCTCGGTAATAAGACTGTTGGCAAGGTGCGCATGCGTACCGATAAAGTGCGGCGATTGCAATGCCGAACGACTGAGAATAGTCCAGTCGCTGTCGGCAAGGCGAAGCGCGTCGTCGTCAAGCAAATCCATGTTTGCCTGCCACAAACTTTCCACCGTTCCGACGTCCTTCCAGTAACCGTTAAATTCGTACCCGAACATACCCTTGCCTGCCGCAAGCATCTTTGGAATGACGTTTTTGCCGAAGTCGTTGCTGCTTTTTTCGTCGCCTTCGTCGGCAATCAGTTCGTTGCGAAGTACGCTCCACTTGAATATGTAAATGCCCATGCTTGCCGTGTTGCTTTTGGGTTTGGCAGGCTTTTCGGCGAAGTCCACAATGCGCCCGTTGTCGTCGCAGGACAGAATACCGAAACGGCTTGCCTCGGCAGGGTCGACGGAAATCATGGCAATGGTACAATCGGCGTTCTTCTTGACGTGGTAACTCAACATCTTGTTGTAGTCCATTTTGTAGATGTGGTCACCGGACAAAATAAGCACGTTGTCGGGATTGAATTTGTCGATAAATTCGATGTTCTGGTAAATGGCGTTTGCCGTACCCTTGTACCACTCGCCTTCCTTTTCGCGCATGTAGGGCGGCAGAATGAACACTCCGCCGTCGTTGCAGTCAAGGTCCCACGCTTGTCCGTTGCCGATGTAAGTGTTGAGTTCCAGCGGCTTGTATTGGGTGAGGATACCTACGGTGTCTATGCCCGATTGCGTGCAGTTGGTCAGAGGAAAGTCAATGATACGGTACTTGCCGCCGTAAGGCACGGCAGGCTTGGCGATGTTGCGCGTAAGTACCCCCAGACGGCTTCCCTGACCGCCTGCAAGTATCATTGCGATGCAGTGTTTGTTTGTCATATTTTTCTCCTTTGAGAGATTGAAGTACGATGTTTTGATTGAGCAAGTGGCGATTGAAAAGATTTTGCTCGACCGAAATGAAACCGGTTAACTGCGATTTGGCAATGTGTTGCCTCGCGTGCGAGCGTGTGCTCACTCTCTTCACTTCGGGCATTAGAGCCTGGTGGTAGGTAGCCTACCCAGCCGCACCCTCGTTCAGATGTCGCTGCGAGGCAACACATTGCCAAACGCAGTAAAAGCCTGCTAACCGGTCGAATACGATTTTTTGCGTTTATCGCCGCAACGCCATCACTGTCAATGCCGTACTGTCAATCGGTCTCTGTTTCCTACGGATCGCTCGACCGTTGCGGCATATGGACAACGTAATTTTAATGTGGCAGACATGTTTTTAATGGCTACGCAGATAGTACAAATGCACTATTGGGGGTGTGCGCAGAATGTATGCCCAATCGGCTAGGCGGTAGGAATTGCGTTTGAACCCACCGCAAATATGTAGCAATTTCGGCAAAATACCTCAGTTACTATTGACAACTGCACAAATTTAACGGCTATAAATACTTTTGCTTAACTCTATCGGCACGTAGTGTTTTAACGCCTTCACGGCGAACGCTGTTTTTGCGGCTTTTTTAGGCAAGGCAAGCAACCGAACTCGTACTGTACGTACGTGGAGGGCGCTTAACGTAGCCTCAATCGGTGTGAAGGCGTTAAAATGGTTTCAAACGCTGTTGCTACTGCCTAATGACAACGAAAAATTACAGCAGGTGTTCGAAATCCTTTTTGTCGGTGGGTTTGTACACTACAAAGCGGTTGCCGACAACAATTACGGGGTCACAGCCGAGTACGCGGCAGACGTCGTCGCACATGTCGCGAGCCGACGACTCACAGGACTTCAGCGCGGAAACCTTGACGATTTCGTGGTTGTACAGTCCAACTTCTATCTCGTTGATGATGTTGTCCGTCAGGTCGCCTTTGCCGATAATCACGGTAGGTTTGAGTGTATTTGCAAGAGCCTTAAGTTGGCTGCGTTGTTTGGTTGTTATCATAAAATCTCCTTGGTTGATGAAAAAGATTGTGTATATATTTTTAGTAGTTGCTGTGTGTGGCGATGTATCACCATACGAAAAACGCCTGCTGGCTCGCTTCACTGCGGGCATTATTATTTTTGGTATGTTGCCTTCCCAGCCGCGCCCTTGTTCAGATGTTTTCGATTGGTGACACATCGCCGCCCACAACATTCAAGTTTGTTTCAAAACAAAGCGTTATGTGCAGGCTTTTTCAGTCCGCTTTTCCTGCGGAATGCGCGATAGTACGGTTAATTCGTCGATACATAATGGAAAATTACCACCTTCTACTTTTATAGCAATAAACCGACAGGTAAACCATTCATCAAATGCATAGCCCGCCGCAAGCAGAACTTGGTAATAATAAGGTTCCATTCGTTTTAGCTCATGGTACGTTAATTGCATGTCCGCTGATTTCAGTTTATCACATAGCAACTAATCAGTTGACAGCAATTATATTTTGCAATAATCAAAACTACGCAGTTAAGTTTTTTAACCTGACAAGACTTCAATCGTCTGATTGCCGTTACAACAAACAACGTGCCTTTGACCATGAGGGGTGGGCGGTCGGGGCTGTGGTTGGCGTACCACCAACACCGCTGACGAAAAAAGTTGCTTATAGCAATATGCGCTACGTTCCGCCAAAACTAACCGACTTGAAATATGCAAGTCAATTACAAAACGTAAGACACTTTTTACAACGGCAATACGCGCCGAAGCTCGTCAATTTGAAGTAGGCAAACCAACTGCAAACCGTTAACAAGCATTATCAGGGGGTGGCGAGGTGTTGCCGCACAGCGACATCGTAGCGACGGCACGGCTGGGAAGGCTGCCTGCCATAAGCAATATTGCTCGTCGCGAGCAGAGCATCAAGCGCTCGCAGTGCGGCAATACCTTGACAGGACCCCTTACATCAACTTCCTTACTTCGGCGCCCGTTTCCACAGTGCACCATTTTCCCAGACGTTTCGACTGCACTTCGTTTTGCTCAACGTGGCATGTCACGACATAACAAATAAATGTTTTTGCAACTTAGAGCGACAGCCGCATAAACGCTTTTTCGGCTGCATCCTAATCCACAAAGTCAAATTCCAAATCGCCCACTATTACCGTGCTGCCGTCGCGCGCGCCGCGCTTGCGAAGTTCCGCAATTACGCCTTTGTCCTTAAGCACGCGCTGGAAGTAGCGGAAACTGTCGTAGTCGTCCAGATTGACCTTGCGCGACAAAATTTCCACAAGTCCGCCGGTAACTTCAAACACGTCGTCGTCCAGTTCCTCTATTTCGAAACTATCCTCTTCCTCTTTGTCAAGCGACACGGGGGTAAATTCCAACGGTCCCGGTTCGGGCAACTTGTCCAGAATATCCACAAGGATTGTCAGCAGTTCGTCCACGCCTTCGTGAATCAACGTCATCATGGGGATGATTTTGTACTTGTCGCCGTAAGCCGCCTTGAAACGCGCAAGGTTTTCTTCCGCGGCAGGCATGTCCATTTTGTTGGCGACAACCACCATAGGCAAATCTTTGAGAGCAGGGTCGTAACTGAAAATTTCGTTGTTGATAAGTTTGAAGTCGTCCAGCGGGTCACGCCCTTCGCTGCCGCCCATGTCCACCACATGCACAAGTACGCGCGTGCGTTCGATGTGACGAAGGAAACTGTGTCCGAGTCCCGCGCCTTCGCTTGCGCCCTCGATAAGCCCCGGAATATCTGCCATTACGAAACTTTTGTCGTAGTAGCCCACCACGCCGAGATTGGGACTGAGCGTTGTAAAGTGGTAGTTTGCGATTTTCGGTTTTGCATCGGAAACAACGGACAACAGCGTGCTTTTGCCTACGTTGGGAAATCCTACCAAGCCGACGTCCGCAATGGTTTTAAGTTCCAGCACCACTTCGTGTTCCTGCGTTTGTACGCCGTGCTCGGCAAAACTGGGCGACTGTCTGCGAGCCGTGGCAAAGTGACGGTTTCCTCTGCCGCCCTTGCCGCCCGCCGCAATCACCGTGCGCTGACCGTCCTCGTACATGTCCGCAACGACGTCGCCGTCAACGGTTTTGACAACGGTACCGACGGGCACCTTGACAATCAGATCTTTGCCCTGCTTGCCGTAGCAATTTTTGTGACCGCCGTTTTCGCCGTTTTCGGCGCGAAAATGCTTCTGGAAGTGGAAAGCGTTGAGAGTGTTTTCGCCTGTGGTCGCCACAAAGACGATATCGCCGCCCTTACCGCCGTCGCCGCCGTCGGGACCGCCGTTGGGTACGTATTTTTCGGTATGCAGGCTTGCGG
>ULVD01070768.1_pt1 | contig 12430 bp, 14 predicted proteins | sample 1959101 | NCBI WGS metagenome assembly ULVD01 (sample SAMEA4835777, study PRJEB28245) | human gut metagenome | biome: gut microbiome; material: fecal sample | place: Denmark | collected 2008
CAAGGACGGATTTAGTTGAAAAAAGCACGCCGAAGCGTGCTTTTTTCTTGGCAGGGGCAGAAGGATTCGAACCCACGACCAACGGTTTTGGAGACCGCGACTCTACCAGCTGAGCTATACCCCTATGACTCGCTTATTATATCACACACCGGGCGATAAATCAATAGCTTTTTCAAAAAAAATCAAAAAAAGCGTTCAAAATCAAAAAATCTATTGACATTTACTTATCGGGGTGATATAATAGTTTCACCTCTGTCGGCAGGGCTTTTTTTTCGTGCCTTTGCGGTGCGATCAAAAAAGCTCCCGTGCGGGTACCACATACCGCACCGAACGGAGGGAGGTACACCGACCGTAAGGTCAAATCATCACAAAACAGGAGGTGCCGCAAAGCATGGCCAATGAGCAAAGAGTCAAGGTTACTCTTGTATGCACTGAGTGCAAGCAGAGAAACTACGACACAAAGAAAAACAAAAAGAACACTCCGGACAGGCTTGAGCTTAAGAAATACTGCAAGTTCTGCCGCAAGCACACTCTTCACAGAGAATCCAAGTAAGGGGGAGCGTAAGATGACATCAGTCAGATTTTTCAAGAGTCTCAGTGCAATACTGGCGCTGGTGCTGATGCTTTCCCTGCTCTCGATTAATGTTTTTGCAACCGATACGACAGCCGATACTGCGGAGGAGACCGCAGCGGATACTGTGGCTGACACCGCGGAGGACACGGCGGAGAATACGACCGCCGAAACCACAGGAGGCGCCGCCGGAGATACTACGGACACAAAGGAATTCCCGTGGGACGCCGTTATTTCCTTCGGTATTGTCGCGCTTATAATTATCGTGCTGCTGATCCTTTACTTTGTGAATCCCAAGTTCAAAAAGAAGGTTCAGGAATCCTGCCGCAACATTAAGAGCGAGCTTAAAAAGGTAGTCTGGTCTCCCGCCAGGGACGTTAAGAAAAACACCATTATCGTTCTCGTTTTTGTCGTGATATTCGCGATCATTATCGGTCTGCTTGACTTTCTCTTCTCCAAGGGCATCATCGCCCTCGGCAAGCTCTTCTGAGCAATGAGCGACATAAACGAAATGAATGTCGGAGTGCGTTGGTATGTGGTGCATACGTATTCCGGTTATGAAAACAAGGTAATGACCAACCTTGTGAAGATCGTTGAGAACCGCGGACTCGGTCACCTGATCTTTGACGTAAAAGTTCCCGTGGAAACGGTCGTTGAGAAAAAAGGCGACGAGGAAAAAGAGGTTGAAAGCAAGATCTTCCCCGGATACGTTCTGGTGAAGATGATAATGACCGAGGAAAGCTGGCACGTGGTAAGAAACATCACGGGCGTCACAGGCTTTGTCGGTCCCGGCTCACGCCCCACTCCTCTGCTTGATTCAGAGGTCGAGGCTCTCGGCATCGACGAAAAGAAGGTAAAGCTTCTTATTTCCGTCGGCGACGAGGTCAGCGTCAAGGGAGGGCTGTTTGACGGCTACTCCGGCACGGTTCAGTCGATCTCCGATAATCAGAAAAAGGTCACTGTCCTCATCAAGAGAGGACGCCGCGATATTCCCGTCGAGCTTGACACAGAAAACGTCATCCCGGCAAACTGACAGCGGCTCGGAAAGAGTCGCGTGGGAGGAAGAAAAAATCTATCAATTTCTTCCGCAACTAACCACATTTGGAGGTAATTTAAAATGGCAAAGAAAGTTCTGGGCTATATAAAGCTTCAGCTTCCCGCCGGCAAGGCAACTCCTCAGCCCCCCGTAGGACCTGCTCTCGGTCAGTACGGCGTTGCCATCCCGGTATTCACTAAAGAGTTCAACGAGAGAACCAAAAACGACATCGGTCTTATCATCCCCGTAGTAATTACGGTGTATGCCGACCGTTCCTTCACCTTTATCACCAAAACTCCTCCCGCACCCGTGCTGATCCTCAAGGCAGCCGGAATCGAGAAGGGCTCAGCTACTCCCAACAAGACCAAGGTGGCAAAGCTCACCAAGGATCAGGTAAGAAAGATAGCCGAGACAAAGATGCCCGACCTCAACGCCGCTTCTGTTGAGACGGCAATGAGCATGATCGCCGGTACCGCCCGCTCAATGGGTATCACCGTCGAGGAATGAGAGACGAGGAGGTAAAGAGCAATGGCTAAAAAAGGTAAGAAATATTCCGACAGCGTAAAGCTGTACGAAAAGAGCAAGCAGTACGATCCCGCCGAGGCTATGGGTCTTGTATGCAAGACCGCAAAGGCGAAATTTGATGAGACAGTCGAGATCCATGTCCGTCTGGGCGTTGACTCCCGTCATGCCGACCAGCAGGTCCGCGGCGCCGTGGTCCTTCCTAACGGTACCGGTAAGACCGTCCGCACCCTGGTTTTCACCAAGGGCGATAAGGTTCAGGCAGCTCTTGACGCCGGCGCGGATTACGTTGGCGATCAGGAATATATCGACAAGATCACCAAAGAAGGCTGGTTCGAGTTTGACGTTGTTATCGCCAGCCCTGATATGATGGGTATGATCGGACGCCTTGGTAAGGTCCTCGGTCCTAAGGGACTTATGCCTTCCCCCAAGGCAGGCACCGTCACCCCCGACGTTGCCCGTGCGGTCAAGGAAGCCAAGGCAGGTAAGATCGAGTACCGTCTTGACAAGACCAACATCATCCACTGCCCCATCGGTAAGGTGTCCTTCGGCGAGGATAAGCTCCGCGAGAACTTTGACACCCTTGTCGGCGCTATCATAAAAGCAAAACCTGCCTCTGCAAAGGGTCAGTACATCAAGAGCTGCGTTATCGCCTCTACGATGGGCCCCGGTATCAAGATCAACCAGGCGAAGCTCGGCTGACAATCTGCAGAACCGGAAACAGCGGCAGCATAAAATACCGCAAGTCGGTTTGTCGCTTGGGGCTGACGCACTTAAATGCGTCAGCCCCAAAACTGGTTATGACCACTAAAAAAACAAAAGCGATAATTTCGCAGAATATAAAACAGGTAATTTATGATTCAATTCAGAAAACCCCTTATCTCGGATATTCCGATGCTTGCGCGTGTGCTTTCCTCCTATCGCGGCGGACTTTGTGATATGACGCCGGGTAATATCGTCATGTGGCGCGACTATTACGGCTGCGAGCTGGCATATGAGGAGCAAGGCGGCAGGGAAGTGCTCTGGCTGCGCTATGCGGTCGATCCGGATATTGACCCGGATTCCTTTCCCGACGCCCGCGCCCGCGCATACGCTCACTCTTATGCTTATGCCTGCCCAAAGGTGTACTGTCCCGGTGACGAGAACCTGCAGTCGGACGGTATTATGCACGCCGATGAGGTGAAAGAAGCGGTGGATCGGCTTTCGGAATACGGTGCGCATTTCTTCTGCTGTCTTTCATGGGAGGAAAGAGCCTTGCTGCTCAACCTTTTCCCGGAGGCGGAGGTCTGGCAGGATCGCGACTGGAACGACTATGTTTATGAAGCCGGAAAAATGATAAGCCTCGGAGGCAAGCACCTTTCGGGGCAGCGAAATCATATAAATAAATTCAGATCCACATTTCCCGACTGGCACGTGGAGGATATAGGTGATGAGAATATTCCCGCCGCGAGGGAGTTTCTCGACCGCTACTACGCCGGACTTGCCGGGGAGGGGAAGACGGACGAGGTGTTCAGCGCCGAGCGCGCCGCGTGCGACGAGGTGCTGTCAAACTGGAGCGCATACGGGCAGGAGGGTATACTGCTTTTTGCCGGAGAGAAGGTCGCGGCGTTCACCTTCGGCGAGGTGACTGCCGGTATGCTTGATATTCACATTGAAAAAGCAGACCGCAGCTTCCCCGGCGCATACCCGATGGTCTTCCGCGAATTTGCCGCACGGTTTGAGGGACGTGCCGCGTATATAAACCGTGAGGAGGACTGCGGGGAGCCGGGGCTGCGTCAGTCAAAGCTGGCGTACAAGCCGCAAAGAATGGTGGAAAAGTACAATATTGTCTGCTGAATTGCCCGGATATGCGTTGCCGTCGGTAAAGCGGCAGGAGGCGGGGCACTATGGATGTGTTGTCGACATTTTTCGCATATTTTGCCTTTTATGCCCGCATTCCGGACGCTTTTTGACGTCTTTCGGACAATTGCACAGTTTTGAGCCTGCGCGATACAGTGAATATTGTAGTCTTTTTCAGTCGAAAACTGCCGCGCAGGGATTGACATATTTATAACAAAGTGATATAATTATTTTATAATACGCTATGTGTGCAAAGGCGTTTTCCGGCTGTTCCGGAATCGAAAAAAACACATAAAAACGCTGCACAGAAGCAAAAATTCATGAATTATGCAGGTCAAGGAGAAGAAAAATGGAATACCGCATCGAACACGACTCAATGGGTGAAGTCAAGGTACCCGCAAATGTATATTGGGCGGCTCAGACCGAAAGAAGCCACGAAAACTTCAACATCGGCGTTGGCATCGAAACCATGCCGAGTGAGATCATACACGCCTTCGGAATACTTAAAAAAGCATCCGCAATGGCAAACAGCGAGCTGAAGCCCGCAAAAATGACTGCCGAGAAGCTCGCCGTCATTTCGCAGGCTTGCGATGAGGTCATTTCCGGCAAGCTCAACGCTCATTTCCCGCTCGTTGTCTGGCAGACAGGCTCAGGCACTCAGTCCAACATGAATGCCAACGAGGTAATTGCAAACCGCGCCAACGAGCTTGCAGGCTCAAAGCTCTGCCACCCCAATGACGATATCAACATGAGCCAGTCCTCAAACGACACCTTCCCCACCGCCATGCACATCGCCGCAGTCATCGCTATCGAGGACAAGGTAATTCCCGCCATCGACCTGCTCATCTCCACCTTCAAGAAGCTCGAAGCCGAAAATGAAGGCATCGTAAAGAGCGGACGTACCCACCTTCAGGACGCTACCCCCATCACCTTCTCTCAGGAGATCTCCGGTTGGAGAGCAAGCCTTGAGAAGGACAAGAAGCTGCTTCTCATCGCTCTTCCCGAGCTGAAGGAGCTGGCGCTTGGCGGAACCGCCGTCGGTACCGGACTTAACGCCCCCAAGGGCTTTGACGTAAAGGTCGCTGCCGCCGTATCCGAGCTGACCGGCAAGGATTTCGTCACCGCAGATAATAAATTCCACGCTCTCACCTCCAAGGACGAGATAGTCTTTGCGCACGGCGCTCTCAAGGCGCTTGCCGCCGATATGATGAAGATAGCCAACGACGTCCGCTGGCTGGCTTCCGGTCCCAGACTCGGTCTCGGTGAGATCACCATACCCGCCAACGAGCCGGGTTCTTCCATCATGCCCGGCAAGGTCAACCCCACCCAGTGCGAGGCTGTCACGATGGTCGCGGTACAGGTCATGGGCAACGACGTTGCCGTCGGAATGGCTGCATCCCAGGGCAACTTTGAGCTTAACGTCTTCATGCCGGTATGCGCCTACAACTTCCTGCAGTCGGCTCGTCTGCTTGCCGAATCCATCGTGTCCTTCAACAACAACTGCGCTGTCGGCATCAAGGCAAACAAGGAGAAAATGTACAACAACCTGCACAACTCCCTGATGCTCGTTACCGCGCTCAACCCCTATATCGGCTACGAGAACGCCGCCAAGACCGCCAAGAAGGCGTACAACGAGAACATTTCGCTCAAGGAGGCATGCGTGTCTCTCGGATTCCTTACCGCCGAAAAATTCGACGAGGTCTTCCATCCGGAGCAGATGGTCTGATTATATATCGAATCATGAGGGGATGCTGCGCTCAGGCGGCATCCCCGAAATGGCTGAAATAATGATTTTACCAAATCCGCAGAAAGGAACAATATAAAATGGTATTCAGTTATTATCCCGGCTGTACCCTGCGCACCAAGGCAAAAGAACTTGACGCATTTGCCCGCCGCTCGGCAAAAGCGCTGGGGATCGAGCTTGTCGAAATTCCCGATTGGCAGTGCTGCGGCGGAGTCTATCCCACAGCGTCCGACGCGATCGCCCCGAGACTTGCCTCCGTCCGTGCGCTTATGGCGGCAAGAGATGCGGGTACTCCTCTTGTCACCGTGTGCTCTGCCTGCTACAACGTGATAAAGCGCGTGAACGAGGACATGAAGAACGATCCCGAAATACGCGACAGGGTCAACCGCTATATGCAGAACGAGATACCCTATGAGGGAGAAGTCAAGGTCTATCACTACATAGAGGTACTTCGGGACATTATAGGCTACGACGAGCTGGCGAAGAAAGTGGTGAATCCCCTCAAGGGTCAGAAGATAGGCGGGTATTACGGCTGCCTTCTGCTGCGTCCCGGCAAGGAGCTGGGCTTTGACGACCCGGAAAATCCGGAGGCTATCGAGGGACTTATCAAGGCTCTCGGCGCTCAGCCGGTGAAATACGCACAGCGCAACGAGTGCTGCGGCGGATATGTTACGCTTGAGGATCGCGCGTTTGCCGGAAAGAGAAGCAGAATAGTTACCGCATCGGCTTCCGGAGAGGGTGCAGAAAGTCTTATAACCGCCTGCCCGCTTTGCATGTACAACCTCAAGGTCAACGGCGGCGGAGAGCTTCCCGTTTATTACTTCACCGAGCTGCTTGCCCGTGCGCTGGGCGTGGCGGAGGAGAACTGAGGCAGAAAATGAATATAAGCAACGAAAAAGAGACCGCCGCAAAGATCGTGGAGATAAGCGGCGTGAATACCCGTAAGTGCATGAAGTGCGGCAAATGCTCCGCAACCTGCCCCGCTTACGGCGAGATGGAATATCATCCGCATCAATTTGTGTATATGGTCGAAAACGGCGAGATCGACAAGCTGTTTTCCTCCGAATCGGTATGGAAATGCCTTACCTGCTTTGCCTGTGTCGAGAGATGCCCGCGCGGCGTTGAGCCGGCAAAGCTCGTCGAAGCGGCGCGCACGCTGATGGTGCGCCGTCAGGGTCAGAATCATCTGCATGACGACGACATTCCCGCGCTGCTTGATCCCGAGCTGCCTCAGCAGGCGATAGTCAGCGCATTCAGAAAATACAAGGGCTAAGGAGAAAAGGATATGCAGAGAATCGGAGTATTTGTCTGTTGGTGCGGCTCCAATATCGCGGCGACCGTTGACGTCCACGCGGTGGCAGAGGCTATGAAAAACGAGCCGGGAGTCGTATTTGCAACAGATTATCAGTATATGTGTTCCGAGGGCGGTCAGTCGCTGATAGTGAATGCCATAAAGGATCACTTCCTTGACGGCGTGGTCATTTGCTCCTGCTCGCCGAGAATGCACGAGGCTACCTTCCGCAAGACCGCGGCAAGAGCCGGACTCAACCCCTACATGGTAGAAGTGGCAAATATCCGCGAGCACTGCTCATGGATACATAAGGACAAGGCTGAGGCGACCGAAAAGGCAATAATCCTTGCCCGTACCGCTGTTGCCAAGATCCAGCTCAACACACCCCTGACTGCCGGCGAAAGCCCTGTGACCAAGCGCGCGCTTGTCATCGGCGGCGGCATTGCCGGGATCCAGTCGGCACTTGACATTGCCGACGCTGGATATGAGGTCGACATCGTCGAAAAGCTGCCCACTATCGGAGGTCACATGGCGCAGCTTGACAAGACCTTCCCAACTCTTGACTGCTCGGCGTGTATTCTTACGCCGAAGATGGTCGATGCGGCGCAGAACGAAAAGATAGGTCTTTACACATACAGCGAGGTGGAGTCCGTCTCGGGCTTTGTGGGCAATTTCACGGTAAAGATCAAAAAGAGAGCAAGATACGTCGATGCCGACAAGTGCACAGGCTGCGGCGTATGTACCGAAAAATGTCCCTCCCGCAAGTCCCCATCGGAATTTGACATGAACCTCTGCACGCGCGGAGCTATCTATATGCCGTTTGCTCAGTCGATCCCGAAGGTGCCGGTGATTGACACCTCCGCCTGCATTCACTTCAAGACCGGAAAGTGCGGCCTTTGCAAGATGAACTGCTCGGCGGGCGCTATCGACTTTGAGCAGAAGGACGAAATAATCGAAAAGCAGTACGGCGCGATCGTGGTCGCCACCGGCTTTGACATGATAGATCCCTCCCGCTACGGCGAGCTGGGGTATGCCGAAAACAAGGACGTTATAACCTCTCTGGAGCTTGAAAGACTTATGAACGCGGCGGGTCCCACAAAGGGAATACTCCTGCGTCCGTCTGACGGCAAGCATCCCAAGACCATTGTTTTTGTCCAGTGTGTCGGTTCAAGATGCGACGCCTCCAAGGGCAAGACCTACTGCTCGAAGATATGCTGTATGTACACCGCCAAGCACGCGATGATGATACGTGAAAAGTATCCCGACACGGACGTGCACGTCTTCTATATCGACGTGCGTACCCCCGGCAAGAACTTTGACGAGTTCTACCGCCGCGCCGTCGAGCAGTACGGCGTGGATTACATCAAGGGTAACGTGGGCAAGGTCTCCCGCAAGGGCGACAAGCTGGAGGTTCAGGGCGCTGACCTTATTGAAAACCGCCAGGTCATAATCGACGCCGACCTTGTGGTGCTTGCCGCGGCTATCGAGCCTTCTGCCGGCGCGCGCCGCATTGCCACCATGCTGACCGCCAGTATGGATACAAACGATTTCTTCACCGAGGCGCACGCAAAGCTGCGTCCGGTCGAAAGCCCCACCGCCGGAGTATTCCTTTCCGGCGTATGTCAGGGTCCCAAGGACGTTCCCGAAACGGTCGCGCAGGCTTCCGCCGCCGCGTCTAAGGTAATTGCCCTGCTTTCAAAGGATAAGCTGACCGGCAACCCCTGCGTGGCTCATTCCGACGAGATGCTCTGCAACGGCTGCTCAATGTGCCAGAATGTCTGCCCCTACGGCGCGATCACATATGAGACAAAGCAGTTCCGCATCGCCGGTAAGACAGTTGACCGCCGTGTGGCTGTGGTCAACGAGGCGGTCTGCCAGGGCTGCGGCGCCTGCACCGTGACCTGCCCGTCCGGAGCCATGGACCTTAAGGGCTTCTCAAGCAGACAAATTCTTGCGGAGGTGGATGCGATATGTCGCTGAACTCAAACGAAGAAAAAAACACCGTGACGGCAGAAAACGGAAGCACCGGATTTGTCCCCACGATAGTGGCGTTCTGCTGCAACTGGTGCTCCTATGCGGGAGCCGACCTTGCCGGAACCAGCCGTCTTTCCTATCCTGCGAATGTAAAGATCATCCGCGTTCCGTGCTCCTGCCGGGTCAACCCGATATTCATCCTGCGCGCCTTTGAGCGCGGAGCGGACGGCGTTATACTGTGCGGCTGTCACCCCGGCGACTGCCACTACTCCACCGGCAACTACTATACCCGCCGCAGAATGACCCTGCTGTTTTCGATGCTCGACTACCTCGGCATTGAAAAGGAGCGCACCCGCGTTGAGTGGGTCTCCGCCGCCGAGGGCGTAAGATTTGCCGGAGTTATGAATGATTTTGTTAAAACCGTCACCGAGCTGGGAGAAAATAAAAAGTTGAGGGATCTGAGATGCAAGGAAAATCTGAACTGATCAAGACCCGGGTGCTTGAACTCCTCTCCGAGGGCAAGGCTCAGCAGGTGCTGGGCTGGGTCCGCGGCGAGTTTGACTGGGAGCGCACCCCCGCCGTGTTTGAAACCGCCGAGGAATTCAGCGAAAAATTCGTTTACGATGAATTCTGCGGAGCCAACCTCTGTAAATATCTTATCGCCGCCTGCAAAAAGGAAGGCACAACTCTCATCCTTGCAAAGCCCTGCGATACCTACGGTATCAATATGCTCATCAAAGAGCACCGCATTCCGCGCGAAAAGATTTACGTGCTGGGTATCGGCTGCTCGGGCAAAGCGGATATAAACAAGCTCCGCGGCATGGGACTGCGCGGGATCACCTCGGTTGAGGACGGCGAGGGCGACGAGCTGACCGTTCATACCCTTCGCGGTGACAGCACGGTCAAAAAGGATGAGGTAAAGCTCGACAAATGTCTTTGCGATGCAAAGCGCGTACACGTAATATCCGACGAGATCATCTGCGACGAGGGCAACAATCCCGACGCTCTGCCCCGCATGGCAGAGGTGGAAAAGCTTGAGGCAATGACTCCCGACGAGAGATTTGCATTCTGGCGCGGAGAGCTTTCCCGCTGCATCCGCTGCAATGCCTGCCGCAATGTCTGCCCCGTGTGCACCTGCGAAAAGTGCGTTTTCGACAATGAAAAGTCCGGGATAGCCTCCAAAGCCAACACCGATACCTTTGAGGAAAATATGTTCCATATCGTGCGCGCCTTCCATGTGGCGGGTCGCTGCACCGACTGCGGCGAATGCTCAAGAGTATGCCCTCAGCATATTCCGCTGCACCTATTGAACCGCAAGTTCATCAAGGATATCGACGCGCTTTACGGCGAATACCAGGCTGGCGCCGATTCCGAGACCCGCGGTCCTCTCACCGCCTTCACCGAGGGCGATGCCGAGCCGGGTTCAAATCTGAAATAAGGAGGAAAAATAAATGAAAAAGATCAAAACCTCCGAACTTGACAGTCTTTTTGCGGCGATTGCGGCGCAGAAAGAGCTTTATCTTCCGGTGCGCGGTGAAAAGGACGTTACATACACCCTCTGGAGCGAGGGCTGCAGGTACGCCGCAGACGCCGTAAACACCGTAAAATCACCCAAGGATCTTTTCTTCCCGCAGAGTGAGAACCTTTACGCGATGAAGCTGCGTGAGGGAGGCAAAAAGATAGACGTTGTAGACAACAGCAACACCGGAAGCGAATTTGTTATCTTCGGCGTGCGCGCCTGCGACGCCGCAAGCATCGGAATACTTGACAGAGTGTTCCTTTCAAATCCGACCGACGCCTATTACAAGGCGCGCCGCGAAAAAGGCACGGTCGTTACCGTCGCCTGCACGGAGCCGGATACCTCCTGCTTCTGCCACACCTTCGGTATTGACGCCGCCGAGCCATGCGGAGACGTAAGCTGCACCTTCGCCGCAGACACCCTTTACCTTGACGCAAAGACCGAAAAGGGCGAGGCTCTGCTTGCTTCCCTCGGAATGCTTTCCGACGCGGATGAGGGCGATCTTGCCGCCGCAGACGCCGAAAAGGACGCAATACGCGAAAGTCTTTCAAAAACTCCACTTTACGACCTTACCACCGAGGGCTTTGGAGCAGGCAAAACTATGGAGCTGTTCAACTCGCCGAAGTGGGCGGAGCTTTCAGAGGCATGCCTTGGCTGCGGGACCTGCACGTTTGTCTGCCCCACCTGCCAGTGCTACGACATACGCGACTATGACACCGGAAACGGCGTTCAGAGATACCGCTGCTGGGACTCCTGCATGTATTCCGAGTTCACGCTCATGTCCGCCGGTCAGCCCAGACTTACACAGGTTGAAAGGTTCCGGCAGAGATTCATGCACAAGCTGGTATACTATCCCGAAAACAACGAGGGCATTTTCTCCTGCGTCGGCTGCGGAAGATGCGTCATGAAATGTCCGCAGGCGCTCAACATTGTCAAGGTAATGAAAGCCTTGGGAAAGGAGCAGAAATAATGTCATCCGAAAATCTTCTTTTTCCGCACGTAGGCGTTGTTACCGACATCCGCCGGGATACCCCCGACGTAAAGACCTTCCGCGTAAACGCGCGCGAGGGCGGCAAATGCTTTGAGCATATTCCCGGTCAGTGCGCAATGCTGTCCATTCCCGGCAAGGGAGAGGCAATGTTCTCCATCACCTCCTCACCCACAAACCATGAATACATGGAATTCAGCATCAAGAAGTGCGGCTGTCTTACAAGCTGGCTTCATCTCATCGAGGTCGGTCAGGAGCTTACTATACGCGGTCCTTACGGCAACGGCTTCCCGGTAGACACCGTGTTTGCGGGCAAGGATCTGGTCTTTGTCGCCGGAGGTATAGGACTTGCCCCGCTGCGCTCGGTCATAAACTACATCCGCGACAACCGCGATAAATACGGCAACGTGGATATCGTTTACGGCTCACGCTCCAAGGACGATCTTGTCGATTACCCCGAAATCACCGGGGAATGGATGAAAGAGCCGGGCTTTAACGTTCACCTTACCATCGACCGCCCGCAGGAGGGCTGGGACGGGCACGTCGGCTTTGTGCCGAACTATGTCAAGGAGCTGAACTTTGACACCTCAAAAACGGTGGTCATGTGCGGACCTCCAATCATGATAAAGTTCACGCTTGCCGGACTTAACGAGCAGGGCTTCAGCCCCGATCAGGTCTGGACGACGATGGAGCTGAGGATGAAATGCGGCATCGGCAAATGCGGACGCTGCAATATCGGTTCAAAGTATGTCTGCAAGGACGGTCCTGTGTTCAGCTTCGATCAGCTTGATGAACTGCCGCCTGAGTATTGATTCAAAAGGAGAAAAACGCTATGGATAATATGGTAAACGTCTACCTCATGGGTAAAAAATACACCGTTCCGTCAAGTCTCACGATCATGGGCGCGATGGAATATGCGGGATACCAGCTGGTTCGCGGCTGCGGC
>ULVD01059405.1_pt1 | contig 12388 bp, 10 predicted proteins | sample 1959101 | NCBI WGS metagenome assembly ULVD01 (sample SAMEA4835777, study PRJEB28245) | human gut metagenome | biome: gut microbiome; material: fecal sample | place: Denmark | collected 2008
GGGTTGGAGACAAAGCCGGAGATGGCTTCCGGCAGGTCGGCGGCCAGCCCCGTCACGCGGTCGACCAGCAGCCGGTCGACACAGTAGTCGTTGACCGGGTAATTCCACCAGAAGAACATCTTCCGGCCGTACAGCCGGTTCGGCTGCTCCATCGACGCGGCGTTGAGGTTGACAAGGGACACGTCCGGACCCGTCCACATCACCTCGACGTCGTCGTTGAGCCTTCTGGCAAGCGTGTATGTGTAGTCGGCCGTGATGTAGCCGTCAAAATATTCGGCGAATATGGTCAGCAGCTCGGACAGCCCCTCATGGTTGGCGTAGAACGCTTCGCGGAACTCGTTGACCAGCTTGGCATGGTTGGCTGCGGCCTGTGAAGCAAGGCAAATATAAGGGGGTTTTGAATGAGGACTGTTGCATCCTCGTTCTCTTTCCTATGTAACGAGGAAATCTCCTCGATTTCCTCTAACTTAATAACGTTCTTCTTTTTCCGTCCTTCCACCGTGTATGTGGCTCTTGCCTTGGTGTTTCCACTCAAATTAACATACCAATGAAAAGAGGTGTCAGAAGTCGGTGTCACCATATATACAAACTTCTTGATTACATCGTGGTTAAGCGTTGCTTCGCTGAAATCTACGAGAGAATGTAATGTTGCGGTGATCTCTGTCAAGTTCAATGTGGTTCCTTGTTCCTCGGCTTGCGGTGCATCTTCCAAAGCCTTCTCCAATGCACGTATTTCAGCATCTACCGGGGAGCGCATTGCTTGGTACTCGTCCTTGGAGATTTCGCCATCTGCTCTCATTGCAATTAGATTTTGCAATCGGGTCGTGGCTTTATTGAGTTTTGCTTGAATGGCGGCGGTGTCGCCCTTGCCACTTGTTACTCGCTCATCCCTATAATACCTCTTTATAAGGTCAAGCGCAAGTAAAACAGATTCTTTTCTGTCTGTCCATAGGTGCTCTAAAAGGGACTTTGCCATAAAATCAAGTTTCCAATCGGCAATCATACGGCTGTCGCAATATCCCTCGGTATCCAAGCCAAGCTCAACTCGTTTCTTTTTGTTGCCGTTGTTCAGTTGATTGTAGCATTGATAACCGTAGGAGATGCCGCCGTCATTTTTAGTGTGCCACTTGTTTTTACGGAAAGAAGATCCGCACGAACACCGAAGCAAATTGACCCATATATCTTTAGAGTCACGCTTGCTATGTGTGGTCTTGGTTGACGATACCAAAGACGGTTTTACACGGCTCGTCCGTATCTCTTGTGCCTTATCCCATACTTCTTGCGATACAATGGCGGGGAAATCACCCTCAACATATTCATAGGTGGACATATCAAGGTTATTGATGCGCTTCTGCTCCAAAAAGTTGTTGCTACGGGATTTGTTGTAGCATTTCGTTCCGGTGTAAGTGGCATTTCGGATTGCTCTCATAATATTCGATATGCTCCACTTTACCAAGCCGCTTGCCGTTTTGCGTTTGCGCTCGGTGAGAATGTTCGCTATCTTCATCGAGCCATATCCCTGCAGGTAAAGGTCAAATATCATTCGCACCGTTTCGGCTTGTTCTTCGTTGATAACGTAAGTATCACCAACTCGGTCATAACCTAAAATGTTGCCGTTTCCATAAAGGACGCCGTTATCACGGCTGATTTTCTGACCTGCCTTTACACGCTCGGATGTTTTACGGCTTTCTTCCTGTGCCAAGGTTGCCATAAGGGACAAACGCAACTCTCCGTCGCCATCCATTGTCCAGATGTTATCATCAATGAAAAACACCTCAACACCGATGTTCTTTAATTCTCTTGTTACCACAAGGGTATCAACCACATTACGGGCAAATCGGCAAACCTCTCTCGTTACGATCAAATCAAATTTGCCGCTTCGTGCATCCTCCAACATACGGAGAAACGCAGGACGCTTTTTAGCTTGTGTGCCGGTGATACCTTCGTCAATGTACTTTTCCACCACCGTCCAATTCGGATGATATTTTGCTTGGTCATCGTACCATTGCATTTGGTTTTCTAATGCCGACAACTGTGCTTCGTGCTCGGTTGAAACACGTCCATAAATTGATACTCGCCTTTGACGGTTACGGTCAAACATTGCATAGTCCGTCAACTTAAATCTGTAATTGTATTGGTTTACTGCTGTGTTCATATTCTTACCTCCAATCTTTGATGATTATATTGTAGTAAAAATCGCTTCATTTGTTAAATGTGCGATTTTGCGTTTTTTACAATATTTGAATAAGTGGCTTGATTGATTAAGCCTTTTTCAAGGAGTATTTCAATGAGCTTCAACGCAGCATATAAATTATCAATTTTTTTATCGCTCATTATGAACCTCCTTTTTGTTTCACCTTATACACCGTTCCCTTGGGGAAACCGCAACTTGAGCAGGTACAGGTGATTTTTTTGCTTTCAATAGAAAAAGCACCTGCATGGGATAGTAAATCCTTGCAGGTACTACACAGACCGATTTCGATTGTTTTGGTTACGGGGTCGATAAACCCCAAGCTGATTGCAAGGGCATATTCAATGCCCGCAAGTGCCTTATCGCTTGCTTTCCCGATGTACTTTTGGAGTCTTTGCTTGTCAATGGTGTGTATTTGCTCCAAAAGAACGATGGAAGGCTTTTCAAGTCCGTTTTCAGCCCTCATAACGTAGTGGGTAGGTAATTTCGCCTTGGTATTGGAAATGCTTGTAAGGGGCGCTACGATGACCGTGGTGCTGTGCTTGTTGCCCACGTCGTTTTGCAGAATGATTACGGGGCGGTATCCCGACTGTTCGGAGCCGACACCCTGCGGCATATCCGCATAAAACATATCGCCCCGTTTGAATGTAGTCTTGTTATCCATTAAATAGACCTCCTTTGAAATTTAGGCTTTTTGCCTATGTAGGAGGTCAAACGATAAAACAGAATTAAGGTCGGAAAGATATAAACAATACTCCCGTTCTGATGACCCGTCTTGCCGTTTGACCTTATTTCAAGAAAATCTATTTGTCCTCGACACCCCGATTTTCTGTTGGGAAGTCATCAAACGGCTGACAGCGTATCAGCTCCACGGGAGTTTCACCCTTGCGTGGTTCTCACGCAACCGCCCCCATTGCCTGCGACGGCTTCACGCCGGACTCGCTATCACGCTCGGACTGTGGCTGGACGGGAGTATCATTATCCCCATTGCTTGTCATTGCCGCATCGGGAGCTACCCGATGGTTATAGACTACTGTTTCTCGCTCCCTGCGTAAGCAGATCGTGGCGCAGTATCTAACGTGGCTTATGCTCATCACAATAGCAATAGGAAAGTATTTGATGAATGGGTATTCGGTTGTCAAGGAACAACCCATTCACCGCTATGTAAAACGGAAAACAGGTAAAGGACTATCCGTTGTCCTTCACCTGTTTCCTCACTTAAAGGCTAAATTGTAACCCTATTTGAAAAATTTTTTTTGAGCTTTGAAATTGCCGCTTTTACCGACTTGATGACCGCAGGGTGGGTACATCGTTCTCTTTCGGCAATTTCTTCGTAAGTAAGACCGTCAAAGTAATACATTACAAGCCTGCGGCGTTGTGTTTCGGGCAGAGCCGCTATTGCTCGGCGCAGTTGCTCGTTTCGCATACTCTTGTAGGCAGTAAGCTCTACACTCTCAATATCCGCAATGGCTCTTGCGTGTAAAGCTGCTTCGGTCAACTCGCTATGCTCGATATGCCTGTCCCATTCGTTAAGAAAAGAAAGGTCATCCAACTCAAAACGGTCAAGCAGGTCAAACACCGCCTTGTCTATCTCCATACAAATCTGAACACCTTGTCCATCTTTGAAAGAGACATAGAAATGCGGTTGGTCAGTATCAATGCCTACGCTAAAAATTTCGTAGGGGTTGTCCTTATCCTTTCTGCGTGAAGGACGAGGATCTTTTTTCGGGCGGTAAATATCCATTCGTTTTTCCTCCTATCATTGTGATTTTTCGGGTTAAAGAAAAATCACTCGACGGAGGATCACGACATCCGACACTCAAAGTGCGAGCATATTCGCAAGCGCTTTCTGATATAATGTTATAGGCGTGGCAAAAAACGCCAAACTCACCCCTTGAAAAACAAGGGGCAAATTTGGCGTTACGGTTAGGATTAAGTTTTCCGGGAGGTTTATCCGAACCTCTGTGATGTTCCGACGCACATTTGTGGTGATTGTGCGTATGGTGAGTTCTGCGTCCTCTCCGGTGTGTTGTCTGATTGGGTAATACCAAACAAACTATGTAGCGGTAGTTTTGTGCCATTGGTAACATCCTCGCCGTAAGGCAGCACTACCCATACAAAAGGTAGAAATCTGCTAATGCGGTGGGCAATGCTGCCACGCCATTTCCTTTTCATTTGTCATATTGATATAGGGTTGTGACTGTATTTCCTCGTCCATCGGTGACACCTCCTTGTCAGTTTTTGTCTGTTAGAATTTGACGCCTTTCGTCGTGTTGCGGTAGTTTTTATTGTTTTTTGTCGAACACATAAAAAGAGAGCGCCCAATCTGTTTTTACAGATTGGACGCTCTCGCTTTTATCAATACCGGTGGTCGGCATCGTCGGATATTCAGTTTCACTTTTGATGCCTCCTTTCGGCAATTTATTTTATAGGACTCTCAACTCCAATTACAATAATGCGGTCACTTTTGGTTGCTCCGTAGCAGGTAGACAGCGTGAGGAGCTACTGGCCGTATTCGGGAGTGATGCCCGTGTCGTATAAGGCACGGTGTTTTATTTCTTCTATTTTCTCATTAAACTCTGTTTCATTGTCGGCGGTATGGAAGTCATACCAACCGTCGTTGTTTTTTACATACACCACCGCAAAGACGGTGTACTGCTTCATTCCTTCGGCGGTTTCAAATTCGATTACGGGATGTTCGGTGCAGTAGTCCTTGTTACGGTACTGTGTTACATCCGAGAACATCGTTCCGTTTTTCATATTGTGACCGTAGATTACGAGGTTATCGCACTCCATAGTACATTTACCTTTGAGGAACGGAACGCCTGCGGAACTGTATTCCTTATCAAAATTCAGCCGCAGATACCGTTGCGGTTCGCTCGGTGTGTGCATTACGGGATAATCCACCGCCGTGTCCTTGATATACACCCAGCCGATGCAGTCTGCGTTCTTCTCAAACAACGGGGTAAGGTTACGAGTAAATACTGTGGGTGGCTCGGTTGCTTCGGGTTCTGCATCGCTGTTTTTCGGCTCGGTAGCGCTTTCGCTTTCGTCGGAAACAGGATAGTCAGTAATAAGCTCGGCTAATTCATCAAAATCATTGATTTCCTCTTGACTGTCTTTAACCTCTCCAACAATCATTGAAACTGCCACCACCATAACCGCCACGCAAAGAAGCGTTATGAATGGCAATACTTTTTTCGCCATTAAAACACCTCCGTTTTGGCTGTCATAGCATTGTCAATTTATTCTTCATCCACCCGTGTGAGCGTGTAGGTGCCGCCGACGGTGCCTTCGCCGCCAATCAGCGTGAGTGTGTTATCCTCAACGGTGAATGTGTATGTGCCGTCACGGACAGATTCATTCTCATAGTCAATAGAGATTTGGTCTTTCTTGATATCGTAAGAAAATTCATAGGTGGCATTGGGCAGGAGCAAGGCTCCGTTTCCATCACCACTGAACTCATAGGCGGTTGTGCCGTCCAAGTCCCATTTGCCTTTGAGAACATCGGTGCCGCCCGAACAGCCCTTGACTATCAGCACGATAATCAAAATCAGTACGACAAGGATAGCAATACCGACAGCTCCTTGACGGAGCATCATCTGCTGTTGCCGTTTTTTTCTTCGTTTTAATCGTTCTTCTTCGCTCAGATACCGTCCGGGCGGTGTACGCTTTTGGCTCGGTTCAAAGAGCGAAAATCTGTTGTTTTGCTCGTTCATAGAATATGCTCCAAACTTACCCCAAGCATAAAGGGCGATGGCGGGATTACCCGTCACCGCCCTTTCACTTTAAGGTGTGGTTTTATTTTGCAGAAGATTTCTTCTTGCCAATTACGGTAGTTGCTACAACACCGAAGCCGCTGACGAACAGCAGAGCAACCCAAAGCCACATCATACTGTTATCGCCGGTCTGCGGAGACTGAACATCATCGGAAGGCTTGTTGTCAGGATTGGTAGTGGTTGTACCAACGTTGTATTCGCAGGTATCGCACTTACCATCGTTATTAGCATCTGCGTGAGCAGCCCTGCTGTTCTCGATGATAACGCCACAAGCTGCTACGGTGCATTCTTTCCAATGGTTATCCTTGTCGGACTTCCAATCGGATTCGGTGTGACCGTTCTTAGCAATATTGCCCCAAGCTGCAAGGTCGGTAATTTCCTTTGCGCCGAGTGCATCTTCGTAGAACTTGCCACAGCCTTCGCACTTGTAGTATGCTTCCTTACCGCCCTCTGTGCAGGAAGGTTCAACCTTTGCAACAGGTTTAATATCGCAGGTGTGTCCTGCAGGAATGGTTTCCCAAACTGCGGTTACGGTAGTGTCAGCAGTAACGGTGATCTTGTCGCCAACTGCCTTTTCTACGCCGCCAACGCTCCAAGCCTTGAACTGCTTGCCATCGGGAGCAGTAAAGCCGTTTTCAGGGAGGGTATATTCGCCGGAAATACCGGTTACATCTGCCATTGTGCCTGTACCGCCGTTTGCCACAAAGGATACGGTGTAGGTGGTAGGTACAACCTGCTGCTGTTCCCAAGTAGCAACGAGCGTAATGTCGCCGTTTACTGCGGAGTTGAAATCATAAGCAGAACCGTTGAGAGTCCAGCCCTTGAAATCGTATCCAGCCTTGGTAGGATCGGCAGGCTTGGTTGCCTTCTGACCTGCTTCGATGTTCTGTTCCGCTACAGCAGAGCCACCGTTGGAGTCAAAGGTTACGGTATAAACCGTAGGAACAACCTGCTGCTGTTCCCAAATAGCAACGAGCGTAATGTCGCCGTTTACTGCGGTGTTGAAATCGTAAGCAGAACCATTGAGAGTCCAACCCTTGAAATCATAGCCACTCTTGGTAGGATCGGCAGGCTTGGTAGCCTTCTGACCTGCTTCGATAGTCTGCGCCGTTACAGCGGAGCCACCGGCAGAATCAAAGGTTACGGTGTAGTAGGTTACAGGGATATTCTCCCAAACTGCTGTTACGGTAGTATTTGCGTTTACGGTGATAGTTGCGCCTTCGGCCTTTTCAACACCGCCTACGCTCCAAGCCTTGAACTGCTTGCCGTTAGGAGCTGTGAAGCCGCAAACAGGAAGCACATAGTCACCAGAAACACCGGTTGCATCAGCCATACTGCCCGTACCGCCGTTTGCATCGAAGGTTACGGTATAAGTAACAACAGGAATATCCTTGTAGGTAGCCTCTGCGGTTACATTACCAGCAGGCATTACGAAGGTGGTAGTTGCGCTGTTTGCATCATCAACAACAACACCGTTAACAACCCATTTATCAAACATCTGTCCGGTCGGAGCTGCTCCTGCGGTCAGAGTAACGGTTGTACCCATAGTTGCCTTAGTGATCGGAGTACCTGCACCAACGGATGCAGTACCGCCGGTTACGGTTACATTGTATTCAACAGCTTCCCAAATAGCGGTTACGGTAGTATTAGCAGTAACGGTGATCTTATCGCCAACTGCCTTTTCAGCACCTCCAACGCTCCAAGCCTTAAATTGCATACCATTCGGTGCAGTAAAGCCATTTGCAGGGAGTGTGTATTCGCCGGAAATACCGGTTGCATCCGCCATTGTACCCGTACCGCCATTAGCTGCAAAAGATACGGTGTAGGTAGGAACATTTGCGGCTTCCTGGAATACAGCGTACAAGTACAGTTCTTCGTTGATATCGAAAGTATAAGATGCTGTTGTAGCGACGAAATCCTGAACGTAAGGAGATGCCTTTTTCCAGCCAAGGAATTCATAACCGGAAGCTGCAACTGCATTGACAGTTACCGAAGAATTTCTGGTGGCCTGAATCGGAAGCGGAGTTGCACCCTCAACCGAACCTTTATCTGTCTGTATAGATACAGTTCCACCGACGCCAATTTGTCCGTTATTTATTCCATTTGTAATATCGAAAACAGTACAATCGATCGTGCATTCAGGGGTGTACTCGAAAACAGCATACATCCATACTGTTTCGGTGGCGGTAAACTGATACTCTGTGTTGGTAGAAACATTGGCATTCGCATCAGTCGGAGAACCCTTTCTCCAGGCGACAAACTGATAGCCAGGCTCTGCAACTGCAAAGAGTCTTACGGTTGTGTTTTCGGTTGCATATTTTTGCTGCGAAGTAGCATAACCGGTACCGCCCTTATCGGTTTCGAGAACTACCTTTCCGCCTATCTCGTTACTCGAAAGATTGTGAGCAACACAGTTGATTTCATAGGTTGTTGCTTGCGGTTGTGTTTCTTGGAATACTGCATACAAGAACAGCGGAGGATCGTCGGAGGGATCAACAACGGTATCTGCCGCGGTAAAGGTATAAGTTGCTTCTGTCGAGAATGCGGTAGAATTGTGCGGAGTCCATTTTTTCCATGCAACAAACTCATATCCCTGAGCAGGCACTGCGGTGATCGTTACTGCGGTGTCCTTGGTAGCATATGCCTTGGGGTTTGTACCTTCGGCAGAACCCTTGTTGGTCTCCAGCTTTACGGTTCCGCCCGCAGTTGCTGTGTACGTAATATCGAAAATCTGCAGCTCGATCTGATATTCTGTCGTTGAAATAGCCTCAAAAACAGCATACAGATACTTATCCTCGCTTGCAGTAAACTGATAATTTGCTTCAGTAGAAATCGTTGCGCCTGCGGTTCCTTGTCTCCATTCGACAAATTTATAGCCTGCTGCCGGATTAGCATTTAATGTTACAGTAGTACCTTCGGTTGCTTTTTTGATATATCCATCGCTTGACCAACCATCTGTACCTTCATCGGTAGTCATATATACCTGACCGCCAGCTTGGGTTTGGGAAACGGTTGCATCATAAGGATAAGCACCAATGCTGTAGCTCACCACAACATATTTCGGGCCTTCGGCAGCGTTGCTGTCACGGTAATCCGCTGCTGTCGCAATAACCTCAAACCATCGACCGTCCGCAGCTTCGGTAGTCCAATCATACTGTGTTTCAGTTGTAGTTTTATTTAACTGAACAGATCCGCTGGAAGTATAAAGTATAACAGTGTACCCAGTTGCATTGGCAACGCTGTCCCACTTGGCTACGGTTCCGTCCCAACGCAAATTCAACGGGGCAGACAGCTTGGACTCCGGCGAAACATATCTAAAGCTGATTGTTCCCGAATTTGTGTCCGAATCGTTTGCCTTGATAGTGAAATAGTAAGTTCCATTTTCGAGCTTCAGAGTTTTGAACCGATTGATCAAATTATACGCATTGGTGTTGATGTTGTAAATGTTGGTCACTGTACCGCCCATTGCGGTTTTATCAACCTCAATGTCGTATGTGGCGCTGCCCATATCGTTCCATCTGAGCATACCATCATCGGAGAGCGTAACGTTCCACTCGGCTTTACCGCCCGTAAGAGTCGGTGCTGTCCAAGAATATGTGCCGTACTTCGGACCTTCGGCAGCGTTACTATTACGATAGTTGTCACCGATTGCTACAACCTCAAACCAAAAACCGTCGTTGTAAACATTGGTACTCCAATCATATTGTGTTTCGGATGTAGTTTTACTCAACTGGAGAGAACCGCTGTCGCTATAAAGTCTTACTTCATATTCGGTTGCATTGGCAACGCTATCCCACTTTGCGGTGGTGCCCTCCCAACGCAAATTCTGCGGTTCAGACAGCTTTGCTTCAGGCGAAACATATGTAAAGGTGATATCTCCCGAAGTGGTGTCGGTATCGATTGCCTTAATATAGAAAACGTAGGTGCCGTTTTCAATCTTCAGTTCTTTGAAACGATTAATCAGGTTATAAGAGGTGCCAGCGATACCTTGAATCTTTGTAACAGTGCCACCCATTGCAGTCTTATCTACCTGAATATCGTAGGTTGCGCTGCCCATATCGTTCCATGTCAGCACACCTTCGTCAGAAAGCTGAACGTTCCACGCAGCCTTACCACCAGAAAGAGTCGGTGCCGACCACGCAAACGCCGTTGTCGGCATCAAGCCAACCAGCATCACGAAGCACAACAGAAGGCTGAGCATTCGCATTTTCATTTTCATTTTCGTGTTCATAAATTCGTTCTCCTTTTCGGATTTTTTGGTTGCCATACAAGGTTCATTTCACAAACTCCCGATGTATGGCATCCGGGAGGATGATGTGTACTTTTCGTTCTGCCGAAAAGCGTGTGGTTCAAAACGCCAATATCAACCACCGCCTTTCTCATTGCCCGCAGCTTTTCGCAATATCTGCTTTCCGCAGTTCGGGCAATACAGCGAGTCGGGGGCTAACACCGTATCGCATTCGGGACAGCAGGGATGCTGCCGTTTGTAACGGTCAAAGAGCGTTTCGCTTGATAACCTCTCCCCACATTCGGGACAGAAGGAAGCGGAGGCTTTAATCACTTGACCGCATTTAGCGCAGACTTTGGTATTCCGCATTACATTCGGGCCATATCCAAAATCCTCTAAATTCTTTAACCGTGTTTTCTGTGTCATATCAGCGAGGCCTCCCTTCATAGTTCAGCAGGTTGCCACACACAGGACAGGTTCTTCCGGGGGTTTCAACCTTTGCGCCGCAGGTCTTGCAAAACTTGGCTTCTGCTTCAAAGGGAGCACATTCGACACATTCCGCCACTTCTGGATTGAACACGGCGTTAATCACAAACTTGCCGCATTTATGGCAAATGTTGAAATGCTTCTTGCCTTCCTTTTCCCAAGCAAGCAACAATTCCTGTTCGGGTGTATCCGCTTTGTAGGTTTTCTTAGTCGTACAGACTAACACTCCTGTCAGATCACAGAAAAACGTATAGCGGTTTCCACCGGAATCAGTTATGATCTTATAGGTGGCTGTTCTTCTTTCACCCATCAACACTCTGTCCTCCTTCCGAAATGCCAATAGGTGAACTGTGACTCTTTTTTGAATATTCACAGCTCACTATTGAAAAATTCAATACTATGTGTTATAATATTAAAATGGTTCGGGGCGGACTCTGTGTTTCGTTGGCGCGTTGACAGAGTTCTTTAGTTAGGAATAACATTCCTAACTAAAGGGGTACCCCTTTAACTTTTCGGAAAAAGGCAAGACTATACCCTCCTTAATGCACTCTTGCAATTTACATTATACGGATTTACAATCTTTTGTCCCCGTCAAAAACCCCCGAATTGATAGGATAAAATGAAAAAAAGTTTGTTTTTTCTGCGTTTGGAGGCAAAATTGATAGGAAAATTGATAGGTAGGCCGTGGTGGCGACCCCACCGAGGAGGAAAATCATGAAAAAGGCATTATCTCTCATTTTGGCAGGGTTGCTTCTGCTATTGAGCTTGACAGGGTGCTCACAAAAAACAAAACTCGATCCCGATAATCCCGTAACACTGACAATGTGGCACGTGTACGGCGAACAGGCAGACTCCCCGATGAACCGACTGATACAAGAATTTAACGAAACGGTTGGTTTGGAGAAAGGTATCATCATCGACGTTACGATGATGTCAAACGCAGCACAAATCGGAAAGAAATTATTGGACGCACAGAACGACGTTCCGGGTGTTCCGGCTATGCCCGATCTGTTCTTCTGCCATAGCAACAATGCAGAAGAATTGGGTGCGGATAACTTGGTGAATTGGAAAGACCTGTTTACCGGGGACGAGTTGAACAATTATGTGCCGGAGTTCTTGGAGGACGGAATGGTTGGAGATACCCTTGCAGTATTTCCCGTATCCAAGTCCACTCACGTGCTGTTTATTGCAGGCACACAGTTTGACCGTTTTGCAACAGAAATGAACGTATCCTATTCCGACCTAAATACTTGGGACGGCTTCTTTGCCGTTGCCGAAAAGTATCACACTTGGTCGGGCGGCAAACCGTTCTGCGCTTTGGATTATCCTATCCGCTGTGTTGAGCTGAACGCACTTTCAAAAGGTGCTGAGAATTTCTACACCGAGGATGGTTGGTATGACTTCGGAAATGAAATCTTCAAAGAGTCCTGGATGGAGTTTGCCGAGTTGTTAGCAAAGGGACATATTGTTGTTTCCGACCTGTATTCCAACACACAGGTTATGACCGGTGAGGTTGTATCGGGCATCGGCTCCTGCGCATCCATCCTTTATTACAATGATACGGTTACATATCCTGACAACACGACCGAGCCGATGAACCTGCAGGTTCTCCCGCTTCCGAAGACCGAGGGAGAGGATCTGCTTGTAACGCAGGCAGGCGTTGGTCTTTGTGCATATAAAACTACCGAGCAAAAAGCGGAAGCC
>ULVD01072938.1_pt1 | contig 12367 bp, 6 predicted proteins | sample 1959101 | NCBI WGS metagenome assembly ULVD01 (sample SAMEA4835777, study PRJEB28245) | human gut metagenome | biome: gut microbiome; material: fecal sample | place: Denmark | collected 2008
GGAACCGAAGAGACGCATCAGATCATCCTGCATGGACAGGAAGAAGGTGGATTCGCCCGGGTCTCCCTGTCTTCCCGAACGGCCGCGCAGCTGATTGTCGATCCGGCGGCTTTCGTGGCGCTCGGTGCCGATGATATACAGTCCCCCGGCCTGAACCACCTGTTCGTATTCGGGCCGGACCTGTTCCTTATATTTTTCAAGAAGCTCCTTGAAAACGCCCCTTGCGGCCAACACCTCTTCCGAAACGCTGACCGAAGTACCCACGGCCAAACCGATGGTCTCCTCGTCGTATCCCTGCTTGCGCATTTCCTGCTTGGCCAAGAATTCCGGGTTGCCGCCCAGCATAATATCGGTACCTCTACCGGCCATGTTGGTGGAGATGGTGACCTTGCCGTATTTTCCGGCCATAGCCACGATTTCGGCTTCTTTTTCATGGTGTTTGGCGTTCAGGACGGTGTGCTCGATGCCGTTCATCTTTAGGATTTTGGAGAGCTCTTCCGATTTGTCCACCGAAACGGTACCCACCAGCACCGGCTGTCCCTTTTCGTGGCACTCTTTGATCTGCTCCAGAATGGCCCTGTATTTTCCCTTGACCGTTTTGTATACCCGGTCATTGTGGTCGATTCGGATCATGGGCTTGTTTGTGGGGATCTCCACCACATCCAGATTGTAGATCTCGCTGAATTCTTCGGCTTCGGTCAGAGCGGTACCGGTCATGCCCGAAAGCTTCTTGTACATTCTGAAATAGTTCTGGAAGGTGATGGTTGCAAGGGTTCGGTTTTCCTTCTGAACCTCCACTCCTTCCTTGGCCTCGATCGCCTGATGCAATCCGTTGGAATACCGGCGTCCGGGCATGATCCGCCCGGTAAAGCTGTCCACGATCAGCACTTCGTTGTCTTTTACAATATAGTCCACCTCGTTTTTCATGATGCCCCAGGCACGGATGGCCTGGTTCACATGGTGGGAAATTGTGGAGTTTTCCGGATCGGAAAGGTTCTCGATATTGAAGAATTCCTCGGCTTTTTTGGTGCCGGAGGCGGTAAGCACCACCGACTTCGCCTTTTCATCCACAATGTAGTCGGCGTCGATATCGTCATGCTCCTCCTTGCTGTCCAGCTCCTTGATGCGGTAACACCGCATTCTGGAAACCAGACGGTTGGCCTGTTCATAGAGATCGGTGGATTTTTCTCCCTGACCGGAAATGATCAGAGGGGTTCGGGCTTCGTCGATGAGAATGGAGTCCACCTCGTCCACAATGGCAAAGGCAAAGCCTCTCTGCACCAGATTTCTCTTGTAAATCGCCATGTTGTCCCGCAGGTAGTCAAAGCCGAACTCGTTGTTGGTGCCGTAGGTGATGTCACAGTTGTAGGCCGCCTGCTTTTCGGCATTGGACTGACCGTGGCAGATCAGTCCGGTGGTCAACCCCAGAAATCCGTAAACTCGGCCCATTTCCTCGCAACCTGTGCGGGCAAGATACTCGTTGACGGTGACCACATGAACGCCTTCGCCCGTCAGCGCATTCAGGTATGCCGGCAGGGTGGCCACCAGAGTTTTTCCTTCGCCGGTCTTCATTTCGGCGATCTTCCCCTGGTGCAGGATGATGCCGCCCAAAAGCTGAACCCGGAAGGGACGCTTGGAAAGCACGCGCCAGTCGGCTTCCCGGACCAGTGCAAAGGCCTCCGGCAGAAGATCGTCCAGCGTTTCCCCTTGCCGGAGCCGTTCCTTAAACGCCGGAGTCATGGCCTGCAATTCGGCATCGCTCATCTTTTCGTAAATCTTTCCGAATTCGTCGATCTTAGCGATGGTCTTGTCAAATTTTTTCAAGAGCCGCTCGCTGTAGGTGCCGAACATCTTATCGAACAATTTCATCTTTTCTGTTTCTCCTTTGGAGTTTTATAGATCACAATTCACAGATCCTTTTTCCTTCAGGGCCCCCTGAAAATGCCCTGCATTGCCTGTATAAAGGCGTCCTTCTGTCAAAAAGCAGGGACAACGCTGCTACCCATCCCACTATACACTCTTCATCATACCACATTTGACGGCAGATTGCCATAGTTTTTTGTAAAATTTCGGGATTTCTCTTGAAATTTTCAAAAGCCGGTGCTATATTGTTCCGGAAGAAAGACACAACGAGGAGATTGTATGGCAAAACTGAACATTGCATTGGTGGAACCGGAAATTCCCCAGAACACGGGCAACATTGCCCGCACCTGCGCTGCCACCGGTGCGGCTCTGCATCTGATCAAGCCCTTAGGCTTTTCCTTGGACGATCGTCAGATGAAGCGGGCGGGTTTGGATTACTGGGACAAGCTGGATGTGACCCTGTACGAAGATCTGGACGAATTTCTGTCCAAAACCCTCCCGGCACCCAAATTTTTCTATACTACCAAGGCGCCCCGCCGTCACACCGAGGTGCTTTATCCGGAGGGCTGTTTTCTGGTGTTCGGAAAGGAAACGGCCGGATTGCCCGAAGCGCTTTTAGAGAGCAACCAGGATTCCTGTGTTCGTATTCCCATGCGGGAAAGTCTGCGCTCTCTGAATCTTTCCAATTCGGTGGCCATTGCCGTGTACGAGGCACTGAGGCAATGGGATTTTGAGGGGCTGGAATCGGTGGGTATTCCAAGGACCTTTTGCTGGAAGAAATAGAAAGCCCCTGTTTTCACCGCGTTCGGGGCGATTTTTCGGATGCCGCAGGAAGGCTTTTTTCCCGGTTTTTCTGCGGTTTTTCCTTTGTTTTGGCTTCTGCGGAGAGGCCGAAAGAAGCCGGGCCTTTTCACTTTTGCTCTTGAAAAAAAGTGCGATGTATGGTATGATGGAGAAAATCGAAAAAAACGAGTAGAACATAGACTGTAGAAGTGCCGGAAGAAAAGGAGAAAGAGAAGATGAGCGGATACAGAGTGGGCATATTGGGCGCCACGGGCGCAGTGGGCAGAGAGATGATGAAGGTTTTAGAGGAATACCGATTCCCGGTGAAGGAACTGATCCCTCTGGCCTCCCAAAGAAGCGCCGGGAAGAAACTGCCCTTTTGCGGGGAAGAAGTGACCGTGCGGGAGGCAACGCCTTCGGCCTTTGAGGGAATGGATATTGTCCTGGGAGCAGCGGAAAATGAGATAGCCAAGGCTTTCTCCTCCGATATTGTAAAGGCGGGAGCAGTGTTTGTGGATAATTCCTCGGCTTTCCGCATGGATCCGAATGTGCCTCTGGTGGTTCCTGAAATCAACGGAGAGGATGCCAAAACCCACAAAGGGATCATTGCAAATCCCAATTGCTCCACCATCATCACCCTGATGGCGGTGGCACCCATTGCCCGTATTTCACCCATCCGGAAGATGATTGCCTCAACCTACCAGGCAGTGTCGGGCGCAGGAGTGGGCGGACTGCGGGATTTGGAGAATCAGGTCAAGGCCTATGCCAAAGGGGAGGAGCTGGTTGCTGACACCTTCACCTATCCGATCGCCTTCAATCTGATTCCCTGCATCGGCAGCGAGAAGGAGAGGGGCTATACCTCCGAAGAAATGAAGATGCAGAACGAGGGAAGAAAGATCCTGCATCTGCCGGAATTGAGAGCGACCTGTACCTGTGTGCGGGTGCCGATTTTGCGCAGTCATTCCATTTCGGTGACGGTGGTGACGGAGCAGAAGGTGACGGTGGAGGAGGCCCGCCGGGCCATTTCCTCCTTCCCGGGCGATATTCTGGCAGACGATTTGAGTGGGAAACTTTATCCCATGCCTTTGCACTCCTCCGATAAGGACGAAGTGCTGGTGGGGCGCATCCGGGAGGATCTGACGGAGGAGAACGGCCTTTCGCTCTTCTGCTGCGGTGATCAGCTGCGAAAGGGTGCGGCCTCCAACGCTGTACAGATCGCACAGCTTCTGATCCGTTGAAAAATGGTTGCCGCAAAAAACATGGTGGATGCATACGGCAAATGCCGTTGTAAAAAATAAAAAAGAGAAAAATGAGAAAAATGATTCGATTGAAAATAAATCGTTCGGTTGCGTTGTTCCTGTCAATTCTGACACTGACCTCAATGCTTTGCTCTTGCGGAAATGAGGCAACTGCAGAATTGCTCCAGAGCCAGAAGAGTTCCGAAACGGAAAACCAGAGCCAAAGCGAAGACCCGAGCAAAAGCAGTGAAAATATCACCACAGCGGAGGAATCAAAAGAGATGCCACTCACACCTGTAGATTTTCACACATTGGATAAGCACAAAGTCGAAACCGTGGCGGGAAGTTATAAGATCGACATGGGCGAACTTGTGCAGGTATATTTTGAAGATCATCCCGAATGGATTGAATTGTACAACAAGAGCTGGCGGTTGCACAAGGATCATATTCAGAAGATCCCGGTTGCCGTCAACCCCGAAAGTCCCTTCTATGTGGACGAGGCGTTTTCTGGAGATATTTTCCTCTGGGACACTGTCTTTATGATGCTGTATGACCGATATGGAATCAATCAGTTCCCCGTTCTGCCGTCGATGGACAATTTCTACTATGCCCAGACCGACAGCGACAAGCAGGACGACGGCTATATTCCCAGGGAAATCGTGGAAGCAACGGGCAAGGATTATTGGGGCGGATACAGTGATCCGACGGCGACCAACCCGCCGCTTCTTTCCTATGCCGAATGGATGTGCTATCAGATACACGGAGATGTTTCGCGTTTTTCAAAAGAAATCAAAGGAAAGACGATCTACGAGCGTCTTTGCGCACACTATCGGTTCATAGAAAACAACAAGGTCGACCGTTCGGGACTCTACGGCAACACCAACGGCTTGGGAACCGGTCTGGACGATTCACCCAACCAGGGCGCGGGACAGACCTATAACAGTCTGAGTATGCAACAGGCGCAGAATGCTCTGTATCTCTCCAAAATTGCCGGAGCAATGGGCAAAAAAGAGGATGAGGAATACTATAAGAGCGAACACAAGCGCATCGCAGATCTAATCAATGAAAAGATGTGGGATGAAGAAAGCGCAATGTATTCCAACCTTGCCTCTGCCGGAAGAATCAAAACCAAGATTTCCACGCCCACGGCGCTCTGGGCGCTTTTGGCGGAAGTGGCAACAGAGGAAAGAGCCGAAAAAGCGGTTCAGAACCATGCGCTCAATTCTCAAAAACTCTTCCGGCCAAACGGATTGTCAACGCTCGCCTATGACCACAAGGATTTCGTTGCCGAGGGCGGGTATTGGAAGGGCGCGATCTGGGCGCCGACATCCTATCAGTATATAAAGGGGCTGAACACCTACGGTTTTGACAAGATTGCATTTGAAGAATCTTTGCGGCTGGTGAACACCCTTTCAAAGGTCTACGAAGCTGGAAAAAAGGGCGGATATGTGAAGAGCCCGACGCTCTATGAAAACTATTCCGCAGAATACATCAGACAGGGCTGGGCAAGGTTGGACTATGAACTGACCAGAAAAGACTTTGCGGGTTGGACACCGTGTATGTCTGTCGGACTGATTCTTGAAAATCTTGCGGGCGTAAACATCAATGCTCCCGAAAACAATGTTTCATGGGATGTGCGTCTGACCGAAGAATTCTCGGTGAGCAATCTCTTTTTCGTGCACAACGGCGAGGAAAACAGGGTCAGTCTTGCCGCCGGAAGAAGAGTTTCGGCGGCAGATCCGCTAACCTTCTCGGTGAAAGCCGAAAAGCCTTTCCATCTGACGGTGACGGCGGCGGGACAGAAGGCGGAGTATGACATTCCGACAGGAACGAGCACTTTTCGTTTGGGCGAGAAGTCCGATGAAAACCGGAATGAGGCAAAGATCGGATTTTCTGCGATGGACTTTGAAAAAAACAAGGAAAAAATTTCCGTCCTTTCTCCGATTGATTCGGTATATTTCACAAAAGAAGCCAACAAGAACATTACAGACGGGCTGTCTTGGCAGCACGGAGTCCTTTCGGGAAAAATCCGCAACCTGAACACAGTAGGGTTGAACACCGAGAAGAGAGAGAATCTTCTTGCCAAAACCGAAAACCAAGCCCTGCGGGAAGCGGGATATGCAGATGCCGTGACACTTTGGAAGCATTACTATCTCGGTGGAGACGAAGGATTTATGCTTTGCGCCGAAGCGGGCAGAGACCTGCGCACCCTGCGGCTTTGCGTTTCGGTTTCAAAAGGTTCCTGCGGACGGATCTGCGCCTTTCTGTCGGATGCTTCGGCAAAAGAGATTCAGTTCCTTCTGCCAGAAGGCGAGTATATCCTTGACATTCCGTATGTTGCGGCGACAGAGGGCAGCTACCTCTTCGTGAAGTGGACGGTTTGCAACGAGATGATTCTCAATTCCGATTCCGAAATAGAGATCGAAACTTCGTCGGTCGGCATTTCTTTGGCGGTGATTCTTGGTGGCGGAGAGTTCGTTGAGTATACCCAGCCCCAAGTCGACAAAGTCAAGCCGTTGGAAGATCCGTCCAAAGTGATCGACCCTGCGCTGGCTCTGAAGGGAACGACGGTGGAGAAGGACAGGATCGAAGTGGACTTCGGAAAAGAAGATATTCTGGATTGGGTTCAGTTTTCCACCGACAATGCGCAGTTTGCAAAAAAGAAATCCGGCGAATTGATTTATGGCTATAAAAGAAACCACGATGCGGTGCCCTCCGGCGAAAAAGGACGGGTGACCGACGCACCGATTTTCTACATAAACGGCGAAGTTGAAAGCGGAAGATCCGCGACCATTGACAGAAGCGGCGTGCAGTGCAGAGGGCGGGGCAACGGCTTTTCCTTCTTCGTAAAACCCACGGAAAAGGCGCAAACGCTGAAATTGTATTCCGGAACATGGAACGGCGATGGAATCATCGAACTATATATAGATGGGAAACCGGTATACAGGGAAACCATGAGCGGGAATGGTATGAATATTTATGAAACGACCGTGGGCTTTGAACTGCAAAAAGGACAGACGCTGGAAGTGCGACTGACTCTGGGCAACCCCCACAACAACGGATCGTTGCTTCTCTTCGGAGCCGCAGTTTGCTGAAGCATTGCCCGATTGAAATCCGAAATTCCTGAATTGAGGGTAAAAAGGAGTTTTGAAAATGCCGCAGGAACTAAAAGCGAAGCCGCGCTTGCGCTATCCCGTTGCAGTTGAAGGGAAATATGACAAAATCAAACTGGAATCGCTTTTTGAGGGGGAATTTTTCGTTACAAACGGTTTCTCCCTTTTCAAGGATCAGGGAAAGAAGACTCTTTTTCGGCGGCTGGCTGAAAAAACACCGATCATCGTTTTTACCGACAGCGACAGCGCCGGCAGACTGATCCGGAACCACTTCAAGGGCATACTGCCCGCCGACCGGTTGATCCACCTGTATATTCCTCAGGTCAAGGGCAAGGAAAGAAGAAAGTCTGCCCCCTCCAGAGAGGGATATTTGGGGGTGGAGGGCAGCGACAGTGCGCTTTTAAGAAGCATTTTTGCCCCCTATGTTCTGGGGGAAGAGCCGGTCGAGGAAGGCGGGGAGTCTCCCTTTCAAAAGAGCTCCTGCCCTCAAAAGGGGAACCCTTTGAAAAGAAGCGAGCTTTACGAGTTGGGCTACGAGGGCGGAACGGGAAGCAGGGAAAAGCGAAAGGAATTGCTGCGCCTTTGCGGACTGCCGGACAATTTGTCCACTGCTGCGATGCTGGAGGCTCTGAATTTGCTCTATACCAGAGAAGAACTGGAACGGTTGCTGGGCGAGCTGAAAGAGCAGGCTGAGTGACGGCTTTACGGGTTTTATGAAATTTTCAGCGAATTTTTCCAAGCGAACATCCCCCTTCGCCCAAAAAGGTGCAAGGGGGATGTTCGCTTGTTCGGATTTTGGAAAAGGAGGATGCTTTTGGACGGAATGAGAAAAGAAAATTTCGTGAAAATGCGCAAAAAAGGTTTACAAAAACAAAAAAGCGTGGTACAATAACATGGTATAGGGCAGTTTATACTCATATATCAAAATTCATATATTCAGGAGGAACATTCATGGCAAGAAAGAAACTATCCATGGACGGCAACAATGCGGCGGCGCATGTCAGCTACGCCTTTACCGAGGTTGCCGGTATTTACCCCATCACTCCGTCCAGCCCCATGGCGGACTATGTGGATCAATGGTCGGCGCAGGGACTGAAGAACATCTTCGGCACCACCGTGAAGGTGATGGAGATGCAGTCGGAGGCAGGTGCGGCCGGTACGGTGCACGGCTCTTTGGCGGCCGGCGCTCTGACTACGACCTACACGGCATCTCAGGGCCTTCTTCTGATGATTCCCAATATGTACAAGATTGCAGGCGAATTGCTCCCCTGCGTTTTTCATGTGTCCGCCCGTTGCGTCGCTTCTCATGCGCTGAACATTTTCGGCGACCATTCCGATGTGTACGCCTGCCGGCAGACCGGTTTTGCCATGCTTGCTGAGACCAACCCTCAGGAAGTGATGGATCTGGGAGCGGTGGCCCATCTTGCCGCCATCAAGGGCAGAGTCCCCTTCATCAACTTTTTTGACGGTTTCCGGACCTCTCACGAGATCCAGAAGATCGAGGTCTGGGACTATGAGGATCTGAAGGAAATGGTGGATATGGACGCCGTGGCCGAGTTCCGTGCCCGTTCGCTGACTCCGGAGCACCCGGTGCTTCGCGGCTCTGCCGAGAACGGAGACATCTTCTTCCAGCACAGAGAAGCCTGCAACAAGTACTATGATGCTCTGCCTGCAATCGTGGAGGAGTACATGGAGAAGGTGAACGAGAAGATCGGCACCGATTATAAGCTCTTCAACTACTACGGCGCAAAGGATGCGGACCGGGTGATCGTTGCTATGGGCTCTGTCTGCGATGTGGCGGAAGAGGTCATCGACTATCTGACGGCCAAGGGCGAGAAGGTGGGCCTTGTGAAGGTTCGTCTCTACAGACCCTTTGTTGCCGAGAAGCTGGCAGAGGCTCTGCCGGCAACCGTCAAGCAGATCGCCGTTCTCGACCGGACGAAAGAGCCGGGAGCTCTCGGCGAGCCGCTGTATCTGGATGTGGTGACGGCTCTGACCAAGTGCGGTGTCAAGGCGAATGTGGTGGGCGGCCGCTACGGATTGGGCTCCAAGGATACGCCTCCCTCCAGCATCTTTGCCATTTACGAGGAGCTGTCCAAGGCCGAACCCAAGAACGGCTTCACCATCGGCATTGTGGACGATGTGACCGGCACCTCTTTGGAGGAGAAGCCTGCTCCCGACACGGCGGCCTCCGGTACCATTTCCTGCAAATTCTGGGGTTTGGGCGGCGACGGAACCGTGGGCGCCAACAAGAACTCCATCAAGATCATCGGCGACCACACCGACAAGTATATCCAGGCATATTTCCAGTATGACTCCAAGAAGACCGGCGGAATTACCATTTCCCACCTGCGCTTCGGGGACAAGCCCATCAAGTCGCCTTACTATATCACGAAGGCCAATTTCGTGGCCTGCCACAACCAGGCATATCTGACCAAGTACGATATGGTTTCCGATGTGAAGCCCGGCGGGACCTTCCTGTTGGACTGCTGCTGGAAGGGCGAGGAGCTGGAGAAGAATCTGCCCAACTCGGTGAAGTCCTATATTGCCAACAACAACATCCGGTTCTACACCATCGACGCAACAGACTTGGCCATCAAGAAGATCGGCAATGCCAAGGTGAAGAACACCATTCTTCAGTCCGCCTTCTTCGCACTTGCCGACATCCTGCCCAAGGATGAGGCCATCGAATATATGAAAAAGATGGCCTATAAGTCCTATATCAAGAAGGGACAGGCCATGGTGGATCTGAACTATGCGGCCATCGACGCAGGCGCAGACGCCTTTACCGAGATCGATGTTCCCGAATCCTGGAAGACCTGCGGAGCCGACGCACCCAAGAAGGAAGCCACCGGTGAAAGAGAGGATCTGGTGCAGTTCGTCAACCGGATCGTGGAGCCGGTGGATGCCATGAACGGCGACAGCCTGCCGGTTTCCGCCTTCATGGATTATGTGGACGGCACCTTCCCCCAGGGTGCGGCTGCCTATGAAAAGAGAGGGGTTGCCGTGATGGTTCCCCAGTGGAATCCGGCAAAGTGCATCCAGTGCAACAGCTGTGCGTTTGTCTGCCCTCACGCTACCATCCGTCCCTTCGCACTGACCGAAGAGGAAGCTGCCGGCGCTCCGGCAGTGACCAAGTTCGCTGAAAAGCCGGTGGTGAAGACCAACTACAGGTTCACGATGGCGGTGTCTCCTCTGGACTGCATGGGTTGTACCCTGTGTGTCAAGGCCTGCCCGGTCAATGCGGCGGCAGACAAGAAAGCCGCAGCCGCGGGAACAAAGGCCGATCCTGCCGACTATGCCATCATGATGAAGCCTCAGGCAACCCAGCATGACCAGCAGGCAGCATTTGATTACTGCGTGGCCAAGGTTTCCGAGAAGCCTGAGCTGATTAACAATACGGTCAAGGGCAGCCAGTTCAAACAGCCGTTGCTGGAGTTCTCCGGTTCCTGCGCCGGATGCGCCGAGACCACCTATGCACGGCTCATCACTCAGCTTTTCGGTGAGAGAATGTATATTTCCAATGCCACCGGTTGTTCCTCTATCTGGGGCGGTTCCGCACCGGCAACACCCTACACGGTGAACAAAGAAACCGGAAAGGGTCCCGCTTGGGCCAACTCTCTGTTTGAGGACAATGCCGAGCACGGTCTTGGCATGGCTTTGGGTCAGAAGGCGATCCGCACCAAGCTGAAGGGCTATGTGGAAGAACTGGCAGAAAAAACCGAAAATGCCGCCATCAAAGCGGCTTGTGAAGAGTATCTTGCCACCTATGAGGACGGCAAGACCAATGGCGCCGCTACAGACAAGCTGGTGGAGGCCATCCAGGATTGCGGATGTGAGCTTTCCAGGAAGATTCTTGCAGAGAAACAGTATCTGTCCAAGAAGTCGGTCTGGATCTTCGGCGGTGACGGTTGGGCATACGACATCGGCTTCGGAGGCTTGGATCATGTGCTGGCATCCGGCGAGGATGTGAATGTGATGGTCTTCGACACCGAAGTATACTCCAACACCGGCGGACAGGCTTCCAAGGCCTCCAATATCGGCCAGGTGGCGCAGTTTGCCGCCGCCGGTAAGGCTGTGGGCAAAAAGAACCTGGCAGAGATCGCCATGTCCTACGGGTATGTCTATGTGGCTCAGATCGCTATGGGCGCAGATATGAACCAGACCCTGAAGGCTCTTACCGAGGCAGAAGCATATCCCGGCCCTTCCCTCATCATCGGCTATTCGCCCTGCGAAATGCACGGGGTGAAGGGCGGAATGCAGAACTGCCAGATCGAGATGAAGAAGGCTGTGGATGCCGGCTACTGGAATATGTTCCGGTACAACCCGACGGCAGAGAACAAGCTGGTGATCGATTCCAAGGCTCCCACTGCCGATTATATCGATTTCATCAAGAGCGAGACCCGGTATGCCCGTTTGGCTCAGTCTTTCCCTGAAAGAGCAGACCAACTGTTCCATAAGGCGGCGGATTATGCGGCAGCCAAGTTCGAGCGGCTTCAGAAAATGGGCAAGCTCTACGAATAATCCCATCCAAAGGGTTTTCCCTTGGAGTAAAGATCGTTCCTGAAAATCTGCAAGGGAATAAGAAGGGGCTGTAAAAAAGCGAGTTTTTTACAGCCCCTCAAAAAAAGCCGATCTCCCGATCGGCTTTTTTGTTGCGGTCTTGGCCGGTTTTCACCGGGATGTTATTTGGGCGGCCGGAATGGGGTTTGGGCGCGTTCAGGAAGAGTTTTTGCATCCGCTGTGTCAGGCTTCAAAGAGAGGGAGCATCTGCCGTCCTTCTAAGGCGAACTCAACTGCCTGCGGGATTTTTTCAAAATCGCAGACCAGCGAATTGGGCTTTTGCAGGGGGTCATCCTGTCGCAGGGGAACAAAGAAAACATTCTTCCTGCCATAAAGAGCGGCCAGATTCCCGAAATTGCCCGAAAGACCATCGTTGGTGGCCAGGCCCAAAAGCAAGGGCTTGTTGTTTCGTAAATGGGATTTTGCGGCAAGAGTGACGGGGGTATCCGAAATGCCGTGGTTCAGTTTTGCAAGAGAATTGCCGGTCAGGGGCGCAATGACCATCAATTCCGGCTTGTATTTCGGGCCGATCGGCTCGGCGTCCCGCAGGGTGACAATGGGTGCTTTTTCACAAATATCCTCAATTTTCCGCAGATGCTCGGCCGCACTCCCGAATCGGGTGTCGGTGGAGCAGAAGTGAAAGCTGCACACCGGCAGAAGGTCAAAATTCTGTTTCTTCAGCGTTTCCAAAATGGCTAAAGACCGCCTGACCGTGCAGAAGGAACCGCACAGTCCGTAGCAAATCAGCATTTGTTCAATTCCTTTCAGATGTTTTCATAGAGTTCAAGAATCCGGTCGGCAAGGATC
>ULVD01035081.1_pt1 | contig 12364 bp, 9 predicted proteins | sample 1959101 | NCBI WGS metagenome assembly ULVD01 (sample SAMEA4835777, study PRJEB28245) | human gut metagenome | biome: gut microbiome; material: fecal sample | place: Denmark | collected 2008
TCGAACATAACGCGGCTGCAATTCTGAAACTCCGCATCACAAACAATTGGTTCAATACAGTAATGGTGTAGCAATTCAGCTGCCATAAAATATTGTTCCCCGCACTGGATCAAATAATTAAAATCACAAAACTGATTCGTCTTTTTTTCTCCGGTTCCATTATTATCTAAATAAATTTGGTTTCCTTTCCCTTTTCCGCTAAAGGCCGAATAGTATATCTTATCATTTCTGGTTGAATACAGAGTAAGTGGATGTGAAGAAGTATATGACACCGTTCCTTTTTGTTCCAGTTTCTTTTCTTCAATATCATAAATAAAGCATTTGCTGCTCATCCCTGATTCAGATTCCTCTGAATAAAACGACCGGGTAATACTCAGATAGGGGGCAAGCTTGTTTGTTTCTGTATTATCGGTATGAATGGGGGCAACTTCTTCCGAAGTCCCCCCACAAGCTGAACATAACATACAGAAAATTAATATCATTGAGATCATTTTAACTTTTTTCATGGATATTCTTTCTCCTAATATGTATAGGTGTATTTAGCTGCTTTTTTTATATTATTATACTTTTTCGATTTTAGGTATTGACTATAACTAGCTGGTCTTTTCGGTTGGTTAATTATTATTTCTGATAATGACAACATTTGCATCGCACCGAATAGCATCATCAAGTAATTTTGTGTTCTTTGTCACATCCAGCCTGCTCAACTGGTTACCGTAACACTGTAAAGTTTTCAATGCTGTGTTCTTTGTCACATCCAGACTCCTCAACTGGTTATCGTAACAAGATAAATATGTCAATGCTGTGTTCTTTGTCACATTCAGACTTGTCAACTGGTTATCGTAACAAGATAAATATGTCAATGCTGTGTTCTTTGTCACATCCAGACTCCTCAACTGGTTATCGTAACAAGATAAATATGTCAATGCTGTGTTCTTTGTCACATCCAGACTACTCAACTGGTTACGGTCACAATATAAAGTTATCAATGCTGTGTTCTTTGTCACATCCAGACTACTGAACTGGTTACTGCTACAAGATAAAGTTGTCAATGCTGTGTTCTTTGTCACATCCAGACTACTCAACTGGTTACCGCTACAAGATAAATATGTCAATGCTGTGTTCTTTGTCACATCCAGACTTGTCAACTGGTTATTGTTACAATATAAGTAATGTAATGCCGAAAATTTTTCTGTACTTAATTCTCCTTTAAGTTCAACTTTTCTCCAGTCTATTCCTACTAATCTACCATTTTTCCAAGTATATTGCTTGCTATTTTGTATATCTTCACTAAGCTCGCTCGACGCACCTTGTTTTTTCTGTTCAGCAATCAAAATTTTTAATGCTTCTGCATCATTGGTAGAATTTGCAAGGGGTGTTGCAGATGGTGTTGTTGTGACAGGCGGTGCAGGTGTTGTTTTGGAAGTTTTCACATTCTTAACGGTAACTTTACACGTCAATTTTTTCTTCCCCACCATTGCCTGTACTTTTGCAGTTCCCTTTTTCTTGCCTTTAACAGATACCGCTACTTTACCCTTTTTCTTTAAGGAGATGTACTTCTTCCCAGACAGGATTTTCCACTTTACCTTTTTCTTTGTGTTCTTGACCTTGAGCGTTTTACTCTTTCCCTTTGTGACAGTCAATTTTTTATTGCTTAGGCTGACTTTCTTTGCCGCTGATACCTCACTTGCAGGTATCATGCCAAGCAACAAAGCAAAAGCGAGCAGACAAGCAGTCAGTTGTTTTTTTCTTCTCATTATTTTTCGTTCCTCCTGGTCGTAAAAATTAGTTGATATTACAAAAACAAGATAATTATATCATATTATATTTTCACGCGTCAAATTGATCTTCTCACCTACTGCACAACAAGTTAATAAACCACATAATAGTGACAAAGAAAAACCGACTACGCAGGAGCATTTCTACTCTTGTGTAGTCGGTTGTTTTCGTTTCCGTTTGAAGGCTTCGCTCAAAAATAATCGTTTTTCAGAAAATCCCTAAGTGAAGTCCCAAAAGAAGTCTCCTTTTGTTCATGCCGTATAAGCCCAAAGGTTATATGTCTTATTTTTCATCCTTTTCGCTAAGCAAATCTTTCATGCTCTTAACACTGATTGCCAAGGTTGATGTATTATGCAAAAGTGCTGACGTTGCCGGCTGCATAACACCACCAATCCCACACAAAATCAATCCGGTATTAAAACCAACAATCTGTCGGTAATTTCCATGAATCCGCTTTACTAACGCATTGCTTAACCGTTTTAAGGTAACTAATTCTTCCAGATTGTCGCCTGCAATGGTAATGTCAGCAATCTCCCGTGCCATCTCTGCACCATCACAAATTGCAATTCCGACATCTGCTGCAGAAAGTGCCGGTGAATCATTTACACCGTCTCCAATCATGATAACTTTACGTCCTGCCTGATGTTCTTTTTCCACATATGACGCTTTATCTTCCGGAAGCACTTCCGAATAATATTCATCAACGCCAACTTTAGCTGCAACCACTTCCGCAGTCCGCTCGCTGTCTCCTGTCATCATAACAATTTTAGAGAGCCCACACTTGCGAAGCATGGAAACAACCTGCGGTGCCTCCTCGCGAATCGGATCCGTAATCGCAATGACAGCAACTAAAACACCATCAATTGCCAGATACAAATGCGAACATTCACCCGAAAGAGATTCAAACAATTCTTCTTTTCCCTGTGGAATCACACATTGTTCATCTTCAAATACAAAATGATAACTTCCAATGATTACTTTCTTGTCCTGAATCCGTGAAGAAATACCATGTGCTACGATATATTCCACTTTGGAATGATTTTCTTCGTGAACAAGTCCTTTGTCCATCGCCGCGCGTACAACAGCTTTTGCCATCGAATGAGGAAAATGTTCCTCTAAGCATGCGGCAATTTTTAAAAGTTCATCCGGTTCTTCATCACAGAAGGAAATCACATCGGATACAACCGGCTGTGCTTTTGTAATAGTTCCTGTCTTATCAAACACAATCGTATCTGCCTCTGCCATTGCCTCTAAAAACTTTCCACCTTTGACGGTAATGCCATGTGACTGAGCTTCGCGCATCGCCGATAAAACAGATATCGGCATAGATAATTTCAACGCACAGGAAAAATCTACCATCAGTACGGAAAGTGCTTTGGTAACATTTCTCGTCAAAAGATAAACAAGACCGGTTCCTGCCAATGTATACGGAACCAGACGGTCTGCCAGATGCTCTGCTCGGCTTTCTACCGTTGACTTTAGTTTTTCCGTTTCCTCTATCATGGCAACAATTTTTTCATATTTTGTTGTGCCGGAATTCTCTTTAACCTCAATCAGAAGTTCTCCCTCTTCAAGCACCGTTCCGGCATAAACATAACCTCCCGGTTTCTTCGCAACCGGAATTGCCTCGCCGGTAAGAGAGGCCTGATTCACCATGCCCTCTCCTTCTTTGATTACGCCATCAAGCGGAATGACATTTCCCATATGCACGGTCACACAATCGCCTGTCTCTATCTTCGAAACATCCGTAAGAACCTCTTTGCCATCCACATTAAGCCACACTTTACTTACATTTAATGACATTTTCTTTGCCAAATCATCCACTGACTTTTTGTGAGTCCACTCCTCCATGATTTCACCTAAATCAAGAAGGAACATAACAGAACCTGCCGTTCCATAATCGCCTCTTACAATTGATGTTGTAATCGCAATACCATCCAGAAGAGGAACTTCAATCTTTCTCCTTCCAACACAGGACAGAGCCTTCTTAATGTAAGAAAGCGATTTTACCAAAACAAGTCCGGTTCGTATCGGAGCCGGAACAAAAAATTTGCTTCCCATACGAAGCACAACGCGGTTTACTAACTTGTCCCAATATTTCCGGTTCATCGCACGGCCGGAGCGGACAAGTGTCTCATCTTCTTCTACCTTCCGGCTATAATAGTAGGTTTGCAGATAAGAGAGAAGGATTTGTCTTTCTCCTGTATAAGTAATTACTACATCACCTGTTCTCTCATAAACTTTAGCAGTCAAAATCATATCCTGTGCTGCCAAATCATACTCAAGTTTATCCGCCTGCAAATCCGTCATTTCATTTGTCATTACATGAATACGCATTCTGCCACGCATATTATGCAAAACTTTAAATTTCATATCTATCACCTCTTAGATATACAAAAAACACCTGTACAAACCGACAGGTGTTTTTTAATAAGTATCTTATTCTTCTGTCTGACTTTCATCTGCATATGAAGTTTCCTGTGCTTTACGATCTTCATTAATCTGCTGTGCTTCTGCATAAATATCACCAGCATTTTCCTGAACTGTCGTAACTGTCTTCATAACAGATTCTTTTGCACGGAGAACCGCTGCGGTACATTTTGTATATACATTCTTTGCATCCTTACTGGAAAGAACTTTCACACCTGCTGTACCAAGAAGCAGACCTGCTGCAAATAATCCCGTATGTTTTCCGTTAATTTTTTTCAATAATTTCATCTTAACGACACCTCCGTTTTATCCATTTCTTGAAAAATATTATAGTCCTCTTTCGAGAAATGTCCACCCCATTTTTCCTTATTGATAATTTTTATCAATAAGGCATATATTCTTCTTACTCCACTCTCTTCAACGCTTCATCAAGAGGAATCTTTCGGATTCTTCTAAAGTCAAAGAGCATGACAACCAAATAGCCAACAAAAATAAATGCAAACATCTTAATATAATCCAAAGGTCCCATAATAAAGGTAAACCATCCGCTCATGCTTTGCAGCATAACAGTCCACACATTCCGCATCACAAGCGTACCAACCAAAACACTCAATGCCGCACAAACAATCACAACAATCGTTGTTGCAAGAAGATATAATTTTGCAATTTCTCCGTCTGTATAACCGAGAATTTTCGTCATGGATATCGCAACCTCATTTTTCTCAATAATAATTTTTGTCAACAGGTAAATCAACACGGCCGATAAAACCACACATAAGAACTGGAAGTACAGCATATAAGAGCCCATCGTATGGTCAAGCTGATTACTCATCTTCGTAATCTCTCTCTCCGTAATTACCGTTGCAATATAATCCTTTTTCACATCTTTTATTTTTGTATTTGTGAAAAATCCGTCAAATGCATCATCATCTTTGTCAAATGCCGTCCGATACTGCTCAATCGGCATAAAGACCGCAATACTCTGCGAGTGTTCAAAAAATCCTTTTACTTTGAATGAATATTTCTTTTTCTCGTATTTCGCATTGAGTGTAACCGTATCTCCAACAGCGACATCATACTTATCTCTAAACGGCTTAGAAATGTAAACTTCTTTCTCTTTTAAATTCTTTGCATCCGGCAGAGAAATATACTTACTCGTATCTTCTACACCGTATACGGATACCTCCTCATCCATGGCATCCGTCTTATACAGCAGAGAATCCATACTGAATTTTTCTGCGTCTGAATTTTTCGTTGTAATTTCTTTGCCCGTTTCATCTTTATAACTTTTCAGTACATACTGATAATCAGCAATCATCATATCCTTTGTATTATCTTTGTAATACTGTAAGGTAGACGGCATTCCGATTGCCATTGCTAACATAATAGAAATAAAGGCAATTCCCACAAACAAAATTAAATAGTTTGGTATGTTCTGGAAAATAATACGCAGACGAAAACGGCTCAAAAAGTTCCATTTCGGCAGACGCATTGCTTTCTTTCGTTTGTTCTTTTTCAAATCACAGCGTAAAAACTGCAATGGTGTATGACGCAGCATCCGCATAAGAATCAATAAATTAATAACAAACATAAGGACAACCGGAATAATCGTTGTCTTTATAAATGCATCCGGATTCCATAAAGTCACGTACGTTGGCAGACTGTAGTTACTGTAATACATATTGACAACTAATTCTTTAAACACCGTGTAGCCTAAAATATTACCAATAATTGCAGACACAAATGTCACAATGATAGGAGCCGCCAGATAATGCCTTACAAGCTCTCCTTTTGTGTAACCGGATGCACGAAGCGTACCAACTGTCATTGACTCTTTCTTAATCGTATTACTAATTGTCACGGCAAAAATAAAGGCAATAATCACAATGAGCACATCCAAAATCACGCCGCCCATTGCTAAATCCGAACCCATATCGTCTGTTGCAAAGGTAATTGCCGGATTTGCATAAGCCGGTGTATAATCCTCCACCTGATTGCCGGAAGTAATCACCTCTTTATATAAATCATCCAGAAAATCGTCCGACATTTCTTTCTCATCTACATCATCTGCCGGTCTTTTATCATAACGCCATGCGTAGTTATAATGGCAGGTACCATTTAACCGTTCCCATCCCTCTTTTGTCACCATTGCCACATCAAATGTTATGGCATCAAACATCAAATCTGTGCTTTTTTCATGCAGCGTCGCATAATTGACATACGCAATCAGACCTGAAACTTCATATTTCTCACCACCGGTGCTAATCGTATCGCCAACCTTAATTCCTGCATTGTCCGCATGCATACGGTCAATCGCAATTTCATTTTTATTTTCCGGAAGTCTTCCATCTAAAACACTTGCCAGATTGACCTCATCATTTTTTTGAAAAATACGGATGGTTCCCTCTTTCTTTCCATCTCCATCTTTATCCTCATCTAAATTGTAATAAAAATCCTCGTAAATCGTAGCAGAAAGCGAATCAAAAGTCCCTTTTTTTGCTTTTTGTGAAAGTTCAAAATGTCCATCTTCGCAAATCGACTTTTTCATATTCTCGGTTGCAGCTGTCAACATACTCTCATTTGCCACATACATACCGGCGATAAAGCCAATTACAAAAATCATAAACAGACTGACTAAGAGATATTTACTCCAATCCCCTTTTAATTCTCTCGGCACACGTTTAATTAATGGATTTTTCGTCTTGTTTTTCTTCATTCCATTCATCCTCCTACCATTCCAAATCCATTGCCGAAATTTTCTGCTCATTGATATCATTGTGTCTTACACTTCCATCACGCAGCTTAATCACATGGTCTGCCATATGACGGATTGCCTCATTATGAGTTACCATAATGACGGTATTTCCATATTTTTTGTTTACATCTTCAATCAATTTCAAAATTTCTTTTGACGTGTTGTAATCAAGTGCTCCAGTTGGCTCATCGCAAAGCAAAATATCCGGATTTTTTACAATCGCACGTCCAATTGAAACTCTCTGCTGCTGACCACCAGAAAGCTGATTTGGCAGTTTATAGCGGTGCTCATACAGCCCCAGTGTATGTAAAAGATCATCAATATCCAAAGAATCATCAGACAAATAAGCTCCTACTTCAATATTCTCTTTCACATTCAGATTGGCAATCAGATTATACATCTGAAATACATATCCAAGATGTGTTCTGCGGTACCGGGTTAGTTCTTTTTCCCCTAAATCCTCTAATTTATCACCATGAATTGCAATATAACCTAAATCGGCAGAATCAATTCCCCCAATAATGTTTAACAAAGTAGACTTTCCTGAACCGGATGGTCCTAACAATACACAGAACTCCCCTTTGGCAACAGAAAAATTCATTCCACGAAGTACCTCCTGTCTGGTTTGTCCGCTTCCGAAGCCTTTCTTTAAGTCCACAATCTCTAAAAACTTACTCTCCTGATTTGACATAATTACTCCTTTCATGCAACAATCTCTTTCTTAGTTAGTCATCACTAACTATTATGACATATTTTTCTATTATCGCAAGCAGGTTGATGATAACATTTATCAATAGGAATAATAATAAAGGCTGTAAATGACGTCAATTCACATTGACACATTTACAGCCTGTGTATTCCTTATTTTGTATTTACTTCAATAAATCTTTAAACTTCTTAATATTCTCCAGAACATTGCCTTTAAATATTTTTGTACCGGCAACAAATACATTAGCCCCCGCCTGTTTAATCTCCTCAATATTCTGGAGATTGACGCCGCCATCAACTTCGATGTCAACGGAAAGATTTCTCTCATCAATAATTGAGCGAAGCTTTGCAATCTTTGAAAATGTTCTTGTGACAATTTTTTGTCCACCATACCCCGGATATACTGTCATAACCAAAACCATGGATAACTTGTCCAAAAACGGAAGAACCACATCAATATCCGTATCCGGGCCAAGTGCCACCGCCGCTTTGGCACCACATCGACGTATCTCGTCAATTGTTGCTTCCAAGTCATCACAGGCTTCTGCATGAACCGTGATTCCATCCGCACCAATTCCCGCAAACCGCTCCACATGCTTAATCGGATTTACAATCATTAAATGCACATCAAAAAACAGGTCCGTACACTCACGAAGCCCTCTTACTATTGTTGTACCAAATGACAAGTTTGGTACAAACACCCCGTCCATTACATCAATATGAATATAGTCTGCTCCGGCGCTTTGCGCGGTCTTCACTTCCTGACCTAAACAAGTAATGTCCGCCGCCAGAATTGATGGTGACAATTTGTATGTCATTTCTTATTCCTCCAATTCCCTCGTCGTTCGCATTCAGCAAGCTCGTTAAATATCTGCACGTAGTTCTCATAACGAGTCTCACCGATTTCCCCTCGTTCCCTAGCCTCTTTTACCATGCAGCCAGGTTCATGAATGTGAGTACAACCCCAATATTTGCACTGCCCCTCATAGGGCAGAAATTCGGTAAAATACCTTCGCAGTTCCTCTTTCTCCACCTCCGGCGGCTTTAAGGAACTAAATCCCGGAGTATCAAACAAAAACGTCTGATTCCCCAGAGAATAAATTTCAGAATGTCTTGTGGTATGCCGGCCTCTGCCGATTTTTTCACTTACAGAACCGGTCACAGAAGCCGCCTGCGGGCATAAACGGTTTAAAAGGCTGGACTTTCCCACGCCGGACGGCCCGGCCAAAACCGTTGTTTTCCCTTCCAGACATTGTTTTACTTTATCAATTCCCATATTTTCGGTATTGCTGATTGTCAATACCTCATTTGCGCATTTTTCATAAATTGATAAAAAATACTTTTCTTCCTCCTCAGACACCATATCCTGTTTACTGAAACAGATAATGGTCTCTACATTCTGCCATTCCATCATAAGCAAAAAACGGTCTAGCAGATTAAGATTCGGCATCGGATTTGCCATCGCAAAAACGATAAGTGCCTGATCAACGTTTGCCACCGCCGGACGAATCAACTCATTTTTTCTCGGTAAAATCTCCTCCAGATTTCCAAGATGCTTCTCTTCATCCAGCACACAAACCGTAACATTATCTCCAACTAAAGGTTTAATTCCCTCTTTTCGGAAACTTCCTTTTGCCTTACACTCATACAGTTTGTCATCTTCACACCAGACATAATAAAATCCGGCAATTCCTTTTACGATTTTCCCTCTCATTAATCCGCAACTTTCTTAAAGGTTACGTTGTAGGAATCCACACGCTTGGAATCCTTGTATACAATCAGTTCGCCCTGAGAGCCGCTAAAGCCGGTGACTTCATCGCCGGAAAGTGACAACGGAAAATCCATATGTGTCAAACTGCGGTTCAAAATAGTCTTTGTCTGACCATCCTGATTTAAAACAATTTTAATCGTTGCTGCCGGGTCAGTCTCGTAATCAAACGGACTATCAATGCGAATTGTCCCCGACATCTTATAGGTATAGGTTTTTTCCGGTCCAAGGCTGATTGTAACATTCACCGAGGTTCCCTTTTTCACCTTTTTACCACTTGCTTTACTCTGTACACAAATCTTATTCTTATCAAAATTGTCTGAATAAATACTTGTTATTGTACCTAATTTTAAACCAACTTTTTGAAGTGCTGTCTTTGCCTGGCTCTTTGTCTTGCCTAACAAATCCGGAACACTTACTGTCTGTGCACCTTTACTTACATAATAGGTAATCGTAGAACCGGCTGCCACACTCTCTCCCTGTTTCGGACTCGTGTATACAACTTTTCCTTCTTCGGTCTTATCACTGTATACATCTGCACCGCGTTTTGGCACAAATCCGGCTGCTTTAATTGCTGACTCTGCTCCATCCGGTGTCATGCCCCAGACACTAGGTAACTGGGACTCACGCAGATAAACAGTAATGGTATCGCCCTCTGATACTTCCGAACCAATGGCAGGTGTTGTGCTAATGACCTGTCCCGGCTCAACTTCTGTCGACTCTGCTGTTTCAAATTTATAATCCAATCCTGCACTGTCTAACATGCTCTGTGCCTGTTCCTGTGTCAGACCTTTAATCTGTGGAACCTGTGTTTTAGTGCTCTCCGGTGTGCTGGCCGGCTCTTTACTTGCCTGTGTCGTTTGTGAAGTCGGCTCCGGTGTCGCTTTATTAGAGGACGAACTTCCTCCCCAGAAACCTACAAATCGACCTAACAGATAAATAATAATTACACCAATAATAATGGCAACGGTTATACTTCCGATAATCAATGCCTTCTCTAATTTGGGGTCAACTTCACCGTTTGATTCTTCGTCTGCCTCTTCTTCCGTCTTTTCATCTAATGCCTGTTTCGTAGAAGCTGCCTTTAACGAATTCACGTCATTACTCGGAATAAAGATGGTATCCGCATTTTCATACAAATTACGAATCACACCGTACTCACCGGTCGGATCCTGTAAAAACATCTTCAAATCCGCAATTAAATCCATCACCGTCGGATAGCGAAGTTCCGTTTTCTTCTGCATACATTTTGCAACAATATTACTAAGTCCGTGTGGAATTGTCGCATCAATGGCATCTAACGGAGTCGCATCTTCCTGAATATGTGCTAAGGCAATTGCCACTGCACTCTCACCGGTAAACGGAAGAGAACCGCTTAACATCTCATACATCGATACACCAAGTGAATAGATATCACTCTTCTCATCACTGAATCCTCCCCTAGCCTGTTCCGGAGAAATGTAATGTACCGAGCCCATGGCATTTGCTGTAATTGTATTCGAACTTGCTGCCTTGGCAATTCCAAAGTCACTTACCTTTGCCGTACCATCTTTCGAAATCAAAATATTCTGAGGTTTAATATCACGGTGAATAATATGATTGGCATGCGCAGCCTCCAAACCATTTGCAATCTGGAGTCCGATTCCAACTGCCTCTCTCACCGAGAGTTTGCCCTTCTGCTCAATGTATTTTTTCAAAGTAATGCCGTCTACAAATTCCATCACAATATAGTGCATATCCTGTTCCTGTCCGACATCATAGACTCCTACAATATTCGGATGAGATAAACACGCAATTGCCTGTGCCTCCTGACGGAATTTTGTAACAAATTTCGCATCCTCGCTATACTCATTTTTTAATATTTTAACCGCCACATAGCGATTTAACCGATGGTCTTTGGCACGATATACATCTGCCATACCGCCGGTTCCGATTTTTTCGATTATTTCATATCTTCCACTAATTACTGCACCAATATTAATCATTCTTTCACTCCTTTACAGTCGAACTAAAATCACGCTGATGTTATCTTTGCCACCGGCTTCGTTCGCCTGTTGAACCAATTTTTCCCCTGCCAGTTTCATATCTTCTTTATTATCTTTTACAATCTTCTCTATCTGGCTGTCTTCAACCATATTTGTCAGTCCATCCGAGCACAGTAATAGTACATCCCCCGGCTCTACTTTCACCTCAAAACAATCCGGTCTGACGGTATCATCCGTCCCCAGTGCTCTTGTAATAATATTCTTATTTGGATGGGTCCGCATCTCTTCCTTTTGGATTTCACCTGACTGAACCATCTCCTCCACAAGCGAATGGTCCACAGTAATCTGCTCCAAATGTTCATGCAGACGATAAAAACGTGAGTCCCCAATATTTGCAATATAGGCAACATCATCTTCTACCATGGCACCAACCACCGTAGTTCCCATGCCGGCAAGGTCGAAATCTTCTTTCGCACACTGATAAACCTTCTGATTTGCCGCTTCAATCGCTTGTTCAAAAGCACTAACCGGAGTCCTTGCTGTTGAACTCTGTATCTGCTTAACCATCTCTGCAATGCATAATCTGGAAGCTAAATCTCCTGCCTTATGTCCCCCCATACCATCTGCAACAAGAAACAGATTCGGAAATCTGCCAATGGGATTCTCTTCACAGAAAACACTATCCTGATTGCTGTTTCTAAGAAGTCCCATATCTGTCATAGAAAATGTATCCACTGTCTGACCTCCTCTAGTTTCTACCATTCTTCGTCAGAAATTTCTTTCGTAACTGACCACAGGCAGCATCAATATCGCTCCCCATCTCTCTTCTTATTGTAACAGTTTTTCTATATTTTTCAAGAATTGTTTTGAACTTCTCAATATCCTCCTTTGTTGAGCGGTAACAATTTCTCTCTTTCACTTCATTTAACGGAATTAAAT
>ULVD01022688.1_pt1 | contig 12349 bp, 10 predicted proteins | sample 1959101 | NCBI WGS metagenome assembly ULVD01 (sample SAMEA4835777, study PRJEB28245) | human gut metagenome | biome: gut microbiome; material: fecal sample | place: Denmark | collected 2008
AAGCAGCGCGAGCATAAGTAAAAAGGATACAAGCGAAATTACTTTCGCATTTGCGGGGTGGTTCTTCATGACGGGTGTTCCTTTCGTTATTCTGAAATTTTTTTTTAATGCAGAGCCAAAGAAGTATCGGCTCGCGGGGAAACGGTAATTAAAGGCTTCGGGGAATGCGGTGGCGGGGCGTCAGTCGCCGATCAGCCGTACGACCGATGCAGGCTCTGAATAATCGTCTGCCGACTGACCTGCAATTCCGACCTCTCCGAGCAGACTGCCCGGAATGCGCAAGACGTTAGTAGAGGGGAAGCTGACTCCGGATGTGACGTCGGCGGCTTCTGCTTCCAGCATACCGCCGAGGAATACGCGGCGGTCGACTACGGGGGTGTCAAAAACAAGGTCGATCTGCCGGCACGGACCGAATATGCCGATGGTCTGATCGGCGTTCCCCGGATATGCGGTAACGGATGCAAGCGGTACGGTATTGTTCATGACTCCGTCGACGGTCCGCGCCAGCATACCGACGGCGTATGCGGCGGACGTGGGGTGCTGAAATGCGGTCAGATACGGCAGATATCCGTCGGACACAGCCTCCGGCAGGCGCGTACCGCGCGCAATGGCAGCCGGAGCGGTCTGGGTCATTGTACTGCCGATAAGCTTTTGAGGATAATACGGGTACGGTTCGCGCGAAAAAGTCCAGCTGTCGGTCAGCTTTTTATCCGAAATATTTACCTTGCAGCCGCCGAGCGGGACGGGCGGGCAGATGCGCTGCCAGAGCAGGGCGCGCTCATACCAGTCGTAATCGTAAAAATCGGCGCGCAAAAGGCTTGTCTGCATGATTCCGTTGACCATTCCGGCAGGGCGTGCGGACAGGGCAGTTCCCGAAATGAACGGATGTGACATCATGCCCATTGTCATGCCGAGCGTTGCGGCAACGTACGGTTCTTCTCCGGTATTTACAAGGCAGCCGTCACCGCACCCGGAGGTGTGAAGCGCCATGATCTCCGCCGCGCGCGCCAGCGTTGTAACGGTATTGAACGAGGGGGAGATGTCGTAAAGCCTGTATACATCCGAAATATCGGTAAGACGGTTTACAAAGTCGGAGCCGTCATTGTCAAGCGGGGTGTAAAAGGTGCCTTGAACCATGGTATGCTCCACTATGACGTCGGGAGCGTTTTCGCGGAACGCGCGGGTAAGGCCTGTGCGGTATGAAACGCAATGGTCAAAGGCGGCTTTGTTGTTACCGAGGCGGTTGTTGTTGTGGAAGCCCCAGTCCACTTTTACGTAACGTACTCCGGCATACTGACACCAGCGCGCCCGTTCTGCCCAGTATTCTGTAAACTCCTCAAGCGGCATAAGCTCGTTTTTGCGTTCGCCGACCGCCTGCAAAGGTATCCACAGCCCAAGCCCGGCATATCCGAGCGACTTTACCTTGTCCGAGATGACGGCAAGCCTTTCCTTTGGCGTGTCCCCGTACGGAAAACGGCGGGGATTTGCCTCAAGCGAGCCGAACTCGCTGTAGCTGCGGTCATCATTCCGCTCAAGCGGAATATCCCATCCGTCGTCGAGCAGGACGATAAGGTCGCCGCGAATGCGCTCCATATAGTTGCTCACTACACCGGGAGAGCCGAAAAGCCATTCGTCGCTTATGGTCTCGCGCAATGAGCGGTCGTATAAACTGTGATATCCCCTTTCCTGGAGCTTGGAACGGATAATTGAATCCGAGACGGAGAGACGCTGTGTGCGCCATGAACACCAGTAGCTGCCCGAGGGTCTGCCGGAGTCTGGAATGATCTGCATGGTTTTTCCTTTCTTTTTTTGATGTGTATTCCTGATGCAAAGATATGAATTGCCGCTTACTGCTTGACGCAGGCGGGAAAGTATAGTAAAATGAAAGCAGACGCAAAAGGAGGATCATTATGCAAGCATTTCAACGACGGATAATCAACAACCTGCCAAGACCGGACAATGCTCTTTCTGTGCTGTCGATAGGATACGAGCAGACGGTGCCGGGAAAACAGGTCGGACCCTGTGTGCGGAATAAATATATCCTGCTTTACGTTCTGTCCGGTCGCGGAAGCTTTTGCGGGCAGCCGCTTGACGGACGCTGCGGTATTCTGATATGCCCGAATCAAAAGCATGAATATCACAGCGACGAGAAGGATCCTATGCGGTACGCGTGGATATCCTTTGCCGGAGAAAAAGCAGAGGAGCAGCTTGCCGCCGCAAATATCACTGCCCGTAATCACGTTTTCGAGTACGGCTGGGCGGATAAAACAGAAAAATGGATCTCACAGATCGTAGCCGAACAGCCGCCGGCTACAGCCGCCGCAGAATATCTGCTTGGTTGGTTTCACATACTGCTTTCGTACCATATGACGCAGAGCCGCCATGAGGGACTGCATACAAAGACAGGCAGTCAGCAGTATGTTTCAATGGCAGTTCAGTATATAAAGAATAATTTTTATCACCGCGAGCTTCGCGTGGCGGATATAGCAGCCTTTATCGGTATAGACAGGCATTATCTTTCCAACATATTTGCAAAAGAGATGGGTATTTCGCCGCAGCAGTACCTGGTGCGAACAAGGATCGACCATGCGCAGGCGCTGCTGCGCGATCTTTCTCTCAACGTCACCGAGGTGGCGGCGTCGGTGGGATATGCGGACAGCCTTTGGTTTTCAAAGCTGTTTCACCAGTACGTCGGAATGTCGCCGACCGAATACCGCAGATGCTTTACAAATGCCTGAAGCTTACTTTTTATTATATCTTCCCGCCATACGCCTGTAAAGAGAGGAATGGAACTGCAATATGGAGAAATGGCACTTTTGCGCCTTGATGGCAGGATTGGATGAGCAGAGGGAAGGACAGTGAAAATGATGACCCCGGCGGCTGCAAAAAGCGCAGACGCCGGGGTTTATGGCTTTTATTCTCCGTAATACAGCATTCAGCGTATCGGTACGCCTCAGTGACCGCCCATTATTTCGTCGGAAATAATGGCTATTACCTTATCGTAGCAGCCTCCGCAGCCGGTGGAGCAGCGGGTGGTGTTCTTTACATCCTCAAAGACCTTGAGAAGATCATCCATATTGCTGTGCTTGTGTACCTGGTCGAGAATATCAAAATAGCTGACATGATTGCACTTGCAGACGATAAAGTTTTTGTTTGCCTTGGTATCGACAGGCTCCAGCTCGCATACCTTTTCCGGCTCTCCCTTCCAGAGCTTATGAAGATTGCAAAAGGCGTATGCGGCTACGACCTCATCGTCCTCGCAGAGGGCAAAGCACGCCTGCGGCTTGTCGCCCGGCTTCAGCAATTTTCTTTGATTTCCCTGCTTTGTCTCGAGAGACACCCATTCAATGTAATGCTCGGGGAGCATGGGATGCTCGACCTCGCCGACGGTTACGGTCACCTTGTTGTTTTCAACGCTGATAACGGGAATATGCTTTTCCGACGCTGCCTCGGTCGTTCCGGGAAGCAGCTCCTTCATTTTCTGACCGCAACACATTACCGGCGCGCGGCTGTCCTTTACAAGCGCCATTATCTTTCCGCAATGCTCACAAACGTAAAATTTCTGTTCCATACCTGTGATCTCCTTTGTTTTTCCGATTTCTGGGGGCTATCCTTCAGAGTGCCGGTATACATGTTTTGTATGTTATATGCCGGTGATTTTTTATTGTTCTTATTATACTATAAAATCGCAAAAGAGTCAATTATAATAAGGATATATGCCGCACTTTTTTGTCGTCTGCCGCCTTTCGCCCGGGACTCCGACAGATTTATCTGCCGAAGGCGGAGCGCAGCTTTTCGAGCGCAGATTTTTCAATGCGGCTGACATAAGAGCGGGAAATGCCGAGCAGTGCTGCGACCTCGCGCTGGGTCAGCGTGTCCTTGCCGTCAAGACCGTATCTGAGCTTGACTATCTGGCGTTCGCGCTCTCCGAGCACCGTATCGACATACGTGCGGACTTTCGCGCCGTCGAGCCGCAGGTCAAGATCATCCGCAAGATTTTCCTCGCAGCTTATCACATCAATGTAGGTCAGCGGATTCCCGTCGCGGTCAACGTCAATGGCGTCGTTTATCGAGACCTCCGCCTGCAGCTTCCTCTGCTGGCGGAAATACATGAGTATTTCATTCTGAATACATTTAGCCGCATAGGTGGCAAAGCGGGCGCCGTTTTCAATGTCGAAGCTGTCTACCGCCTTGATAAGTCCCAGCGAGCCGACAGAAACCAGATCCTCCTGCATCCGGCTTGAGGAATAGTACTTCCGCACGATGTGAGATACCAGCCTGAGATTGTGTACTATCAGCTTCTCGCGCGCGTCCGCATCCCCCGCCGCCGCAAGGCGGAAGCATTTTCTTTCCTCGTCGGCGGAAAGCGGCGGAGGGAAACCGCGCGGCGTTCCGATTCCGAGCATAAGATGCAGAAAACGTGAGAAAATATTCATAAGATATGTAAGCATTGAATGACCTCCCCGGCATATTTCCGGCGGATTTATTATATCCTGCCGGAATATTCTATGCCGGAGAGCTTGGACGTTATTCCCGCGCGGGCGGCGGGAAAACAGCGGCGGAGCGAGGCGTGAGGGGTGTCCGGTTTTTCAACTTTTTTATAAAAAGCGTTGCCTTGAAGGGGTTTTTATGATAAAATATTTTCGCATAACGCCAACAGCCTGATGTGGGCTTGATCACTGTCATGTCTATGGGTAAAGCTTTGTCGGACGTCCGGCGTTTTCTGCTGAGCAGGCGGTTTTTCCTGATACTTATCCTTTTGGGATGCACCGTGTTTGTCCTGGGCTCGGTGATGCTGGGCATCCCGCCCTCCGACATTTATGACGGACCCCGCGTAGCGTCCGTGCAGGTCGCAGGCGTGGTGTTTTTTGTGCTGCTCATATGTGTCATCCTTGTCGTCAGCGACGACATTACCGCCGTTTTCTGTCCTTTTCTCATTCTTTGCGTTTTTGCCTGCGACTGCTACAATTCCTTTGATGTATTCATCGGATACTGGTGGCTTGCCATTCCCGCCGCGCTCTCGCTTGCCTTTCACTTTATCCGTTATCGGATGCCTCCTCGCGCCGGCAGCAGTATATGGGGCATTGCCGCCGTGGGTGCGGCGGTTCTGCTTGGGGGACTTGGCAGCATCACGGCGGAGGAATATTTTGCCCCGGTGACGCTTTACTACACCCTCTCGCTGAGCTTTGGAATGATCGTGGCGTATCTTGCCATGCGCTCCCAGCTTGAGCGGCAGGTGGAGTACGACAGATTTGCCAAATTTGCCGAGATCATGTACGCCATGGGGATGTTCGTCTGTCTTGAGGTGCTTTGGAACTGCCTTATCAGGTTTGACGTTATCCTGTCCTCCGGACGTGTTCCGGAAATTCAGCAGCACAGCAATTTTTCAACTTTTCTGCTTTTTGCGTTGCCCTATCCCCTTTATTTTGCCCGCCAAAGACGGTTGCACCTTGTCGCCGAGGTGCTGATGCTTTTCTGCCTTTTTATTTCCGGCTCGCGCGGCGGGCTTGTAAGCGCTGTCATTATGCTGCCATTTTTGCTTGTCTACCTTGTGCTTACATCGGGGACTCCGGCGCGGAAAAAGAGCAATCTTATCATTGCCGCGGTCACGGCGGCGGTGGGAATTGCCGCGGTTTGTGCGGTCATACGGTTTTTTGACCTTGGAAACGGCGGCTTTATTACCTGCGATGAGCCGAGATACCGGCTGATAAGACGCGCCCTTCAGGCATTCAGGGATAACCCACTTTTCGGTGCGGGGCTGGGAAGCACCGCGAACACCGATATCTATTCCCCCAAAAAGGGAGCGTTTTACTGGTATCATTCGATGCCGCTCCAGCTTATCGGCAGTCTTGGCATTTTTGGCACGGCGGCGTACTTTTTTCAGGCGCTTTTGCGGATGCTTACGGTGACGCGCAGACTTGACTGCTCCACCGCCGCGCTGGGACTTGGCTATCTTGCGGTGCTTATCATGTCCTGCTTCAACCCCGGCGAGTTCGTTCCGGTGCCGTATGAGCTTATGGTGGTTGCTATGTTTGCAATGGCGGAGGTATGCTCCGGTACCGACGGAGGTTTGCCCCGCAGGCGGCATACTTGACCCCTCCCGCAAGCGGAATTACCTTCGTTTCGTATATATTTTCTCCGAACGGTATAAACTAAGAAAGAAAATCTTTCGCATGTTCAGGGAAAATATGAATACCGAAATAAAAACCGTTCCTTTTTCACCTCCCGATATCTCGGATACCGAGATAAGCGAGGTGGTCGGCGCGCTGCGTTCCGGCTGGATAACCACCGGTGAGCGTACCAAGCTGTTTGAACGCCGTCTTGCCGCATATCTCGGACGCAGACGTGTGGTTTGCCTTTCCTCACAGACTGCCGCCGCAGAGCTGACGCTCCGGCTGCTCGGTGTGGGAGAGGGAGACGAGGTAGTGCTTCCCGCTTACACCTACACCGCCACTGCGGAGGTAGTTGCTCATGTCGGCGCACGCATCGTTATGGTCGATTGCGCTCCGGAAAGCTATGAAATGGACTGTGACGCCCTTGCCGCCGCTCTTACCGAGCGCACGAAAGCGGTCATTCCGGTGGATATCGGCGGCAGGCTTTGCGATTACGACCGCATTTTTGCGGTGCTTGATTCGAAAAAGGGTCTTTACCGTCCCCGCACGGATATGCAGATGCTTTGGGACCGCCCGGTAGTGGTCGCAGACTCGGCTCACGGACTGGGCGCTTCGCGCGGCGGTGTGATGAGCGGGGGCTTTGCCGATTTTACCACCTTTTCCTTTCACGCCGTCAAATGTCTGACGACCGGAGAGGGCGGCGCCGTTACCTGGCTTTCCCGCCCGGGTCTTGACGATGACGAGCTTTACCGGCAGTATATGCTTATGTCGCTGCACGGTCAGAGCAAGGACGCGCGGCACAAGAGTGGTCCCGGCGCGTGGGAATATGACGTGATGATGCCGGGCTACAAGTGCAATATGACCGACATCCACGCCGCGGTAGGACTTGGACAGCTCGAGAGATACCCGGCTCTCTTGCGGCGTCGCCGTGAGATAGTCAAGCGTTACGACCGCGCGCTCCTGCCGCTCGGTATCCGCCGGCTTGAGCATTTTGAGCCGGGTGCGGATACCAGCCTGCATCTCTATCTTGTCCGCGTGCCGGGAATCGACGACGCCTGCCGCCGCCGCATTATCGACGGAATGGCAGACGCGGGCGTCGCCTGCAATGTTCACTACAAGCCGCTGCCCATGCTTACGGCTTACAAAAACCTCGGCTTCAGCATGGGGGATTACCCGTTTGCATGGCGGCAGTACGAAAATGAGATATCACTGCCGCTTCATACCTGTCTTTCCGACGGCGACGTTGATTATGTTTCCTCCTGCTTTGCGCGGGAGCTGGAACGGGCGCACGCCTTTTCCGCTTGCCGCTGAAAAGAGCCACGGAAGTCAAGATCAGATGATGCTTAAAAGATGGGAGGAGCTTCCGCCGAGGCTGCGGACTCCCGAGGTAAGACCCTATTTTGACATTCTGGATCGCCGCCGCCCGGCGTTGGCGCTGAAGCGCGCGTTTGATGTGTCGGCGTCCTTGCTCCTGTTAGTCATACTTTCCCCGCTCATGCTTGGCACTGCCGTCGCAGTGGCGCTCGACTCTCCTGGAGGAGTGCTTTTCAGGCAGCCGCGGGTGACCGCCGGGGGCAGGACATTCCGGATACTGAAATTCCGCACCATGCGAAGCGGCGCCGATCTTGCAGGTCCCGCCGTGACCTGCGGCGGCGACCGACGCATAACGCGCGTGGGGCGGGTGCTTCGCGACCTTAGGCTGGACGAGCTGCCGCAGCTCTTCAATGTTCTGCGCGGGGAGATGACCTTTGTCGGCTCAAGACCCGAAATTCCCGGATTTGTTGCCCGGTACACGCCGCAGATGTATGCCACTCTCCTGCTTCCCGCAGGGATAACCTCCGAGGCAAGCATACTCTTTAAGGACGAGGGAAGGCTTTTTGACGCTTCCGCCGACCCCGAGGAGGATTATGTGAATATTCTTCTGCCCCGGAAAATGGAATATAACCTTGAAGCGATAAGGAATTTCAGCCTTGCCGGGGAGGCGCGGACGCTTTTGCGGACGCTGCTTGCCGTGGCGGGCAGGGATCATTCCGGGCGTGTCCGGAACGATCCCGCAAAAAGGAGGCGGACAAGGAACGGATAAAATGCAGGATACCCCTTTTATTTCCGTTATCGTTCCCGTGTACAATGAGGAAAAGTACCTCGGTGCGTGTCTTGCCTCAATGCTTGCGCAGGATTATCCCCGGGAGTCGATGGAGTGGATATTTGTGGACGGAATGTCCTCTGACCGCACCATGGCAATTCTCTTGGAATACCGCGCGCGCTTTCCCGCGCTTATCCAGGTATTTGAAAACCCCGACCGCACTGTGCCGTATGCCATGAATATCGGTATACGCGCCTCGCGCGGCGAGTATATAATCCGGCTTGACGCGCACGCCGAGTATGCCCGCAGCTATTTTTCAAGCTGTGTTTCGGTACTTCGGCGCACCGGAGCCGACAATGTGGGCGGCGCGATCAAAACGGTATCGCGCACCCCAATCGGGCGCACGATCGCAAAATTGCTTTCCTCCCCTTTCGGGGTGGGAAATTCCGGCTTCCGTACCGACGCGCCGGACGGATTTACCGACACGGTACCCTTCGGTGCTTTCCGCCGTGAGATATTCGACCGTGTGGGGCTTTACGACGAAAGGCTGACCCGCAATCAGGACAGCGAGCTGAATCACCGCATAATCCGCGCGGGCGGCAGGATATATCTGAGCCACGAAATAAAGCTCTCCTATTACTGCCGCGACTCGGTCGCCGGAATTGCAAAAATGGCGCGGCAAAACGGCAAATGGAACATCATTACTGCAAGGCTTTGCCCGGGAGCAATGAGAGCGCGGCATTTTATACCGTTTGTCTTCGCGCTCTCCCTCATTTTACTGCCAATTATGGGTCTGCTTTGGAGCGGATTTTGGCGGCTGCTCGCCGTGGAGCTTGCCTCTTATCTGCTTCTCGACCTGTTTTTCTCGCTAAGCTCCGCTGTGACGGTTGCCGAGGCACTCCGTCTTATGTTTTTGTTTCCTGCCTTTCACCTTTGCTATGGATTTGGCAGCCTTGAGGGTCTTGTGTCGGCGGCAACCATGAGGGAGGCGCGGTGATCTTCATGCTGACCAAAAATTCTCTCCGCTCCGGTCTTTACCGCGCGGCGGACATATTCAGCCGTCGGCTTTTTTTCCCGCTTTGCTTTGTCTTTAGTGATCTTTATAAGCTTGTCCTTTTTTACCTTGGCTTTGCTTACCGAGAAAATCCGGCGTACACCCTGATCTATTTGGCGGGGTGCGCGTTGTTTGCGCTCATCTGCGGACTTGTTTTTCTTTCGGTGCTTAAAAGAGAACGCCCTGCCGCGGTAACTCTTGCGCTTCCTGTCGGAGCACTTTTGTTCTTTGCAATTGCGTTCCTTTGGGGCTTTATGCGCGGCGCTCTTGAGTCCGGTCCGGCTTACAGCCTGTGCCTTTTTATCCTTCGCTGTCTGCCCGCCCTCTTTGCGGGAGTCACCCTTGCGCTGCTTGGCGGAGAGGACGGCTTTTCCGGCACTTTTGAGAGCCTTGGCTTTATTGCACTGCCCGCCGCCCTGATCTATCTTGTGTGCGCGCTTTTTGATTGCAGTATCTTTACCGACGGCACGTATCTCGGGCTTATCAATTATATGAGCTTTGCCTACACTCTGATGCCGGTGATGCTTTGCGCGCTTTTCCGCTTTTACGACGCCGCCGAGCTGCGCCTTCCCTTTCCCGGTGCGCGCCCGCTGCCGCATCCGCAGCTATGGCGCGGTGCGATGATACTGATCTTTTGGGTCGATATCATAGCGTCGGGCACGCGCGGAGCGTATCTTTGTTCCGCACTCTGCTGTATTGCCGTCTTTTTGTGGCGGCTTGCGAGCAGACAGAGGTTTCGTTCCGGCTTTGTTATGTCGGCGGTGATGGCTGCGGTGATAATTTTCAATGTATTTATCTACGCTCCGCCGGGAATGCACGGCGTTGACCGCATAGACATCTTTTTTTCCGGACTTCAGAACGGGGATTTTACTACCACCGATACCGAAGACCCCGCCGTTTCGGATAAAATTGACGAGGTTTTTGACAATATCCTTCACGGTGAGACCGGAAGCGAGCTTGAGCTTGAACCCGGCTTTCGCGTCAGCGACCGCGCCTCGATCTACAAGCTCGCAGTTGCCGAATTCCTGCGCTCGCCGATAAGCGGCATGGGTCCCGGTGCTTTTGAGGCAAAATACGGGGTCTATCCGCACAATATCTTCCTTGAAATGCTCTGCGAGACCGGCATCTGCGGCACGCTGCCACTGCTTGCGCTGATGACTTTAGCTGCCGTCGGTATCTTCCGCGCGGCGCGCGTAAGCCGGGGAATGGCGGAGATACTTCTGTTGCTTGGCGCGTATTTTGTGCGGGGAAATATCAGCAACAGCATCTGGCAGTCTGTACCGCTCGCGGCGGCGCTGGGATCGGGGCTTGCCCTTTTCGCGCTGCCGCCGAGGAGTGCGCGGAGGAGCGGACAAAGCTCCGGATAAACGCCCGAAAGGAGTCTCATGACCGCACAGACGAAAAAAACCAGAATAGACAAAGTGATTTTTTCTGTTATCGGTGTGATAACGGCGGCAAAGCTTTTGGGCTTTGTAAAGCAGATATTTGTTTCCGGAGCTTTTGGGGCTACCCTTGACACCGATATCATAAATATCGCGCAGACTGTCATTGGAGACCTTGAATATCTGCTCTCTCATGTGCTTATGACCTCTTTTATCACGGTTTACCTCAACGCCTCCGCGGAGGACGGGCGCGGCGCGCTGTTCGCCGGGAACGCCGTGCGCGCGTTTCTGCTTCTGTCCGCCGGAGCCTCCGTTCTGTTTTTGGCAGGGGCGTATCCGCTTTCCCGCCTGCTTGCGCCCTCGTATTCCCCGCAGGACACGGCGCGCCTTGCGCGGTATCTCAGGATCTATACGCCACTGCTGCTCCTTTTTGCAATGAGCGCGGCAAGTCAGGCTCTGCTTAGCGCAAACAAGCGCTTTGCCGCAGTGGAGGCGCGCGGGATCACTCAGAGCGTTATCATAATCGCCGCTATTGCTTTGCTTGGCGGTCGGCTGGGAGCCGACGCGCTGGTCGTGGGATCTATCCTTTGCACCGCCGTCAACACCGTGTGGTTTTATCTGCTTTCGGCGCGTTATCTGCGCGCGCCCGGTGTGGCTTTGCCGGACTCCCCGCCGCGCCGACCTTTTGATTGTTTCCGCGATCCGCTTGTGAGGCGGCTTATCGGTATGTCAGGACCGCTGCTTGCCGGATATTCGGCATATTACGTCGGTCAGCAGATAAATAAAAGTCTTGCGTCGGGTCTTGGGGCGGGAGCCGTTACCGAGCTTGGCTGCGGTACGGTGCTCTTTAATCTTGTTACCGCATTTATAACCGCCTTTTGTTCGATCATGTTTTCCTATGTGACCGCAAAAATTGCCTGCGGAAGCCACCTTTCCGCCGCGCGCACCGCAAATCTGACAGCGGTACTGCTTATTGCGGTTTTTATGCCCGTTTCGGTAATTGCCGGAGTCCTTGCCCCCGATATTTCTCGCATTGCCTTCGGCAGAGGTCAGTTCAGCGACAAAAATGTCGCCTCTACCGCCATGGCGCTGGCGGGATACTCTCTTTCCTTTATCCCGTTTGCCGTCGGAGAGGTATACGGCAGAGTGCAGTACGGCTACGGCGACGCGCGCCGTCCGATGCTTAACAGCGTCACATCTATTGTCTGCGGCATCGTACTCAGCATCCTGCTTTCCCGCCGGCTCGGCGTGGCGGGGATCACACTTGCATACAGCATTTCCGCTTTTGTCGTCGGCGGGCTGAACCTTATGACCTCACAAAGGCACAACCGCGCGCTCTCTCTTCGTCCGCTGCTGCCGTTTTTGCCCTTTCTCGCAATCGGAGGAGCTTGCTGCTTCGGCGCTGTCTGCCGCTGCAGAGAACTGCTTTCGGGCAGTTCTCCGATCCTGCGTTTTCTTGCGAGCGGAGTCGCCGGTCTTGGAATTTACTGTGCTGTCCTTGCTCTCGGCGCGGCACTTATGCTGAGACGCTTCGGCGGCAAAGGGTCGGTAAAAGAGAAGATACGCAGGTGCGCCGACGGATTTTTGTGTACGCCTGCGGCGGATCAGACATAAAACTGAAAATAATAAACATTTTATATATTATACGGAAGTAAGATCAATGAAAAAGAAAACACAGCTTGCCGTTATCGGCGGTGGACACGCAGGAATTGAAGCC
>ULVD01040817.1_pt1 | contig 12348 bp, 15 predicted proteins | sample 1959101 | NCBI WGS metagenome assembly ULVD01 (sample SAMEA4835777, study PRJEB28245) | human gut metagenome | biome: gut microbiome; material: fecal sample | place: Denmark | collected 2008
CATTCTTTTTATGTGTCTACTTTTACTTTATCACTTCAAATGTTTGTATAGTTGGCTCTTTTATTTATCTATACTAACACCTCCTTAATTGGCTCTTTTATTTATCTATACTAACACCTCCTTAAATTGACAAAAACACAAACATATGTTAAAATACGCAATCAAGAAATGGGGTAATAATGACAAAAGAAGCAAAACAATTTTTAGCAGGAATATTAAGTGCAACTACACTATTTACTATGAGTTCTTGTGCTAAAACAGTAGCATGTGATGTGGAAGGAAAACATTCTCATATATATGTAACTGAAGAAGGATACAAAAAAGAAGTAGAAAGTGAAAAAGAAAAAGTTGGTTCATTCTATAGAACTGATGAATATCAAGAACTAAGTAAAGAAGCTGAAAAAGAACTAAAAAAAGCAAATAAATCAAAACTAATAAGAATAGATGATAACATAGATAAACTTTTAGAATTAGAGTCATCTTTATATGATTATATGCAATACGAATATTCAACAACAGAAATGAAAATGTATTATGAAATAGATGGTAATGGAGATGGTAAAAATAGTTATCGTTTTGTGACAGAATATCACTACACAAATGATAGTGAATGTTTTGACTTAACAGGAGACACAAGAGTAGTAACACATATGTTCATAGGTTACAAATTAGTAAAAAACAACATAGGCAAAATAACTGTAGTCAAAAGCGAACCTATGAAGAGTATAGAAGAATTAGTTGAAGCAGGATACACACATGTTAAATATGGGAAAATATACTATGGATTAAATAAAGATACAAATGGTTTTATTCAATATGAAGATGAAATGGGTCCAGATAAAGTAACATCTCTAACATTAACAAAAAAGTCTAATTAAATTTATAAAAAATTAAAAGAACCAATTATACATATATTGGTTCTTTTTTTCATATAACGATTGCATATGCCTTAAAATAATGTTAGAGTATACTTAGAAAATAGAGGTGAAATTATGAAAAATAAAAAACAAATAATTTTTATTGCATTATTATCAGTAATGACAATTATAGGAATTTTAGTAGGATATTATTCTAAAACTTTAAAGAATGATAACAATAATAGTGATAAAAAAGACAACATAGTAGAACCAACTCCAAACAACCCAGAAGAAGGCAATCAAGAAAAGCCAAATATTTCAAGTGAAATAATAAATATTTATAACAACTATACAAAATGTAAATACAACGAAAATACAGGTACTTGTGATTATATAGATAACACAAAATTAACTATAAGTTTAAGTGACGCTGATCAAAAAATATATGATGTAAAATTCACAAAAAATGATAAAGTAATTTATGAAAAAGAAGAATATATTGATGGTGATGATGCTGACTATTTGATGCAAGCAGAAACAAAAGAAATAAATGGTTTATATTTATTTAAATATGTAAATAAATCAGAAATAGACGCATATGAAACAACATTTAGAATATATGATAATGCACTAAATTTAAAATATGATACTGAAACTCAAAAAGACATATATGATTTAGCTCAATCAGGAAGAATATCTGAATTTGATTTATCTAATAATACATTTAAAGTATATTATGTGATTACAGACTTAATGTCTAATGGAGAAGTATATTGTGATTTAGTAAAGGAAGGATTAGCTAAAGATAAGGATGTAGTTATTAAAATAGACGAAATAACAATATCAAATGATGTAAATATAAAGTCAACAGATGTAACAGCAAAAGAATATTCAAGCAACAAAAAATACTGCAATCTTATAAATGATAATGAATAGTAAAGTCTAACGAAAGTTAGGCTTTTTAAATGCAAAAGCAATTGCTAAAATAAGTATTATATGCTATAATCTAGAGGAAATGAGGGAAGACTATGTTTATTGATGAAGTAAATTTAAAACTAATAGCAGGTAAAGGTGGAGACGGATGTACTTCTTTTTTACGTGAAAAATATGTACCACTTGGAGGACCTGATGGTGGAAATGGTGGTAAAGGTGGAAGCATCATCTTTAAAGCTGATAAAGGTTTACGTACATTAATAGACTTAAGATATAAAAAAGTTATAAAAGGTGAAAGTGGAGAGACAGGACGTGGACGTAATCAAACAGGAAGTTCTGCTGAAGATACAGTTATCGTAGTACCAATTGGAACAACTATTAAAGACACAGATACAAACCTAATAATTTGTGATTTAGTTGATGATAATCAAGAATGTGTAGTTGCTAAAGGTGGTCGTGGTGGTAAAGGAAACGCTGCATTCATGACAAATAAAAATAAAGCACCATACACAAGTGAACTAGGAGAACTTGGAGAAGAAAGAAACGTATGTTGCGAATTAAAACTTTTAGCAGATGTAGGTCTTGTAGGTTTCCCATCAGTAGGAAAAAGTTCTCTAATTAGTGTTATTAGTGCAGCTAAACCAAAAATTGCAGACTATCACTTTACAACATTAGTACCAAACCTAGGAGTAGTAAAAGCAGGTGACTATAGTTATGTAGTAGCAGACCTACCAGGAATGATTGAAGGATCTAGTGAAGGAGTAGGCCTAGGAGATAAATTCTTACGTCACGCTAGTCGTTGCAGAGTAGTATGTCATGTACTAGATATGGCAGAAGTAGATGGAAGAGATGTAATAGAAGACTACAAAATCATAAGAAACGAAATTAAAAAATACGACGAAAACTTATATAATAAAAAAGAAATTATAGTAGCAAACAAAATGGATTTACCAAACTCTAAAGATAATCTAGAAAAATTCAAAAAAGAATTTAAAGACGCAGAAATACTAGAAGTAAGCGCAGCTACTAAAGAAGGAACAAAAGAATTAATATTTAAACTAAAAGAATTATTAGAAAGTCTTCCAGAAGAAGAAATCTATAAAAAGAATGAATTCGAAGATTATGTTTTATATGAATTCAAACATGAAAAACCATATAAAATCGAAAGAATCGGAGAAAGTAAATGGAAAGTTACTGGTCCAGAACTAGAAAAACTATTAAAAATGACAAGATTTAATTCAGATGAATCAGCTCTAAGATTCGCATCAAAACTAAAAGCACTAGGAGTAGATGAAGAATTAAAGACACTTGGAGCTAAAGAGGGAGACACAGTACAAATACTAAATCAAGAATTTGAATACGAAGAAAGATTATACTAACATGTAATTCAGGGGGAGAGTTATGTGGTGGCGATTAAGCTATAAAACAATTTTAGAATATCTAGATAAAAGCAAAGATTCAAATATAGAAAAAAGATTAGTAAGTTTTAATAGAAATGTATTACTATCAAATATCAAATCATCAAGTATACCACATAAAGAATTAATACTTAGAATGACTAACTAAAAGTCATTCTTTTTATTTAAAATTATTAATTATTATTGTTTATTTCATTTTTATATGTTACACTATTTAATAATAGGAGAGTAGAAAATGAAAGATAGAAATGGTTTTACATTAGTAGAGTTACTTGCTGTAATAGCAATTCTAGCAATACTAGTTATAATAGCACTTCCTAATGTAATTAATATGTATAACAAAGCTCAAAAAGAAACTTTTTTAACCGAAGCTAAAAATGTATATAGAGAATCAGAAAAGGTATATTTGTCTAATGCAATTAGTGGTAAAACAACAAAAATAATTAATTCTAAAGATAGTTCAAAGCTTGATATGACAGGAAGTAAACTTCAATATTGTGTTATTTTAAATAATAGTGGTAAAGTAACTGATATGAAAGTATCTAATGGCAAATGGGTAGCAAGCTTGAAAGATGGCAAGACAGTTGAAGATTTAACTATTGATGACTTAGAAGATGGAAACTTAGACGGATATAATTGTAGACAAAATGCTCCAAAGGTACCAGAAGCAACAAATTGTACATTTGATGGTGACTTAGTACAAGGTACAGAATATGTAAATGGTCAATATACATATAGATATATGCAAGAGTATGGTCCTCGTTCTTCTTCCAGGACAATATCTAATGTAAATGAATCTTTGAATGTGAAATTGATGAATTCAACTGTTGTCCCATTAGCTGCACTAGGTTATACGTGGAATAATATGAGTAATAATGGATGGGGAGTTATATTGACTGATAGAACAAGTACTGAACCAGTAACTAGTAAAGTTTGCACTTATATTAATGGTAAACCTATAACATCTATGAGTGCAATGTTCTATAATTCCAAAGCTTCATCAATAGACTTGAGCAGTTTCAATACAAGTAATGTAACAAATATGAGTAATATGTTTAAAAATAGCATGTCTGAGTCATTAAATTTAAAAAACTTCGATACAAGCAAAGTAACCGATATGAGTAGTATGTTTAGTGGCAACAAAGCAAAAGACTTAGATTTAACAAACTTTGACACGAGTAATGTAACCGATATGAGTGCTATGTTTTATAAATCTGAAGCTACATCATTAGATTTAAGTAGTTTTGATACAAGCAAAGTTACAGATATGGGTAGTATGTTTAGAGAGTCAGCAGCAACAAATATTAATATAAGTAGCTTTGATACAAGCAATGTTATAGATATGATTGTTATGTTTTCAGAGAGTCAAGCAACTAGTTTAGATCTAAGCAATTTTAACACAAGCAAAGTAACCGATATGAGTAGTATGTTTAGAGAGTCAGCAGCAACAAACATTAATGTGAGCAGTTTTGATACTAGTAATGTCACTAATATGAACCAAATGTTTTATCAAAGTAGAGTGCAAGCTTTAGACTTAAATAACTTTGATACATCTAAGGTAACTGATATGAGTTATATGTTTGGATTAAGCAAAGTTACTTCATTGAAAGTTAACAACTTTGATACATCAAAAGTTACAGAGATGAAATCTATGTTTAGATATATTGAAGTGTCAGTCTTAGATTTAAGTAGTTTTGATACAAGCAATGTAACCGATATGAATAGTATGTTTTCAGAATGTGATAATCTAAAAACAATATATGCCAGTGATAAATTTGTGACAACAAATGTTACAGATAGCAGATATATATTTAATTATGTGCCATCTTTAGTTGGTGGTAATGGTACTAAATATAAAGACTATGGTGATGATATAACATATGCTCGTATAGATAAAGCAACTACTCCAGGATATTTCACAAAAAAATAATCAATAAAAAAGAAAATCTTATAAAACATAAGACTTTTCTTTTTTTTAACTCTAAATCTTGATATAATGTTAAATGAGGAAGTGTGATATGGTAGAAAAATTTATGCCTGATATTTATCAAAAAAGCATTTATTATATAAATTATGACAAACTTTATAAAAAGGGGATACGTTGCTTATTATTTGACTTAGATAATACAATCGTACCAAGTCATTCAAATAAACCAACTAAAAGACTAAAAAAATTATTTGATGAATTAAAAGATAAAGGATTTAAAGTAATCATAATATCAAATGCTCCTAAACATAGAGTAGAACCATTTAAAGATTATTTAATGGTAGATGCCTGTGCATTCTCTTTAAAACCTAGAAAAGATAAATATAATAAAATAATGGAAAGATTTAAATATAAAAGTTCTGAAATAGCAGCAATAGGAGATCAACTATTAACAGATATTTACGGAGCTAATAGATTAGATATAACAAGTGTACTAGTAAACCCACTAACAGAAAGAGATTATAGTATGACTTTAATTAATAGAATGATAGAAAAAATAATATATGGAAGTTTAGAAAAGAAAGAACTATTTTTAAGGGGGAAATACTATGAATAAAGAATGTTTAGGCTGTGGAAGTATACTTCAAAGTGAAAACGCTAAAGATGAAGGATTCGTAAAATCTAGTGTATATGATAAAGCAGAATACTGTGAAAGATGTTTTAAAATAAAACATTATGGTGAATATAGTGTTTTAGATAAAAAAATAGATACTGATGGAATAATTAGAAATATAAATAGTGATAATTTAGCTAGTGTAGCATTCTTAATAGATGCTCTTAATATAAATGAAAATGTTAAGAAATATATAAATAGATTTAAAAATAAAAAGTATATTCTAATTACTAAAAGAGATGTACTACCTAAAAGTCTAAAAGAAAAGAAACTTATAGAGTATATTAAAGCGAACATAGTTAATACTGAAGACATTATGTTCATAAGCTCAGTTAAAAACTATAATATAGATAATTTCTTAAAGAAAATAGAAACTGATAAAGTTAAAAGACTTTATATAGTAGGATTTACTAATAGTGGTAAAAGTACATTTATAAATCATTTACTTACTAGTGTATGTAAGAACCCAACTATAACTACAAGTAGTATTCCAAATACAACAGCATCTTATATAACAATAAAATTAAATCCAAGATTAGTTATAGTAGATACTCCTGGATTCATAGATAGTAATGCTATATATAACTTCGTAGACTACTCTAAAGTGGTTAAATTATATCCTAAAAAAGAATTAAAAGTTAAAACATTTCAAGTTAGAAATGGTTATGCTATAGTAATAAATGACATTTTAAGAATAGAAAACATATCTGATAAATCAAATAGTTTTAGTTTTTATATGAATGATAAACTAAGATATGAAAAAGTTAAATCTAAAAATGATAAACTAACTATATTACCAAATGTAACTTATGATATAAAAGAGCCATCTGATATATTAATAAATGGTTTAGGATTTATAAGGATTACAAAACCAGGAAGTATAAAAGTATATGTACTTGATACTAAATTAGTAAGCATTAGAAAGAGTATGATTTAATATGAATAAAATCAATGTAATGAGTGAAAACTTAGCTAATAAAATAGCAGCAGGTGAAGTAGTAGAAAGAATAGCTAATGTAGTAAAAGAATTAGTTGAAAACAGTATAGATGCAGGAAGTAAAAATATAAAGATTGAATTATTACTTTCAGGTACTAAACTAATTAAGATAGTTGATGACGGATGTGGTATGAGTCGAGATGATGCTAAACTATGTTTTAGTAGACATGCAACTTCTAAAATAAAAAATGAAAATGATTTATATTTTATAAATACTTTAGGTTTTCGTGGTGAAGCATTAGCTGCTATATCATCAGTAAGTAATATAGTATTAGACACATATGATGGTACAGAATCAACTTATTTAAATCTAAAAGCAGGTAAATTCATAACAGAAAAAACCGGTAGTATGAGAAAAGGTACTATAATTGAAGTATCAGAATTATTCTATAATACACCAGCTAGACTAAAATTTATGAAAAGCTTAAATGCTGAACTTGCTCTTACTGTAAACTATATTGAGAAAATTGCTCTTTCACATCCAGATATTGCATTTACTTTAATAAATGATGGAAGAGAAATGATAAAAACATCTGGAAGTAATGATATATATAAAGTAATACATGAAATATTTGGACTTAATGTATCTAAAAACATGATCAAAATTGAAGCAGAAAACTACGACTATATAATCAATGGATATATAAGTAACTTAAATCTTTCAAAGTCTAACAGAAACTCAATGATCACTTTAGTAAACGGAAGAGTAGTTACTAATCAATCAGTTAATAGAACCATAAAAGATGCATATCATACAGTTTTAGCAGAAACAAAATTTCCAATAGTTGTTATTAATATTGAAACAGATCCAACTCTAATAGATGTTAATATTCATCCAACTAAACAAGATATTAAATTCTCTAAACTAGAAAGTCTTAATGATTTACTTTTTAGTACTATTAGAACTGCTTTAAACGAAGCAGATAATACATTTAAAGGATATCAAGAAGAAGTAAAAGAAACACCAGTAGACTATAATCACGAAAATAACTATAGATATACTGAAAGAAAGATTGAAGACGTAAGACTACAATTTGACGATGAAAAAGAAGAAATAAAATACGATAGTGAAGCAGTCAAAAAAGAAGATGTATTTATAAAACCAGTAGGTTTAGCTCTAGGTACATACTTAATAGCTCAAGATGAAAATGTTATGTATATGATAGATATTCATGCAGCCAATGAAAGAATTAACTACGAAAGATATATGAAAGCATTAAAAGAAAGAGATGTTTATACTACTAGTATGTTGTTTCCAATAACTTTAGAATATCCAAAAAATGAATTCATGAGAATACATGATCACATAGATGTCTTAAGAAACGTAGGATTTAAAGTAGAAGAATTTGGTATTAACACTTTTAGAGTTACAGAACATCCATCATGGCTTAAAGAAGGATACGAAGAAGAAAGTATAAGAAGAATATTTGAACTTGTCTCAGAAATAAAAGGAGACTTTGATAGAGTTAAATTTAATGAAAAAGCAGCTATTCGCTTAGCTTGTAAGATGAGTGTTAAAGCAAATACTAATATAGGTTATAATGAACAAGAAGAGTTATTAAATAGACTATTTAAATGTGAATTTCCATATACTTGTCCACATGGAAGACCAACTATTATAAAGTATCCAATATATGAACTAGAAAAAATGTTTAAGAGGGTTAATTCATGAGTGAAGAAGAAAATAAAAAACTATTAGATGAATATAAAGAAATAAGAGATTCAATTAGTGAATTTATGAACATGTTAAAAGAATTAGGTCTAGAACTTAATGAAGATGGTGATTTAATAGATTCAAAAACAAAAAAATTAGTGATGGGAGGTTATGAAGATGAGTAAAATTATTGTAATTGTAGGGCCAACTGCTACTGGAAAAACCAAATTATCAGTAAGTCTTGCTCATTATTTAGATGCAGTTATTATTAATGCTGACTCTACTGCAATCTATAAAGAACCTCTAATCGCAACAGCTAAAGTAACAGAAGAAGAAAAAGAGAATGTTCCACACTATATGTTAGATTTAGTGTCTCTAAATGACGATTATACTTTATTTGACTATCAAAAAGATGGAAGAAAACTACTTGATAAGTTTATTAAAGAAAACAAAAATGTAATAATTGTAGGTGGTTCAGGACTATATATAAAAGCATTACTTTATAAGTATAATCTAGAAGAAACAGTAAAATCTAATATTGATTTAAGTAGTTATACAAATGAAGAACTAAAAAATATCGCAAATGATATAGATAAAGACAATGACATACACATAAACAATAGACAACGATTAGAAAGATTCATTAAAAGATTTAAAGAGACAGGAAAAGCACAAACTAAAACAAAAGATATAAATTCTAGAGTATATGATTTTACTTTAATAGGCCTTAAATGTGACAGAGCCACTCTTTATGATAAAGCAAATAAAAGAGTAGATAAAATGTTTGATAGTGGTCTTTTAGAAGAAGCACAAAGACTATATGAAATGAATCTTAAAAACTTCAGTAACATCATAGGATATAAAGAATTAGAATTATATTTTAAAGGTAATATTAGTCTTGATGAAGCAAAAGATTTAATAAAACAAAACACAAGAAAGTATGCTAAAAGACAATTTACTTGGTTTAATAATCAAATGCAAGATATTACTTGGTTTGATGTAGATTATGATAACTTTGATAATACAATAAATGAAGTTAAAGATTATATAAATGGGAGGTTTTAAATGAAAAGTAGAAGAAAATTAAAAGCATTATTATTAGCGGCAGTAGCAACTCTAACATTAGTGAGTGGTTGCTCTAAAGATAATGATGAAGGGACAAAAGAAATAGAAAAAGCCTACTATATGATAGTAGGAAATGAATACGTAGAAATAGAAAATGTGAAAAGTGTAGGTACTCCTTCATATTGTGGAACATACACAAGAATAGAATTTAATGATGGAACAACTATGACTATACCAATATCAAACCTATACATTATGGATAAAACAAGTGAACTTCAAGAAGAACTAATTAGAAAACTCACAAAATAATAAAAAATGAAGTTGTGGCGCAAACCAAAAGGGTTCACGTACAACTTCATTTATATATGAATTATAATATATTCTATAAGGAAAGTCAAAACATAATAATTTAATAGGAGAATTAAATGGTTAAAGTTATACTAAAAGAAAATACAACCAATATTACAAAATGTGTAAATGATAAAGAATTTAAAATTTTAGAACATGCTGGAGTCAATAAAGAAGATACATTTTTTACAGCAAGTAAAAAGATAGGATTATACCTATGTTATAAGTATCAAAAAGGTGCAGTATTCATGATTGAAGATGATAATATAGAGCTTGAAGAAATTGATAAAAAGATAATGAAAATATATAAGCACCTGCAAGGAGAATATTTTTAAAAATGGAAAAATTAGATTATTTATATTCTGATGAAAGAGATGACTTATTTAACATTTATAAAGATCAAAAAGAGTCATCAATCAAAATGAATTTTAAATTAAACATTGCTAATTTAAATGACTACGTTACTGATGAACTAATAGGTGAAGGTGGATTCAAGCCTCCTTTAGAAACCTTTTATACAGTTTTATCTATTTGTCTTGCTATGGTAAAACTCAAAGAAATGGATGAATATTTCTTTGAAGAAATAATAGAACTATCAGAAAAATATAAAAATGGAGAATTTGATAATTGCTTCTTTGATATAGAAACTGATAAAAAAGAAATAGATAAAGACTTAGAAACTGTATTAAATTATTATAATGAATATAAAATGAAACCAATCCTAGTAGAAATAGCAAAGATACTTTGGGAACTTCCAAATATGACGAGGGGTTTAGGAATAGCGATAATAAACCCACTAGACACGGAGAAACAAGCACAAGAAATGTTGAAATATTTGAAAACAAACAGAGACAACGAAAAGTTGATGAGATCAGACAATTTACTAAAAACGACATTAAGAATTTCAAAGGAGAATAATGAAAATAATTAAGAAAATCATTTTAAAATTTAAAAATACAAAAGAAGAATTAAAAATAGTACTTAGAAGAGTAGACTAAAAAAAGAATTCAAAATTTAAAATTGAATTCTTTTATTTTAGTTCTAAATATGTATTTCTATCAAATGAATGTTTTAAAGTATCTTTCTTTAATAAATTATTAGTATCTATCATAAAGAAATTATAATAGTTATTATTATTAACTTCATCATCATCCCAAGTAACATCTATATGTTGCCATTTATTTTCAAAATATATTACATTCCATATATGATCAGTAGTACTAACTTTAAAATTAGGAATATTTAGTTTATCCATCATTATAGCAAAACTATCAGAGTAACCACTACATATAGCTTTACCACTTGTAAGAGCAAAGTATGCTTTACTTGGAGACTTATCTACAGTCTCAGGAGTATATTTTGTATCATAAGTAATAGTTTTAATTAAATAATTATGAAGTGCTTTAATATCATTAAGAGTAGGGTTAGTAGTATTAATATTTAAGCTCTTAAATATAGTATCAATCTTACTATCAGTTGCACTTATCTCACTTTCACTATACAATTTATCAATCTTAATATTTACTATCTTATCATTAGTAACTAAAGTATTAAACTTTTGATATGAATTATATGGATTTACAAAGTTATTTATAAGAGCAACATAAGGATTATTATTAGCTAAAGTCTTCACGTCTTCAGCACAACTAGGATAAATCTTATTATCACAATAGAAAGTAAATTCATTCCATCCATTATTAAGTACTGTATAATATATGTTTTTTAAGTCATCTATACTTTTTGGGTTAAAGTCATTCGTCTCCCTAACTGTTTTATAATTATATACTCTATGATTCTTAGTGTCGCTTGGTACTACAACTTCATGAGTCTTAATATTATCTATAAAAGTATTGATCCCCTTCATTATAGTTTCAAAATTTATATAAAACAAATATATACAAAAACTAATTACCAATATACACAAAATCAATAATAGTTTAGAAGTTCTATTCATATTACCACCAATTTAAGTATAACAAAAAAAGTAGATATTATCTACTTAATTATTTTTCATTTACTATTTTATTTAATCTAGTTTTATATCTATCTCTAGTATTAGCTTTAATAACTCCCTTAGAAGCAGCATTGTCGATTCTCTTAATAGCTTCATTTAACTTAGCTTGAGCCTCTTCCTTAGTTTGTGCTTTTTCAACTTTCTTAATAGCAGTCTTCATACTAGCTTTTACATCATTATTTAGTACTGTTTCTTTCTTTGTAATTAATACTCTTTTCTTAGCACTCTTAATATTAGGCATTATTCCACCTCCCTTAAAAATCTATTTAAGTTTATCAAATTATTTAGAAAAAATCAATGTATTTAAAAGTTTTTCGACATTTTTTATAGTCAAAGTATTATATATTTAATAAAAAGGAGGTTAAATGAATAGATTTAATACTGGAAACTTAAAAAATAAGATATTCAAAATTATATTAATATCTCTACTTATATTTAGTTATTACTTTATAATTAAAAACT
>ULVD01066932.1_pt1 | contig 12307 bp, 7 predicted proteins | sample 1959101 | NCBI WGS metagenome assembly ULVD01 (sample SAMEA4835777, study PRJEB28245) | human gut metagenome | biome: gut microbiome; material: fecal sample | place: Denmark | collected 2008
GGACCGCATGCGCGTAGCCAAGATGGCTGCCATCCTGCGCGTGGCGGACGCCCTGGAACGCGGCCATGCCCAGCGCGTGAACGGCGTCCGGGCGCGCATCCGGGGCCGGATGCTGGAGCTGGAGCTCCAGGGCGTGCGTGAAACCGCCGTGGAAGACCTGGCGCTGCGGCTGAAGGGCGACCTGTTTGCGGACATCTTCGGTTATGACGTCGTGCTGGTGCCCCAGCGGTAGGCCGATTCAAGAAACTTCCATCCCTTATTTTCTCCATGTCTAACGAATACATCAACAGAGAGCTCTCCTGGCTGGAATTCAACCAGCGCGTGCTGGACCAGGCCGTGAGAACGGACCTTCCCCTGCTGGAACGCCTGAAGTTCCTGGCTATTACCGCCTCCAACCTGGACGAGTTCTTCATGGTGCGCGTGGGCGGCCTCCAGATGCTGCGGCATTCCGGCTCCCGCGTGAAGGACATTTCCGGGCTGACCCCAACCCGCCAGCTCAAGGACATCCGCACCCGCGTGGGCCGCATGATTGAGGACCAGTACCGCCTGTTTCATGAAGAAATCCTGCCGTGGATGGAAATCAACGGCATCAATCCGCTGGCCATGGAGGACCTCAGCACTTCCCAGAAGCTGACGCTGGAGCAATACTTCAACAACCAGATATTCCCGCTGCTGACGCCGCTGGACATGGATGCGCCGGAGGCTCCCGCGCTGCCGTCCCTCAAGCTGCTGATGGGCGTGGAACTGCGGGACAATGAAACCGGGGAGGTCCGCGCCAGCGTGGTGGCCCTGCCGGACGGCCTGCCGCGGCGCGTGCCCGTCCCTTCTGCGGAAACGGAACGCTACGTGATGCTGGAGGACCTGGTCCGGGAATGCATCGGCACCGTTTTTCCCGGTGAAACCGTTCTCTCCGCCGCGGTATTCCGCGTCACGCGCAATGGGGACATTGCCGTGCAGGAGGAGGACGCCCTGGACCTGGCGGATGAAATGGAGGAAGTGCTTGTGGCCCGCAAATTCTCCGAATGCGTGAGGCTGGAAATAGAATCCTCCGCTCCCGTCCCCCTGCATGACAGGATCATGCAGATCGTCGGCGCGGGGAAGGAGGAAACGTATGACCTCAAGGGCCCCCTGATGCTTTCCGACTTCATGGAAATGGCCTTTGCCCCCGGCAATGACCAATTGAAAGTGGAGCAATGGTCCCCGCAGCCGTCACCCTCCGTGGACCCTGCCGTCAGCATCTTTGAAAACATCGCCAACGGAGACATCCTGCTCAACCATCCCTATGAAAGCTTTGAACCCGTCCTGCGCCTGGTGGAGGAAGCCGCGGAAGACCCGGACGTCATCGCCATCAAGCAGGTCCTGTACCGGACCGCCAAAAACTCCCGCATCGTAGCCGCCTTGAAAAAGGCGGCGGAAAGCGGCAAGCAAGTGACGGCGCTGGTGGAACTGAAAGCCCGGTTTGACGAAGCCCGCAACCTGGAAAAGGCGGAGGAACTGCAGCGTTCCGGCGTGCAGGTGGTCTACGGCGTCAAGGGCCTGAAAACCCATGCCAAGATATGCCTGGTGGTGCGCCGGGAGCAGGGCATGCTGCGGCGTTACTGCCACTTCGGCACGGGGAACTACAATGAAACAACCGCCAAGATTTACACGGACATTTCCTACCTCACCTGCGACGACCAGCTGGGGGCGGACGCCTCCCAGTTCTTCAACTCCGTAACGGGACGCACCAAGCTCATGCGCTTCCGCAAGCTGTACCCCTCCCCGGTGTTGATGAAGGCGCGCCTCATTGAACTCATTGAAGGGGAGGCGGAGCGCGCGCGGCAGGGGGAACCGGCCCGCATCTCCGCCAAGATGAACAGCCTTCAGGATGTGGAAATCATTGACGCCCTGTACAGGGCCGCGGACGCCGGGGTGGACATTGAACTGAACGTGCGCGGCATCTGCTGCCTGAAAACGGGCCCCCGGCCCAACGGCAAGGTGATCCGCGTGGTCAGCATTGTGGACCGCTATCTGGAGCACGCACGCATCTTCTTCTTCCACCACGGCGGCAATCACCAGCTCTTCATCGCCAGCGCGGACTGGATGACCCGCAATCTGGACAAGAGGGTGGAGCTCATGGTGCCCGTCACCAACGGGAAGCTGGCGCGCCGCCTCAAATCCATCCTGGACGCCTGTTTCAGGGACAACGTGCAGGCCTGCAATATTTTGCCTGACGGCACTTCCGAGCACGTCGTTCGGAAAAAGGGCCAGAAAGCCTTCCGTTTGCAGCAGTACCTGACCAAGGAGGCCCGCCGCCTGGCCAAGGACAAGGAACGGGAACGCCAGCAGATGCTGGAGCCCCACACGCCGCATTAACCCGGTCCGGAGCATTGGGCCGCATGCGTGGCATCCTCCGGCATACCTTCAACACGTAGCGGTCCGGAACATGTCTTTTCATGAGACATGTTTGCCCGCGTATGCTGTTTTTTCCTGATCGCGCTGGCTGGGGGGTACGGCTCTGTATGGGCGGAAGGTTCGGCATGGCAGGCGTCCGGGCCTGCGGGCCCCGGAGCCTCCGTAAGGGCTCCTTCCCATCCGGCGGAGGATGGCCTGTACTCCCGTCTGAAGAAGATGCCCTATCTCTATGACAACAAGGACGCGGAGTTCCTGAACCAGTTCAAGCTGCTGCTGACGGGGCAGTACCAGGGGGCTCAGGTCTCCCCTTCCGGAGCCAACCGGTTCCGCAAGGGCTCTCATGGCAGGGAAAACGAATGGCGGAGGCTCCAGATAGGGTTTGAAGCCGTTTTCTTCAAAAACCGCCTGACGCTGCACAGTTTGACCAACATGGGGGAGCTGGACGGCATGTACAAGGTGGAGGATGGCCGCTGGAGAAGAACGAAGACGGACTGGAGCATCTTTGAACTCTACCTGAAATACAAGGTCAATCCCTCCTTCTTTGCGCGCGTCGGGAAAATCACCTCCAAGATGACGGCGGAATTCCGGGAGACGGCCAGTGAACTCAAGACCCTAGAACGGTCCGACCTGGTCAACCAGCTCGGGACCATCTCCAGTTGGGGCGTTGTGCTGGAAAACCCGCGGCAGGACGTGCCCGTGGGGTGGGAGGCTTCCGTCTTCCTGAACGACACCAGCGACAGCCTGGCGCATGAAATCAGGTTTAATACGGCGGACAATGCCTTTGCCAAGGCCTCCGTCCATCTGGACGCCCGCGGCTTTCTGCCGGGGGAGAAAAGCCGCGTCTGGCTGACGTATGCCCACAACTTCACCCATTACGCGGGGCGCTCCCTGCCGGAGGATTCCTATTACTCCGGGCTTGGCGCCCGGGATGTGGCGGCGGTGGACTGGGTCATGTCCCGGGGGAAATTTTCCATGGTGACGGAACTCATGTCCGGCTTCCGCGTGGTGGGGACCTCTCTGGGAGAGAATGTTTACGGCCTGGCGGTATTGCCTTCCTACAGGTTTTCCCCGCATCTGGAAGGCGTGTTCCGCTACCAGCTCTCCCATGGGCGGGACGCCGTGAAAATGTACGCCCGCTATGTTCCCGCGGTGACCACCTATCCCAAATGGGTCAGCACGATGAACTCCTTTTACTTCGGCCTGAATTATTATTTTTTCCCGGAAGACCCGGACATGCTGAAATTGATGGCAGGGGGGGAATATACGACGACCAGCGGAGCGCCGGAAGGCGCCAGGTGCTTCAGCGGATGGACCTGGTTTGCCGCCGTCAGGTTCCACTTTTGAACGGGGAAGGGCAGATTCCTTTCCTCCCGGGGGATTGGCCCTTTTGCGGGCAATCATGCGGGAGCCGTTTACAACAAATAGTTTGCCCTGGACTGTGCCTTGTGGTAGGAAGGGAGGGAGATGGGAAAGCCCGCCTTTTTCCATCTCTCCCCACCCCCCCTAGAATGATGAAATTTACATATTCTCTCTGCCTGTGCATTCTTGCCTGCTGCGTTTCTCTGGCCCAGACGGCTTCCTTGCGTTCCGTTGTTCTCCCTCCTCCTTCCATGAAAGTGGAATGCCGCGCGGATGAGAGCCCCGTTTCCATTTCCCGGGCGGAAATCAAGTCTCGCGTGATGGATTTCCTGGCGGAAACGGAAGTGACGCTGGTTTTTCACAACCCCAACACGCGTGTGATGGAAGGGGAATTGGTGTACCCTCTCCCGGCTGGAGCCATCGTACAGGGGTATGCGCTGGACATCAACGGCCGCATGGTGGATGGCGTGCCGGTACCCAGGCAAAAGGCGCGCGTGGCGTTTGAAGAAGAGGTGCGCAAACAGGTTGATCCCGGACTGGTGGAATGGTCCGGCGGCAACATGTTCAAGACGCGCGTATATCCCATTCCTGCGGGAGGAACCCGCACTGTGCGGCTGCGCTATTCCACGGTTCTTCCCGTGGATGCCGCAGGAGCGCCGTCCCTGCAGCTTCCGATGAATTTCAAGGAGAAACTGGATTCCCTCAAGCTGAGGGTGGAAGTGTTCGCCGGCCGGAAGCCCGTTGTCGTTTCCTCCCCGCTAGACAACGTGGAATTCAAGGATTGGTGCAGCGCCTTCCTGGCGGAAAAGGAATGGAAGGGTCTGTCCCTGACGGAAGACCTGTTCATCTCCCTGCCGCGTGCGCAGGGAAATGATGCGGGGAGAGCGAAGGTATTTGTGGAGTCCTTTGACGGCAGGGACTATGCCGCCGTGATTATTCCCCGGCCTGAGCGGACGGACGGAAAGAGCGGCGTGGAAGCCGCGCCCACGATAGAGCTGCTTTGGGACGCTTCCGGTTCCATGAAAGGAGCGGATGTCCGGAAATTCCTGGATTTTCTGAAACGATATCTTGCTTGCGGCAGAACGCAGGGGCGGCAAACCCGCATCAACCTGACTGTTTTCCGGGACCGGATCATGCCTTCAAAAACGTTCGAGGTCGCTCCGGACAATCTGGACGAGCTGGCCCGCGAACTGCTGGCTCTGGACTATGACGGGGCCACGTGTGACTGGAGCGCTGTTCGGGAAAAGCTGAGCGCTTGTTCCGGGGCGTCGGACTGCCTGGTTGTCAGTGATGGATTTATCAATTTCAGCCCCGTGCCGGAAAAGCGGGGGACTAGCTCCGCTAAAACCTTCGCCCTGATGGTGACACCGCGCAAGGATGCGAATACGTTCATCCGGATGGGCATTCCTGTGATCGACCTGGCCAGTCAAACGGCGGAGCAGGCGATGGAGCGCCTCGTCAGGGGGGAAATTTCCATCCGTTACATTATTGACAGGGGGAATATGCCCTGGAGGACGTTTTCAAGGTATGAAATTCCTGGAATGCCATCGGATTCCGTCCTTTTGCTGGCGGAACTGGAGCCGGGTTCCTACCGCGGGACGGTGGAGGTTGCCGGAGTGGAAATTCCCGTGGCGGCTGATGCCTCCGCGGGGACGCCCGGAACCATGCTGAGGGCCTTGTATGCCCAGGCAAGGCTCCAGGAACTTCTCTGCCGTCCACCCTCTGCCGTTAGGGATGAAGCTGTGGGGAACCTGGGAATGGAATATGGAATCGTGACGCCCGGTACCTCTCTGCTGGTGCTGGACTCCCTGGAGCAATACCTGAAATATGGTGTGCGTCCTCCCGCTTCCGCTTCAGAATTGCGGGCGGAATATGACAAGAGGATGCTGAAACGCGAACGGAAGGAGGACATGGCTGAAGAGACCGCAAGATTAAACCGCTTGAAAGCGTGCCTTGCTTCCTGGAAAGAAATGCAGAAATGGTACGCAAAGGAATTTTTCAATCCGGAAGAGATGGAAAGCGTTTTGAAAGATGACCGGTTGAAACAGGCCTTGATTCATACGTGCCGGGGCAATGACCGGGAGGCGCTGGAAATCTACCGGAAAGTATTGAAGGATGGGCGTAATAACCGGACGGCCTTGAAGGGCGTCACGGTCATGGAAAGGCGCCTCCGGGAAAAAGAAGCACAGGCTGAAAAAGCCTCTGGGGAAAACGCTGCCCGTGACAGGGAGCTGGCTGAGGCAAGAGCAAACTTGAACAGGGAACTGGACAGGGAGCCTGCGGACATAGCGGGAAGCCTCCGCCTGGCCTACGGCTTTTATGACCTTGGGGATTACGATAAGGCCCTTTCCCTGTTTAACAGGATATTGGAAAAGGCTCCGGAAAATGTTTCGGCAAGAAGGGGTGCGGAGACTGTGGCCCGCAGAAAAACTGCCTATTACTCCGCCGCTTATGATGAAAGAAGGAGCGCCATGCTGGCGGAAGTGGATTCTCTCTGGGAGCGTCCGGCCGGATCCTCTCCGGAGGATGAAAATTCGGGGGAATCCGCTCCGGCGCCTGTTATAGTTCAAGGTAACAATATATCCGGAGATTCCGGTGCTGTCATCAGGGCGTCCGGAAGTTTTAATGCAGAAGCCGGGAGTTCTCCGGACTCCGCCTCCCCGGATCTGCTGGGGAACGAGAATTCCGCTCCGGAAAATCAAAAGGTGGTAGGGTCCCTGTTCCTGGGAGGGGGAGAAACATTAAATGGACTAAAGGCGCGGGAACAGGATGCCGGTTCTTCCCCCGTCATGAACGTGAAGGCGTGGGACTCCAAGGCTCCGTATCTGGCGGCTCTGGATGCGGCTGACCGGCCTTTTGCGGTCTATATGAAACTCAAGGAAAAGTATGGGGACAGCCCCGGTTTTTACATGGACTGCTCTGACTGGTTTGCCGGGAAGGGGGACAAGGCGCTGGCTGTCCAGATTCTGTCCAACCTGGCGGAGCTGGAACTGGAAAACCGTTCCCTGCTGCGCATGCTGGGCTACAAGCTGCGTTACATGGGAGAACTCCGGCAAGCCAGGTTCATTTTTGAAACCGTAAAAACGCTGTTTCCGGAAGAACCCCAGTCCTACCGGGATCTGGCGCTGGTGCTGGATGAACTGGGGGAAGCCCAAAAGGCGTTCGACATGTACCGGGAGGTGCTGGAACGCCCGATGCCCCGCCGCTTCACCGGCGTGGAGCAGATTGTGCTGGTGGAACTGAACCGGCTTGTTTCCCGGAGCAGGGCGGCGGGAATGAAGCTGGATACCGGGGGGCTGGACCCTGCCTTTCTCCAGCCGGTGGAGGCTGATTTGCGCGTGGTCATCAACTGGGACACGGATGCGTCTGACATGGACCTTTGGGTCACGGACATCACCGGAGAAAAATGCTATTACTCCCATCGGCTGACCACTCATGGCGGCCATTTGTCCCGTGACGTGACGCAGGGCTACGGGCCGGAAGAATACCTGGTGCGCAAGGCTCTTCCCGGTCCCTATCTGGTCCAGACGCATTATTACGGCACCCGGTCGCAGAAAATGCTGGCTCCCGTTACCCTGTACGCGGAAGTGTACACGGATTACGGCCGTCCGCAGGAAAAGCGGAAAACGCTGGTATTCCGCCTGAATGGCCGGGACCAGGTGGTGAATGTGGGGAAAATGGCGTACGTACAGGCGTGCCCGGCAGAAGGAGCGCGGGATTACCAGGTGAAGGCCGGGGAAACCCGGGCGTCCATCGCTGAAAGCCGGTTGAAGGACGGAAAGCGCGCCGGGGAAATTATCCGCCTGAATCCGGCTCTGAAAGACCGGGAACCTAAAACGGGGGAAATCATCATACTGCCGGAGTGATTGGAGACTGCGGCTCTTCTCGAACGCCTGTTGCCGCCGGCGGGGCTATACGCCTTCAAAGACGCGCAGCAGGCGTTTCAGCAGGTTGATTCTGGCCTTGCGTTTCCGGAAGCCGTTCCCGAAGGAGAACGGCAGGTGCCATTGATTGTGGCGCAATTGCCGTCGCGTCCATTGCGTGAATTCCTCCAGCAATTGGGACAGATGGGGCCGAAGGGAGGCCGTTTCCATGGCCGGCTTCCACCAGACGGACGCAGACACGATGTATTCCTCTGATTTTTCCGGGAACAGCCAGGGCTTTTTGGAGCCGATCATGTGGAAAAGCTTCCAGGAGCAGGTGGCGTGGATGTTGGAAACCCCGGCGAATTCCGTGCCTGCGCAGGCCTCTTCCAGTCCGTTTTTCCCCAGTTCAAATTGGAAATGGTAGTTCCATTCAACAGGCAGCGGAAAAATCTGCCGGTGGAAGACGATATTCAGCGCGTCCTGGTCCGGATGTTCCAGGAGCTCATTGTGTTCTTCAATGACGTGGAGCAGGCGGACTTCCGCATCCTCCCTCATTCGGTCCAGGTCCAGGACCAGCACGCCGGAGTTGAAATAGTGGAAGGGATCGTGCAGGCCCAAAGGTTGAAGTTTCCGGAGCTGGCGCCGCGGATACCCCGCTACCAGGCTGCTCAGCACCGCCGTATCCCGTACGGCGCCCACGGCCGCCCCGCAGAGGTCCGTATCGTAAAGCTCCGCTACGTCCGCATACAGGACCGTATCCGCATCCAGATAGACAATCCGGGAATGCCGGGGGAACAGGCTGGGTGCCAGCAGGCGCGCGTAGGCCAGGGCGGAAAAGCGTTTCACGTCCCTCCGGCGCAGCATCTGTTCCAGCTTGCCGGGAATGGTCATGAACTGAAGGGTTGCGTTCGGATAACCGGAAACGGCCTTGTCCAGTTCCTGCATGTTTTCTTCTTCCAGCCCGTCATGGACCACCCACAGCCTGTAGTTCCGTTCCGGGTTGGAATGGCGTGCCAGGGAATGCAGGGTGACGGCCAGGCACACGGTCCAGGCGGAGGTGACGGCAAACATGACGTCTATGGCAGGAGGCGCAGCGGCAGCATGGAAGGCTGCGGGCGGTGCGGCGGAAAGGGAGGAGGGCATGATGTTAAAGGATGGGATGGAATCAGGGCCATGAGCCGTCAAACACGGCCAGTTGGCGTTGAAGGGTTTTGATTTTCTCCCGGCGTTTCCGGAAATTCCGGCCCGGAGAGACGGGGAGGCTCCATTGGTGGTGGCGCAGCCGGGAACGGAAGGCGCGCGTGAATTGCCGGTACAGGGCGCGCAGCTCCCTGCGGAAAGCCGGAGTTTGCCGGGCAAGGGGCCACCAGAGGGCGAGATACAGGCGGTGGTAGATTTTTTCCATATCCGGCGGCAGCCACGGCTTGTAATCACCCACCAGGTGGAAAAGCTTCCAGGAACGGCTTTCAAACAGGGCCGGGGCTTCTTCAAACTCGGTGCCGGAGATGAGGTCCGCCATTCCCGCATGGTGCAGCTCAAACTGGAAGTGGTAATTCCAGCGGAGGGGCAGCGGAGCAATGCGGCCGTGAAAGACAATGTTGATAATGTCCTGGTCCACGTACGGAAAGGAATCCGGATGGGCCTCAAGCAGCCTCAGCAGCCTGTCTTCCGTTTCCTGCTCCCTCATCTGGACCAGGTCCATGACCATGACCCCGGTATTGCAGTACAGGCGCGGATTCGTTACCCCCATGCCGCTGATGTATTCCAGATGGTCGGGAAGGCGGCCCGTACTGATGCTTTGCAGGACGGCGCAGTCCCGGACGGCGCCTATCGGCGCGCCGTGCAGGTCCGCATCGTAAAGTTCGGCCACGTCTCCATTCAGCAGCACGTCCACGTCCAGGTAAACCACCCTGTCGTGCCGGGGGGAACAGGGCGGCGGCCAGCAGGCGTCCATACGTGAGAGGGGAGAATCGTCCGCAATCCCTGTGCTGCAGAATGCGAAGCAGCCTCTCCGGAAGCCTGCAAAACCCAGCGAGACGCGGGGACAGCCGGAAACGGCTTTTCCCAGTTCCTTCATCTGCTCTTCCTCCAATCCATGATGAACGATATGGAGTTCATAATTCCGCCGCGGATCGGAATGCACGCAAAGGGAGCGTATCGCCACGGCCAGCGGGATGAGCCAGGAGGAAGTGACGGCGAACATGACGGAAACGGGAGGTTCCGCCATGCCGGATAAGGGAGAGATAGTCGGCATAAAAGGAATTCAACAGGTCATGAAGAAGAATGGGAAAAGCTGAAAGCGTTTCCGGTGCCTGCCGGGAATTCCGGTATAAAGATAGTTGGGAGAAAGGTCTTGTTTTTCATGGCGGAGATGAATTCCGGAAGAGCTGTTGAAACAGGGGAAACGGGCATCCCTGTTCCGGCGTTCCGTTATTCTCTGCATGGGACATTCCCGGCGGTGAAAACGCTCATATTTTGTTTGGGCATCATACGAATTTCAAATCCGTCATGGATTAATATGGAATGATTTCCGTACCGTTTGGAGCGCCGTAAACGCTTGCGGCTTCCGGAAGCCAAACCGGGAGGCAGCGAACTCTCTTTCCTGAAAGCCAGTGCGTCCTGACGGAATGCATGCATTTCAACGGCTGAGAGGCTTGCCGCGGTCCAGGTTTCCGTTGCGTAATTCCGGAAGGCTTTTTCCGGGGGAAAACGGTTTCCCCTCGAGGAAGGGCCACGCAACGTAAGCTCCTTGGTATGAAAATCGGCCCTTGACCCCGGATTTGAAATCCGTTTACATAGGGTTTTCTTGGTATGAGCGCGGCTGTTTCCATCATCGTCCCCTGTTATAATGTAGCTCCTTATCTGGATAAATGCATGGAAAGCCTAACTCTCCAGACGCTGGGGGACCTTGAGATCATTAGCGTGAATGACGGTTCCGGGGACGATACCCCAGCCATCCTGCGCGCATGGGCTGAAAGGGATGGCCGCATCCGGGTGGTGGACCGGGAAAACGGCGGCCTTTCTGCGGCGCGCAATACCGGCATGGCCCTGGCTGGCGGGGAATATATCGGCTTTGTGGACCCGGATGATTACGTGGAACACTCCATGTATGGCCGCCTGCTGGAAAAAGCCCGCAGGAGTGATGCGGATGTGACGGCCTGCGGCTATACCGGTTTTTCCGACCGTGACGGTTCCATACTGGAAAAATGGAGCCTGTCACCGGAAGAAGGAGTGGAAGAGAATGTACAGGCATGCGTTTTTCAGGAAAATGCCGTATGGAGAAGGATGGCCGCCGTGGCATGGAACAAGCTTTACAAGAGGGAATTCCTGGAAAGGAACGGCCTCCGCTTTGAGCCCCGCTTCCGGCAGGGGGAGGACGATGCCTTCTGGCTGATGGTGCTGGCCCACGCTACCCGGCTGGCTGTGATTCCGGATCAATTATACTGGTACCGCCGCCAGAGGAAGGGCGCCATCTCCCTGGCATGGGAGGAGAAGGGGTGCCCGTTGCCCCTCGTTGCGGACCGTCTTCTCCATGCCACCGCTTACTGGAAAAAATGCGGCTGGCTGGAATCCGGCCTGGAGCGCGGCTGGGTTCTGCATGCCCTCTGGTACTACCTGCTTGTCCATCTGGTGCCTGCGCACAAGCCGCTCCCACGTCTGACTGCGGGGGAATGGGCGCAGCTGCACGGCCAGTTCCGGGAATGGTTCTCCCTGGTAGAAGGCACGGAGCGGTTGCAGGGTCTTGACAAATGGGAAACAGCTTTTTGCCGCCTGCTGGAACGACCTGCGGAACGTCCCGGCCTGCTGTCCCGCATCTTGTGGAAACGCCTTTCCCTCCGCAAAGGGCGCCGCGGTCGCTATTACGCTCTCCGTCTGCTTCTGGCTTCCTGCGGAGGTAAAACCCATAGCTGATGCACCATGTCCGTTTCCATTATTGTTCCGTGTTACAATGTGGCCCCGTATGTGGAGGCCTGCCTGGACAGCCTGGTGAACCAGAGCTTGCGGAATATTGAAATCATCTGCGTGAATGACGGTTCTACGGACGTGACCCCGGCTCTTTTGGACGCATGGGCGGAAAAGGAGGACCGCATCCGCGTCATTCACCGTGAAAACGGAGGGCAGGCGTTGGCGCGGAACCTCGGAATGGATATGGCCGGAGGTGAATACGTGGGTTTTGTGGATCCGGACGACTATGTGGAACCTTCCATGTTTGCCCGCCTGGTGGAGGAAGCCCGCAGGCATGGCGCTGATGTGACAGCCTGCGGCTACACCAGCTTTTCCGACGGAGACGGCTCCGTGCTGGAGGAACTGAGCTGGTCTCCGGCTCCGGGCGTGGACAAGGGGGTGCAGTCAGACGTGATGCGAACGAACTCCGTCTGGGAGCGGATGGACGTGGTGACATGCAACAAGCTGTACCGGAGAGATTTTCTGGACCGGCACGGTCTCCGTTTTGAAACTTCTTTCAGATCCATGGAGGACGACGTCCTCTGGCTGATGGTGCTGGCCCATGCCACGTGCCTGGCTGTGATACCGGACCGCTTGTATTGGTACCGCCGCCAGAGGCGCGGTTCCGTCTCCCAGATGCTGGAAGCGCAGGAACGTCCCCTCCTGCTGGTGGCGGAACGGCTGCTGCATGCTACGGAGTATTGGAAAAAATGCGGCTGGCTGGAATCCGGCCTGGAGCGCGG
>ULVD01004997.1_pt1 | contig 12276 bp, 6 predicted proteins | sample 1959101 | NCBI WGS metagenome assembly ULVD01 (sample SAMEA4835777, study PRJEB28245) | human gut metagenome | biome: gut microbiome; material: fecal sample | place: Denmark | collected 2008
TCTGGTGCGAAGTTGCGTCATGATAAACCTCTTATGATTTTTTTTGATTATTGTTAAATTTATTGCGTGCGCGCCGGGCGTGATTTGACGGAAACGCCGAAGTAAGAAAATTTGTTGCAACGGGACTCGTCAAGGTATTGTTACGCTGCGATCGCGTGCTCGCTCGCTTCACTTCGGGCAATTTAGTTTAATGGTAGGTAGCCTACCCAGCCGCACCCTCGTTCAGATGTCGCTACGTAACAACACCTTGCCACCCGTGATAGTGTCTACTGACGGTTTGCAATCGGCTTGCATACTTCAAGTGTGCTAACTTCGGCTTGTATTGTCGGTATAGGCAGGGCGTGTTACCCGTTTGTAATTGTTTTGTTTGGTTCCGTGCCGACATTCGGCGCGGCGTTGCTTGTTTCTGTTAACCCCGGCGCATACCAAAAATCGCCGGCTACGCCGCTCGGTTTCTGTGCGGCACGCGGTCAAAGACCGTTGTTTTATGTGGCAGGGCAATGGTGTGCGTCGTGCAAATTTGTCTGTTTTTCGATTGCGGAAACACCGCAAATAGGGCTAAGTAGTCATTTGGTATATGTGGCGAACAAATACATCGCTTACACTTACTGCCCCTACCGCACCTATTGAAAGTCCTTTTCGCCCCACACCGTGGGATTTCATCCGTCGTAGACGGATTTCACCTTGCGCAGCAAGATTTCATTTGCCGTCAGGCAAATTTCATTGCGCGTACCGTTGACCTTACATTATCAATAAAGCGTCTTTGTCCGCATTGCCTTTGCAACAATCAGATTGCCTTTGCCCGGTTTGCCTTTACTACCACTAAAACGCCCTTGACCTTTTATCCTTATTACAAATAAAGTATGCCCTTGACCATGAGGGGTGGGCGGTCGGGGTAGCGGCGCTGTGGGGGCACATTAAGAGTGATTGGGTTGATGGCGGCTGTATATCCGACATCTGTAATTCAGTCATTGCAACAAATAATCGCAAACGCGCGGAACCCTTTCGGGGGATTGGCACCCGAGCGTGCACGATTAGAAAAACGTTGTCGTTTCAATACTTATATCGCAATCGGTGCCTCGCAATGACATAGTAAGACAAAAGGCGTTTGAAATGACACTTTCACAGCTAAATGCGCACCGTTGCTTTGCCTGATGATTACGTGTCATGTTGAGCGAAGCGTAGCGTAGTCTAAATTTCACTTTGTCGCGCAAATCATTTTGCTTTTTCTACTAAACAACTAACGATGTTTTCTTCGTTTTAGTAGGTGCACGCTCCGTGCTCCCCCGGAAGGGTTCCGCTCGGCTTCAGTCTTTTTCAAAAAGTAAACTGTATTCTTCGCTTAAGTCTTTCAACTCGCTGTTGACACTGTTTATCAATTGAAACTTCTTTTTACGCGTCCAACCTTTTAGTTGCTTTTCTCTTGCAATTGCGTCGGTTACTCTTCCGCTACGTTCATAGTAAACAAGTTTCGTCACATTGTATTCGTCGGTAAAGCCCTCTACAAAGTGTTGCTTGTGTTCAACCAAACGCCTGCCGAGATTGTTTGTTACACCGACATACAACACGTCATTGCTGTTGTTTGTAAGTATGTAAACAAAGTAATCTCTTGTTGACATTTGTTCCTCACAAGGTTCCCTTCCGGGGGATATTTCGACTTCGCAACGAAAAACACGTTGCTTCGCTCAATATGACATTAACATAAATCGCCATATACTGCCAACTTCTATATTACGTTCCGCCGAAGTTATTACACTTGAAGTACGCAGATAAGTCGCAAACAGTTCGTCAACTATATCAGGGGTGGCGAGGTGTTGCCAATTAGGGACATCACCGCGAGCCTGCGGCTGGGAAGCGTACCTACCACAAAGCCTCAATAGGCGAAGCGGCGCGAGGCATCAGCCGCTCCCATATTGGCAATTCCTCGGCAGGACCCCTTACACAAACTACCTCACTTCGGCGCCCTTTTATTAGTGGGTGCACGCTCCGTGCCTTCGACGCCCTTTCTTTTTCAAACAATGCGCCGATATGCACCCTTGTCCATTAGCCGCATGTGGCGCGGTACTTCTCCGCCATAGCACCCAACAATCCGCTTTTGTAAAAACTGTAGTAACCGTCCTTGTCGTTGAAAATCAGGTGGTCCAGCGTAACAACGCCTATACTGCTGAGCGCGAAAAACAACTTTTCCGTAAAGGCAACGTCGCCGTCGCTTGGTATGCACGGCCCGTCAACGTGACAATGAAACAGCAACACGCCGCTTGCGCCGCACCTTACGGCAGTTGAAACGATGGCTTTGACGTCCACATGCACCTTGTCGGTGCTGTCCGACGTGTACTGCTCGCGATACAGAAATTCCGTCGCGCTGTTGACGTACACCACGACCAATTTTTCAATGTAGCTTTCGCCGATAAGTTGCCTGGAATAGCGAATGACCGACGATACGTCCGACAGCGGAATTTTGTCCGCCTGACTCTTTTTGTAGCGTTGAAATACTTCTTTGAGCATTGCAAGATTGCACGCCGTAACTTCCGAAATGCCGTCCACCATCATAAGTTCCTTGGGCGAAGCATTGAGAACATTGGCAAACGTGCCGAATTTGTTAAGCAGGTTGTGCGCAATCTTGTTGGTGTCGCGGCGCGGCAGGTACTGAAACAGCAACATCTCCAGCACTTCATGGTCGGCAAATCCCGCAATGCCATCTTTCATCATGCGTTCACGAAGTCTTTGTCTGTGTCCAGAATTTACCGAAGCCATAGTCCACCTTTTTGCAAAAATCGTACAAATATAATAGCACATAACGCGCAATTTGTGTATAATATAGGTGTAAAAAGTCCAAATGATTTGCCTTGCCGCAACTTTCTGCCGCACACGCGTTTGTATTTTGCACATACAAACGGCTTTTTCTGAACCGCGCACACCGCGAAGGCAAGGTGACAATCGAAGGAGAAATCATGAAAAACGCGAAAGACTTATTAAACAAAAACTTTGACGAACTTGTGTCGACATTGCAAAACGTCGTTCGTTTCAACACGGAAAAGGGCGTTGCCGCACACGGCGCACCCTTCGGCGTAAGCGTGAAAGCGTGCCTGGACTACGTGCTGGGCGTTGCCAAAGACATGGGTTTTGCCACCTACAACTGCGACGGCTACGCAGGACACGTAGACTTTAAGGGAAGCGGCGACGAAACGCTGGGTGTCCTCGGGCATCTGGACGTCGTGCCTGCAATTGCCGACGAGTGGAAGCATCCGCCCTACGAAGCGGTGATTGCCGACGGCAAATTGTACGGGCGCGGCACAATGGACGACAAGGGACCGATGATTGCCTGCCTGTTTGCAATCAAGGCACTTAAAGACGCCGGCTTCCGTCCGACAAAGACAATACGCCTTATATTCGGTTGCGACGAGGAAAGCGGCATGGAATGCGTAGAACACTACTTCACCAAAATGCCCTACCCGACGGTAAGTTTCTCGCCCGACGGCGACTTCCCCGTAATCAACCGCGAAAAGGGCATTTACCAGTTTGACATTGCATGCGGCAAGTTGCCTTGCGGCGTAAGCATTGTCGCAGGCGACCGCGCCAACGTAGTACCGTCGCTTTGCGTTGCCAAAGTACCTGCATGCGACCTTAAAGACGACAAAGTGTACACAAATAGCGGCGTTACCGTCACAAAGGACGGCGACGTTGCCACACTTACCGCAGAAGGCAAAGCGGCGCACGGCAGCACTCCCGACGAAGGAATAAACGCCACGCACAAGGTTTTGCGCGCGCTTGCGGCAATGTACCCCGACAACGCAACAATCGCTTTTGCGGCAGGCAAATTACTTGACACAACAGGCAAGGCATGGGGCGTTGCGCTTCACGACGAGCACAGCGGCAACCTTACATGCAACCTTGGCGTACTGCGCACCACGGGCGAGGGTAAACTTAACATCACGGTGGACATCCGCTTCCCCGTAAGTTACCGTTGCGACGACATGTACAAGTTGTTGCGCGACAACACGCCTGCGGAATTCGACATCGTACCCGGGCATACCAGCGAGCCGCTGTTTGTACCCGGCGACAGCCAACTTGTAACCACGCTCATCGACGTGTACAACAAGGCAATGGGCACGGCTCTCGAACCGATTGCCATCGGCGGCGGCACGTACAGCAGATGCCTGCCCAACTGCGTGGCGTTCGGACCGCTGTTCCCCGGCGAGGAACAGACCATCCACATGCCCGACGAGTTGGTAATCCTGTCCAACCTGCGCAAGATGGCGGAAATCTACGTCGAAGCCATCTACGAACTGGCTAAGTAAGTTTTATATTTTGAGAGATACATGGGGAAGGGGAAACTTTTTGAAAAAACTGGCACCCAACCGACCGAAAATATAAGGTTGTGAGGTCATATACTTGAACAATGCACCGCTATGCTCTCTTGCAATACGAATTAAGTATTGCCGCGAGCACCTTCCGCCGCCTTGTTACTACGTCTATAACCTCACAACTGCCCGCACATTAAACGCCATTGGTTGTGATGATTTTTGTCAAAAGAGAGCGTAGCCGTACTGAACGTACCGCTGCGCTTTCTTTTGACGAACCGAAGGGAAAAGCGCACAACCAGTGGCGTTTAATGCTTATGTTTTCGGCCGGTTGGGTGCCGCCCCTTCCCCATACCCCTACCCTTTCAAAAACTTGGGGGTATTTGTAATGTGTGGGGGGGGGTAGAAATAGGGTGGATATTCAGAAATGGTATTTTTTCCTCTGAAATCATGACTTTATTTTTCGTATTGACATCTCTTAATTTCATTTGCTATAATACTGTAGAATATTATTTAAGGAAATAGCAATGAACGCTTCTATTGTTTTTATTGACAGCGAAATACAGCCCGACTCTCACGCTATTCTCGATTTGGCGGCAACAAAACCCGATAATTCTTGTTATCACGGTGTTTCGACCGAAAAGTTTTTTGATTTCATTAAAGACTCGGAGTATATCTGCGGTCACAACATAATAAAACACGATTTGCACTTTTTAACGCCGCATTGCCCTTACGAAATAAAAGCAAAAGTAATCGACACGCTGTACCTTTCGCCGTTGCTTTTTCCTTCTCGACCGTACCACGGTCTGGTCAAAAACGACAAACTTCTTTCGGAAGAATTAAACAATCCCGAAAACGACGCAAAAAACGCGGCGACACTTTTCTACGCCGAAGTCAATAAATTTTTCCAACTGCCGTCTCAATTAAAAAGAATTTTCTGTTGTCTGCTCGGCGACAAAGAGGAATTTTCCGGATTTTTCGACTTCATACAGTTTACCCAATGGCCTACCGACCTGCCTGTGCTGATAAAATCCGCCTTCAAGGGGAAGATCTGCGCTAACGCAAACATTGCACCGCTGGTAAATTACTATCCGGTAGAGTTAGCGTACGCCCTGGCACTGATAAATTCCGAAGATTACCACTCAATTACGCCGCCGTGGCTTACCGCCAACTTTCCAAAGATACTTAACGTAATCAAGTTTCTGTGCAACACCCCTTGCGCCGAAGGTTGCGACTACTGCAACGACAAACTGAACATTCACAAACAACTGAAAAGATTTTTCTCTTTCGACAACTTTAACGTGTACAACAATGAACCTTTGCAGGAAAATGCAGTGCAAGCAGCCGTAAAAGGCAAATCTCTCCTTGCGGTTTTTCCTACCGGCGGAGGCAAATCGGTGGCGTTCCAATTGCCGGCACTTATGGCAGGCGAGTCCGAGCGTGGTCTTACCGTAATAATTTCGCCGTTGCAATCGTTGATGAAAGACCAGGTTGACAACCTCGAAAAGAAAAACATCGTCGACGCCGTCACGATAAACGGAATGATGAGCCCTGTCGAACGTTCCGACGCAATAGAACGCGTACAGGACGGGTTGGCGTCATTACTGTACATTTCGCCCGAACTTTTACGCTCGCGCACAATAGAAAAACTACTACTTTCACGCAATGTGGTACGCTTTGTAATAGACGAGGCGCACTGTTTTTCCGCATGGGGTCAGGATTTCCGCGTGGATTATATGTACATCGGCGATTTCATAAACAAATACCGTCAGAAAAAAAATCTGAAAGACCCCGTTCCCGTTTCATGCTTCACGGCAACTGCCAAGCCAAAAGTAATTTCCGACATCTGCGATTATTTCCGCGAAAAAACAGGCGTATCACTGCAACTTTTTGCAACGTCGGTCGACAGAGAAAATCTTCATTACACTGTATTGCAATGCGATTCCGACAGCGAGAAATACGACATGCTGCGTAAACTGATAAAGGAACACGATTGCCCGACAATCGTTTACGTTTCACGCGTTTACCGTACGCAAAGACTTGCCGACAAACTAACCGCAGACGGTATTCCCGCACTGCCTTACAACGGCAAAATGGAAAAATCTCAAAAGGTCGAAAATCAGGAATCTTTTAACGAAAACAACGTAAAAGTCATGGTTGCGACATCTGCATTCGGCATGGGCGTAGACAAAAACGACGTCGGTCTTGTCATCCATTACGACATTTCCGACTCTCTTGAAAACTACGTTCAGGAAGCAGGACGCGCCGGGCGCAGCAAAAACGTAACCGCGCTGTGCTACGTTTTGTTCAACGACGAAGACCTTAACAAACACTTCATGTTTCTCAACCAGAACATGCTTAAAATGAACGAAATCCAACTTGTGTGGAAAGCACTCAAGGACATGACTCACGAAAAACGTTGGGTGTGCTGTTCGGCATTGGAAATAGCCCGTGCTGCCGGTTGGGACGTCAGCGTAAACGAAATCGAGACAAGGGTAAGATCCGCCGTCGCCGCACTGGAAAACGCAGGATACATAAAGCGCGGTCGCAATGTTCCGAAAGTTTTTGCAACGAGTATTCTTGTCAAAAACGTGTCGGAAGCATCCTCGAAAATTCAATCGTCGCCAAACTTTGACGAAAAGCAGAAACAAAACGCAACGCGAATTATCCAATCGCTCATTTCCAGTAAAAATATTCTTTCCGCACAAAACAGCGACGAAGCCGAGTTTCGCGTGGACTACATAGCGGACACACTCGGCATCAAGAAGGATGACGTAATCGAAGCGGTCAACCTCATGCGACAGGAAGGCATACTTGCCGATTCGTTGGACATGTCGGCGTACATGCTTAGCAGCGATACGGAAAACCGCTCGGAATTGACTCTTAACCGCTTTGCGAAACTGGAAGAGTTTTTGCTGAACTACATTTGCGAAACCGACGGTAATTTCTCACTAAAAGAAGCCAACGAAGCGGCAATCGAGGCAGGTATCACAACTTCCAGTATAAAAAATATACTTACCCTGCTTTATTTTCTTACAATAAAGGGATACGTTGCAAAGGGCTACGACACTTCCGCCGAGGAAGACGAAGAAGGATACGCCGCACCGAAAGCATTTTACGCGTTAAAAGCGGACAAAGAAACACTGCTTAACAAGTTCAACAAGCGTATAGATATTTGCCATTTTATCGTAGAATACCTGTTTGCAAAAGCGGAAAAACATCAATCGGCACGCGGAGAACTCCCGGTACAGTTTTCGCTCGTCGGTTTGTGGAAAAAGTACAACGACTCGCCGAGATTGCACTATTACACGCTGGAACCGACACTTTCGGACGTTGAAGATGCGTTACTGTACCTTTCCAAGATTGGCTCGATGAAGTTGGAAGGCGGATTTTTGGTGTTGTACAACGGAATGGAAATAAATCGTTTGATTTCCGACAATAAAATTCGTTACAAAATCGAAGACTACAAATCTCTCGACGAATACTACAAACACCGCGTACAACAGATACACATCGTCGGCAAATACGCAAACATGATGCTTGGCGACTACGACAAGGCGATAGGTTACGTACACGACTACTTTTCGATGGATTTCAAAAAGTTTGTGGCAAAGTATTTTGATGACGAAGAGGAAGAGAACCTGAACAGAAACATTACTCAAAAGAAATTCAACAAACTGTTCGGTACACTGTCGAAAACGCAAAAGGAAATAATCAACGATGCCGATTCGAAATACATAGTTGTCGCGGCAGGACCCGGAAGCGGCAAAACCATGTTGCTTGCGCACAAACTCGGTTCGTTGTTGCTACTGGAAGGCGTAAAGCACGAGCAACTGCTTATGCTTACTTTTTCACGCGCGGCGGCGACGGAATTTAAGAAGCGTTTGTATTCGCTTATCGGTAATGCAGTCCGTTTTGTGGAAATAAAAACTTTCCATTCATACTGCTTTGACCTGCTGGGCAAGACAGGCACACTGGAAGGTTCTCTGAATGTGGTTCGCGACGCCGCAGACATGATTGAAAACGGCGACGTCGAAAAGGGTCGCATAACCAAAAGCGTCCTTGTAATAGACGAAGCACAGGATATGGACGAAAATGAATTTGCGCTGGTCAAGGCTCTGATCAAAAACAACGAAGACATGCGAGTAATTGCCGTAGGCGACGACGACCAGAACATTTACGAGTTCCGCGGATCTGACTCAAAATACATGAAATCGCTTATCTCCGATTACAACGCTACCTGCTACGAAATGACCGACAACTTCCGCAGTGCGCAACAAATCGTGTCTTTGGCAAACGCTTACGTCGAAACAATCGGCAACCGACTGAAGCATCTGTCGATAAAAGCCGTTTCTCAGGCGAGTGGCAACGTATCGGTGACGCGCCACTTCTGCAACTACTTCGAAGAAGCCGTTGTCGATTCAATCAAAAGAAACAACAACGAAGGAAAATCCTGCGTGCTGACAAGCACCAACGAGCAGGCACTGAGAGTACTCGGCTTACTGTTGAAAAACAATATCCCGGCAAAACTTATTCAATCGCTCGGCGACAGACTGCGCCTGCAAAATCTTGTCGAAGTACGTTTCTTTCTCAAAACAATCAATCGTTTCAGAAATCCGTCGTCGCCTGTTATTGACGACGTTACGTGGGGCAAAGCCAAAACGGAATTAAAAGCCGTTTACGGCAAAAGTAACTACATCGACAATATTTTCAAAATGATTGCCGATTTTGAAAACACATGCACTGTCGAAAAATACTATTCCGACCTGACGGACTTCATTGACGAATCCGACTTTGAAGATTTTTACGTACAGGATACGCAAACGGTGTTTGTTTCTACAATTCACAAATCCAAAGGTCGCGAATTCGACAACGTATGGCTGATGCTCGCAGACCGTTTTACGACAGACGAAAACCGTCGCAAACTTTACGTCGCGTTAACCCGCGCAAAAACAAATCTCTACATCCACTGCAACAACAACACTTTTGACAAGTTTACCAACTGTGTGACAACAGTTGTCGACAACACGGTTTACGACGAACCGCAAGAAATATTATTGCAGCTCGGTTACAGTGACGTAGTGCTTAACTTTTTTAAGGACAAAAACAAGCAAACCATTCAACTTAGAGGCGGCATGCCGCTTGCCATCGAGGGCGAATACCTGACGGCGCAAATAAAAGGACGCACGCAGCGGGTTGCAAAATTTTCGCAGGAATGCGTAAAAAACATCAACAAGCAACTAAGCAAAGGATACAAACCGGTATCTGCATCGGTGCGCTTTGTCGTAATCTGGAAAAACAAAGACAACCCCGAAGAAACCGTAATAATTTTACCCGACCTGACATTCCGCAAACAATAAACGCACACGATACCCACAAACGACAAGTAGCAGCAAACTCGTTTTAAGCAAAAGCGCGAATCTTCATTTTTGGGCAGTTGACATTGACGAAAAGAAGCGCAACACTTGCAAAAATCGGCAAAAAAATGTATAATGAATTTATTCGTTATTCTGGCGCGGTCAGATGCTGCGCAAACAAAAATATTCTGTAATCAAACGGACAACTATGCTTAAACTTGACCAAATCTGGAACAATATTCTGCTGGAAACCGAAGCCAAAGTGTCTACGCTGGCTTACGACCTGTACATAAACACGCTGCAACCCGTCGGCATCTACAAAGACCGACTGATTTTGCTTGCCGAAACGCGCACTCTGCGCGACATCGTGTTGCACAACTACAAGGAAACCCTTAAAAAGTGCACCAATCTGGTGTTTCCGTCCATCATCGACATCGAGGTCATCACCGAAGACGACGTGCCACACCTCGGCAGCGTTCAGCAGGAAGTGGACATCCCCGTCAGCGACAACTACATGTCGGAAACGGACGAACGTCCCAACTTCATTTCGCAGTACACCTTTGACAACTTTGTCGTGGGCAAAAGCAACGAATACGCCGTAGCCATTGCCAAATCCGTCGCGGAAAACCCTGCCGTGACCTACAACCCCGTGTTTTTGTGGGGCGGCGTGGGGCTGGGCAAAACCCACCTTATGCACGCAATCGGCAACAGCATACAGCGCAACTTCCCCGAGAAGAAAATCGTGTACGTTACCTGCGACCAGTTTGTAAACGAGTTTATCGAGTCCATACACAACACGGGCAACCCCGGCGCAACCAAAAACTTCCGCGACAAGTACCGCAAGGTAGACGTGCTTATGATGGATGACGTACAATTTCTCGCCGGCAAGGAAGGCACTCAGGAAGAGATGTTCCACACCTTCAACGAGTTGTACCTTGCAGGCAAACAGATAATTCTCAGCAGCGACCGTCCGCCAAAGGAAATTAAAATTGCCGACCGACTGAAAACGCGCTTTGCATTCGGCGTTATTGCCGACATCCAGCCGCCCAACCTTGAAACGCGCATTGCCATTCTGCAAAAAAAGTGCAACGCCAAAAACTATAACATCGGCTTCAATGTGCTTGAACTAATTGCCGAGCGCATAACAAGCAACATCCGCGAAATGGAAGGCATGCTGAACCGCATTGTAAGTTACAGCACGCTTGTAGGCGGTGACCCCAACGACATGAACATCGTCAACGACGCTCTGCGCGACTACGCCGACGCCAGCACCGACATCATTACCATAGACCACATCGTGGACAACACCTGCGAGTACTTCCGCGTGAAGAAAGAGGACCTTATCGGCAAAAAGAAGAATAAGGAAATCGTAGTGCCGCGCCAGATTTGCATTTACCTTATTTGCGACATACTGGGGCAAAGCGTACCCCTTGTGTCCATAGGCGAGTACTTCGGTGGCCGCGACCACACCACCATTATGCACGCGCGCGACAAGATAAGCGAAGAAATAAAAACAAACGAAGTTGTCGCCGGACGAGTGAAAGATATTAAAGATAAAATATTTAACAGGTAATTTACGGGGAAGAGGGAACTTTTGTAAAAGTTCCCTCTTCCCCGTACCCCATCTTCTTCAAAACTTTTATTGGCGTAGCATTGTTTGTGAAATACTTTTTCGATTTTTTTATTTAGTGACGATGTGCCGGTTTGCGAGTCGTGTCCCATTAAAAGAAAGAAAAACTGTTCGCGCAACACAAAAATATGTCACTCTGAGCGTAGTCGAAGAGTCCCCCGGAAGGGTTCATTGTGAATTGGGGTGCAGAAGTGCGGTGAGTTGTCGCCGAAGTAAAAAAAAAAATGATGTAATGGGGTCATGCCGAGGAATTTCCCTACGTGCGAACGCGTGCTCGCTCGCTTCACTTCGGGCATTGATGTTTGTGGGTAGGTAGCCTACCCAGCCGTGCCATCGTTCAGATGTCGCTGTAGGGCAACACCTCGCCACCCCGATGTAGTTGATGAACTGTTTGTAACTTGTTTTACAACTTCACGCATACCAACTTCGGCGGTCATGATTAAAAGCAGATAAAATCGTGCGTGTTTCAAATTATGTCATTGCAAGGATTGACGTAATTGCAAAATGCACGAAATTGTCTATTTCCAATTACGTTATTTATCCCTGTTGCCACTACAACCGATAAAGTACGCCCTTGACCATGAGGGACGGGCGGTCGGGGTAGCGGCGCTGTGGGGGTACCACCTAAAGTGCTGACGCTGAAAACGGCTATATATCTGTTATCTGTAATTCAGACGTTACTACAAATAATTGCAGACGAGCGGAACCCTTTCGGGGGATTGCCACGGCGCGACAAAAATAGTCGCTTCTCGCAATGACACAATTGTACAAAGGACTTTTACAATGGCGCTTCCGCGAGATACGCTCCGTGCGCCGTTAAAAACAAACGGCTTAGTCGGTATGACGTAATATTAAATGAGTGTCTTTTTGCTTGTTTTCTTACTACGTCCGCCGAAGTTAGCACACTTGAAGTACGCAAACCAATTGCAAATCGTTAACTTGCTTTTTTCGGGGTGGCGAGGTGTTGCCCAATGAAAACCATCATTCC